>Ga0210409_10000893_pt1 | contig 42621 bp, 35 predicted proteins | sample IncBWH17MmetaG_FD_161649 | JGI IMG/M metagenome (GOLD analysis project Ga0210409, IMG submission 161649) | Forest soil microbial communities from Barre Woods Harvard Forest LTER site, Petersham, Massachusetts, United States - Inc-BW-H-17-M | ecosystem: Environmental > Terrestrial > Soil >... | reverse complement strand
CACGAGCTGGTTCTTCTGCCGCTTGTCGCTCCTCGAGTCCTGCGTCCTACTTGTCGCTCCCTGCTGTTTGGGCCTTCATCGCTTGCGCGCCTAATACGCCCGCTGCTGACTTCTACCGCACGATCAGGATGAATTGCTCCACCCTCAGTCACGATTCCGTGACCTGCAGCAGATCTCCCGAGGTAAGTTCGATCGCCTTCCACGCACAGCCGCCGGATTTACCACCAGTGCCTTTGATGGATGTGGGCTTCGCGATCCTTTGCCCGCTCGCCCGGCACCGTAGGCCTCAAATCCAGTTCTTGTCCATCGCCTCGCGCGTTTGCTCCACGCTTCTTTCAGACCTCGCCTCGCGACTCGGCCCTTGCGCTTCACTAACCCTTCACCTCCATCAGGTTGGGTAGAGGACTTTCACCTCCACGCTATCGACCCTGCTCGGCACACAAAGAAACGGGCCTTCCCATTTCCGGGAAGGCCCGATTTAGAACTTAAACCAGCGACGCGAGATTCCGGCGGTGCCGGGCGCTTATGAGTTTAGTAGGTTGCACCTTCCGGCACGAAGATGAACTCCACGCGGCGATTTTCTTTCTCCGCGCCTTTCTCCTTCGCAGCCGTGCCTGTGCGGGTGGTGATGCGCGAAGCGTCAATGCCCTTTTCGCCCAGGAACTTTCTGGCGAGGTCGGCTCGCGTATCAGCAAGTTTGGCCGCTCGTGGCTCACGCGGGTCCGCATAGCCGGTAATCACCAGCTTGGCGTTCGGGTCATTCTTGAGGCGCAGCGACACATCGTCGAGCACACGCTTGCAGACGTTGTCCACACGCGAGGCGCCCGGCTTGTCGTAGTTGCAATCGCCTACCTTGGTGGCCTGCGGCGGTGGCGGCGGTTGCTGCACATCGACGGTCGTCGATGCGTCCGCATTGCCTCCTCTACCGTCGCTGACTGAACACTTCACGGTGTAACTGCCGGGTTGCAAGCCGGTGGAGTCAAACTCGGCCTTCGGTCCATCGCCGGTGACCGTTCCGCCTGAAGCGCTGTAGCTGTAGGTCAGAGGATCATTATCCGGATCGCTGGCGGTAGCTGTAATTCCAGTCCGCTCACCCGGCATAATCGGGCTGCGGTCGGTGGAGCACGAAATTGTTGGTGGGCGGTTAGGCCGGGGTTCTACCTTCACGTCCGCGGAGCAAGTTGCTGTTCCACCCTTTCCGTCATCGACCTTAACGTTTACCGTGTAGCTCCCTTCATTGAGTCCGTTGGTGGCGAAACGTCCGTCAGGACCCGTACCTTCCACCGTCCCACCCGTCGCGGAGTAGCTGTACGCAAGGTTGTCGTTGTCGGGATCGCTGGCGGTAACGTGTATCGCGACGCTATCACCCGAGCCAGCGTAAACCGAAGTTGGACTGGCCGAGCAAGCAGCCACCGGAGGATGATTTGGCGGGGGAGGCGGGTTCGGAATTCCGAATCGCAGAACAATGCCGGTCGCGGCACGAATACTATTTTGACGCCCATTGACGTTCAACCCAGGACCCGAAAAGTTAGTTTGCAGGTAATCAATCTGCGCGAAGCGCCACGCCAGACTTTTCCACAAAACGATATCCACACCGCCGCCGGCCGCCAACGCAAACGTATACTGGGTACGGTCGCCGGTCATTGCAGAACCTGCGTGCGCGCCGCCGATTAAGATTTCCGCGAACGGCACGAAGCGATCTCTGCGAAGATTCAAGCGCGGGCCAAACAGGTAGGTGATGAAACCGCCCTCCTGAGAAGGTTGACCGCCGATAGGAGTAAGGTCGCGACTGAAGTCCGTCCCACCAACCTCTGCAGTCAGGCCCCAATGTTTCGACAAGTTGACGGTGAAGGAGCCAGTACCGCCATGATTGTTGAAATTTGAAAACGGATCCTGGGGGTGAAAGCTTATGTATTCATACATGAACGCCAATTCGAATCGCGGAACCAATCTTCCCGGCTCCTCTTCGGGAGCTTGTGCTGCCGGCCCGGGAAAGGGCGTCGCTCTGGGCATAGCAGGCATAGCAAAAAAATCGGGCGCAGGCGCCACGTTCACGGCATTGCTGGCATTGGAAGTTTCTTCTGTGGTCGCCGCGTTTGTTGGAACGCCATCTTCCAGCCCGCTGTTATTGTGCCGCGCAAAACTCGGAAGCGCGAGAAGTGCGCTTACCACTACGGTTAGACACCACTTGGACATCATATTCCTCCCCTGACTTCGCCACTGCGCTTATGATGCGGTGCTTTAAAATGCCGGGTACAAAATGTGTTGAATTATTTAAGACGGAGACGGCGCCGCCTGTCTCTGGAAACCACAAAACCACACCCGTTGAAAACCATTGTTGACCGCGGCGGCCACTTTCCTTTCTATATTTCCCAAGGGAGCCGTACGACGCGCGTCAAACAATTGGGCATCATCGTAGACTAGTACCCCCGGCTGGCGCAAGAGTATTGCTACCCAAGCTCGAATGGCGTATCCCCCAACTTCTGTAGGCCAAGCAAATTTTTACTGTAGTCGCAGCTCTTGGTTATTCCCGGCCGCTACGATGTAAGTTCCAGCTGTTTCTATCTGGGATATTTTCCTGTCTGGCTAAGATCGCGCGTCGCCGCTGCGATGCCGCTGGACAAACTTGGTGGCTTCGAAGGTAAAAGAGCTATGGAGTTCTGCCCATCAGGTATTCACTTCATGCCTGCTTAGGCTGGGACAAAATTATCATTGCGGCAGCGAGCAAGGCGTTAATCGCCCAACTAACAATTTGTCTGAGCGATGATGCTCCCGTACCATTCCATAAAGGGATTCGACGACGGTACTCGATCTCCACTGGATGGGCCGGCCGCACTCGATTGGCGCTGTACTTCTTGAATCGGGCGGCCACAGCGCCGTTCTAGATCCCGGCCCGGCATCCACTTTGGAGACTTTACGCGCGCAACTGCTGCCTCACGGACTCTCGATCTCCGATCTCGGCGCCATCCTGCTGACGCACATTCATCTCGACCATGCAGGCGCGACCGGGACTCTTCTTCGCGAAAATCCCAATTTGCGCGTCTTCGTTCACAGTAGAGGGGCGGCGCACTTAGTTGATCCCTCGAAACTACTCGCCAGCGCGGGGCGCTTGTGGGGCGATGATCTTCCGCGTTTATTCGGCGAAACACTTGCGGTGCCCGAGCAAAATATTCAAATTCTCGAAGGTCGGGAGACTCTTTCCGTGGGCACGCGAAAATTTGATGTTATTTATACGCCGGGCCACGCGTCGCACCATGTCACGTATTTTGATGAGCAAGAGGGTGTCGCATTCGCGGGGGACACTGCTGGGATTCGCATCGCCAACGGCCCATACATCATGCCGGCAACACCGCCGCCGGATATTGATCTTGCGGTGTGGGAACAGTCCTTCGCCGCGATCCTCGAGCGTCAGCCTTCGAGACTTTTCGTCACCCATTTTGGCTATGCGGAAAATCCCGCGAAACATATCGCGCACTTCCGGGAGCGACTGCATCTGTGGGCGGATATCACTGAAAAAGCTCTGCAATCCAGCGCCGACGTGGAGGGCGCGCTGCAATTCTTTCTGGAGCAAACCCAGGCGGAAATGCTTGAATACCTCTCCTCCTCAGATGCCGAGCAGCACGCCTTTACGGCCGGCCTCCCGCTATCTTTCCTGGGCTTGGCGCGACACATCCGCAAACGCAGCGCGGCCGCGGAATAGCGAGAGTCAACAAAATTGTTAGAGGATTAAGCGAATTGCCGGGTACGACCTTACTTCGTGTGCGGATGGGAACTATGCACTTGTTTCGTGGGTGGACATTCCACTTGAGGACTCTTCGTCGGAGTTGGGTGCGTTACTCGAACTATTTTCTTCCGTGGATGCGTCCGATGCTTGTGCGACTGGCGCGGTGACGTCCTCGGTTTCCGGAGCAGCCCAGCTTGCGCCACTCGACGATGCGCTGGTTCCTGGGGCCGCCTCACCGTCCCCGATCGCTTGCAATCTTGCGGTCAGCGCTTCCACCAGCAGGTCGACAAGTTTTTTTGCACTTGAACTGTCAGGGTCTTTGTCGGGGTTGTACTGGGCCACATCCAGGCCTAGCAAATTCGGATTTTTTACAAACTCAATGAGCGCGCTGCGTACATCTCCGAAAGCTAAGCCCCCGTTTCCCGGAACATTTACGGCCGGAAATTCTTCCTGTGCAATGACGTCGGTATCCACGTGCAAGATGAACTGGCGCGCATCCGCGTGCATCTGCATTAACGTGGCCTTCGCGGCTTCGCCCGCGCCTTTAGCTTGTACAACCACGGCCGATACTCTTCGCATTGGGGATTTATCGAGGAATTCCTGTTCGGGCGCATCTACCCGTTCCAAACCAAAGAGAGTCACGTCCGGCTCGCGGACCAGCGGTGGCTCGCCCCAGAAACGTACCAGTTCCGGGGCGCCCTTGCCGATGATGTGTGCCACGACCATGCCATCGATGCGTCCGGAAGGAGTTGTGGCGGGAGTATTCAAATCCGCATCGCGATCAAACCACAGCAAGCTGAGCCGTTTGTAATAGCGGCGCGCGCCGGTCAAGAGTCCAATAACTTGCGAGCAATCTCCGCCAAGAACCAGGACCAGCGCCCCGCTCTTCACCGCGACTTCAGCACGCAATTTTAAATCATTCAATCCGGCGACAATTTCCTTGAGGTTTCGCGCGCGGCGGTTTTCGTCGTCCTCGGCAAAATGGCGAACCGCACAATCGCCGTGATCGATGACTTCGTATCCTGCGGCTTGCAAGCGCTGCACTAGGCCTGCTGCCCGCAACGCTGCAGGCGCTTTTTCGGTGCCGGCTAAAAATGCGGCAGCACTTGACGGCGCGCCAATCAAGGCAATCTTTTTCTGTTGCCGCGTTATCTTCGCCGCCAAATTTGCTCCTTACACTTGCCGTTCAGCGAATCGCTTGTCGTGAATCGGGGGCCAAAGCATGCCCAACAGGTTCAAACTCTTCCTCAGTTCAAAATCCAACTTAAGTCGCGAAATTACCTTCGCGGGGCGGCGGCAATGGTCGCCAACTCCGGCGGCAAGGTGAACCGTACATCTTCGCGAATCAAATCCAGGTCGCGCTGATCGGTAAATCCAAACTCCGCCAGCCGCTGGCTTACCTGCTCCACCAGCACTTCCGGCGCGGACGCTCCGGCAGTTAATCCCACACGCGCGACGCCCTCCAGCCAACTGACATCAATATCCGCTGCGGAATCGATCAGTTGGGCGCGAACTCCGCTACGTTGCGCGACTTCCACCAGGCGATTCGAATTGGAACTGTTTGGAGAGCCGACTACCAGAATCAAGTCCACGTCTTTAGCGACCTGCTCGACCGCCTCTTGCCGATTTTGCGTGGCGTAGCAGATGTCATCGCTAGCGGGTCCTTTAATGGCCGGGAACTTTTGACGTAGACGGGCCACGATTTCCTGGGTGTCATATAGGCTCAAGGTGGTTTGGGTTAGAAAGGACAGCTTATCCGGGTCATCGACCTGCAACTGATCGACGGCGGCCACTGAATCGACCACAATGGTGCGATCGGGAGCTTCGCCCGAAGTGCCTACGATCTCCTGGTGGTCGCGGTGGCCAATCAAAATGATCGTGCGTTTCTCGCGCGCAAACTTTAGCGCCTCAAGGTGAACCTTGGTCACCAGTGGGCAAGTGGCGTCGATTACTTTGAGCGATCTAGCTTTGGCTTCTTCCCGTACCGTGGGTGGCACTCCGTGGGCACTAAAAACCAATACCGCACCGTGGGGCACGTCATCGATAGACTCCACGAAAATCGCCCCACGCCGCCGCAACTGCTCTACTACGTAAGTGTTATGGACAATTTCATGGTGTACGTATACGGGCGCGCCATAGGCTTCCAGCGCCAGCTCCACAATGTCCACGGCGCGCACCACGCCGGCGCAGAACCCTCTGGGTCTAACCCTCAGTAGTACTTTTCCGTTGGTTGCTGTATCCATCGCCATCCTAACTCTAGAATTCGAAGACTCTATCATACCTCAGCACCCCTCCATGTGCATCGGTTTCCAAGGTTCCTGCCTCCTGATCTGCGGCTTTGTCCCATGTGTGATTGGGCACGATTCGGCATTCCGCCTGCAACGTCCCGCAACTATTGCGCCTCTATTGGGTTAAACGCCCATGGATTAGTTTGGACATTGGAGGATTCTGAAATGTGGCATCCGACCTTGATTAAGGCACGAACTTCGCCGTTGTTGCTGGGAGCCTTGGTCGCCTCCGGCCTGTTTTTTGCGGGCTGCGACGAGCACGTCGATGTGGTGCGTGACCATAGTGTGATCATCCCGAAACATGCTACCTGGGCCTGGCGACCGGACACGGCAGAGAAAAAAGATAAAGACGCAACCTCTGGCGACGTTATTTCGCGTGACGTTATTTCTGATGACGGACGCTCTGAGACCATCTCGCGCGATCCCCGGTCAGATAATGAAACTTTACGGTTGGCAATCCGCACGGATATAGAGCAGGAGATGCGTTCCAAGGGTTTCAAGCAAGTTGCAGATCCCGCGGCGGCACAGTTTCTTGCGGACTACCACTTTGCCATTCGGCGGCACACCGCGGCTGAAGGCGGCGGTTACCCCGAGGGCGGCGGATACCGCGGCGGCTATCCAGGGTTTGTATGTGGCCCGTTTGGCTGCTGGGCATCGTATACCTGGGGTTATTGGGGCGGGCCATATGGCTACCGCAATCCCAACTACCGCGAAGGCACTATCGTGTTTGACTTCGTGCAGCAGACTCCGAATAAAGTGGCCTTCCGCGCCGTGGGGCGGAAGGAAATGAATAACGAAGCATTTTCGACCAGCCACATTCAAAATGCGGTGCACAGCCTATTGAGCTCTTTAAAGCACGGCAAAAATTAACGGGCTACGTTAACCAATTCTGAAAAAGCTGGATGGTTCAATCGCCATCCAGCTTTTTTTATTTTGAGACGGCAGGTAGTAGTCGCTTGCTCTGCTATTGTTTCCTTCCATGCCTGAGGCCACGGCGACTAGTAGGACAGAAAATTCGCGCTTCCCCCTTTTGGTGCCGACAATTATCGCGGCTATTTATTTTCTTGCCCACATGGCAACTGCGACGCGTTATGGCTATTTCCGCGACGCGCTTTATTACCTGACCTGTTCAGAACACCTGGACTGGGGGTATGTGGATCAGCCGCCCCTGATTGTTTTCATTGCCTGGGTTGGTCGTCACACTTTAGGCATTTCGCTGCCTGCCCTGCTCTTGTGGCCTGCGTTGGCGGGCACAGCACGCATCGTTCTGACGGCAGTCTTGGCGCGGGAGCTTGGAGCGAACAAGTTCAGCACCGCGTTGGCAGCGGCACTGGCTGCTACGCCCGCGGTTTGGTACGTCAACGACCACCAGTTTGCGATGAATGCCTTTGAGCCTCTTTTCTGGACTGGCTGCGCGTTTGCCGTCGCACGCATGATCCATACGAACAATTCCAAATGGTGGATCGCGTTCGGCGCCATCGCCGGGCTTGGACTCGAAAATAAATATTCGATCGCGGCGTTTGCGTTTTTTCTCCTGGCAGGCCTGCTGCTAACTCCGCAGCGCAGATTTCTCCTTACTCCGTGGATTTTGGCGGGCGGGTCCACAGCGTTACTGTTCTTTCTCCCAAACCTGCTTTGGAATATTCAGCATCATTGGCCGTTTCTGGAGTTGATGCGGAACATTCGCGCGTCCGGTCGCGATGTGGTTTTATCGCCGGGTGCCTTTCTATGGCAGCAGATTTTGATGATGACTCCGGCAACCCTGCCATTCTGGCTCGGCGGGTTGTACTTTTACTTTTCAGCTGAAGGAAAAAAGTTTCGCGCCTTTGGTTGGGCGTTTATTTTCACCATAGGATTTTTCTTAGTGATGCACGGTAAGAATTATTATTCCGCACCGGTTTATCCCTTGGCGCTCGCGGCCGGCGCGGTGGCGACAGAAAAGTTTTTATTGAGAGAACATTTCAAGGCGCGGTCTCGCATTCAAATGGCATTCGGCGTAGCGGTGTTTGCTTGGTTGTTCATCGGGATTGCCTTACTTTTGCCGGTGGTGCTTCCCGTTTTGCCCATCGACGCTTATATTCGCTATCAGGCGCACCTGCCGTTCGGCGTGCCGAAGTCCGAACATAATCAGGACGAAGCTATCCTTCCCCAGCATTACTCCGACGAGTTCGGCTGGGAAGACATGGTCGAGCGTGTGGCCAATGTTTATCGTTCACTCACGCCGGAAGAACAATCCAGGACTGCGATTTTCGCCAGTAATTATGGCGAAGCCGGCGCCGTGGATTTTTTTGGCAACCGTTATGGTTTGCCAAAAGCGATATGCACGCACCAGAATTATTTTCTCTGGGGACCACGCAATTACACCGGCGAGATCGTTATCCGCATTGGAACAAAACCGGAAGATGCCCGCGACTATTATGAGAGTGTCGGCGTAGTAGCTACCTTCGACAATCGTTACGCCATGCCCTACGAACGAAAACCGATTTTGCTTTGCCGCCATCGCAAGAAGAATCTTCAGACCGATTGGCCTGACATCAAGAAGTGGGACTAGAGCAATCACTCGGTTCCCACACGCACTTGCATGGTTTCTCCGGTACTTCTATTCTCCTTCCCTATGATTCTCCAGGGGCAGTCTGCATTGATCACCGGGTCAGGACGCGGTATCGGCCGCGCGATTGCACTGCTCTTCGGAAAAGAAGGTGCGTCGGTCTTTCTGTGCGCGCGTTCGTATGATCAACTTGCTTCTACTGCGGCGGAGATTGCGGATAGCGGCGGACAAGTTGCGTTCGCAACCGCCAATATAACGAGAGAAGACGATTGCCGCCGGATCGTTGACGCCGCGCGAGAGAAATTTGGGCCTGTGACTATTCTGGTGAACAACGCCGGTCATTACGGACCGGTTGTTCCCGTTGAAGAATATCCGCTGGCCGATTTCGATGAGGTAATTGCGGTACATCTTCGCGCCGCATTTCTGCTCACGCAATTGGTATTGCCGGAAATGTACGAGCATGAGCACAGCGTCATTCTCAACATTTCCAGTTTGTCGGCCAAGTCGGCTTTTTCGTGGGGCTCTGGGTACGCGGCCGCGAAAGCCGGCATGCTGGGATTGACGCGCGTAACCGCGGCGGAAGCTGCGCGGAAAGGTGTTCGCGTGAATGCCATTTGTCCCGGCCCGGTGACAGAGACAATCATGTCCCAGGAGCTTGGCGCCACACTCGCAAAAAAGATTGGTGTCAGTTCAGAAGAACAACTGGCTGGGTTCCTGCAATCCATTTTGCAAGGCCGCGGACAAACCGCCGACGAAGTCGCACATGCGGCGTTGTTCCTGTGCTCCAGCGCGTCCAGCGCGATGACGGGCCAGTCAATCAACGTGGACGGTGGCGCGGCATTTTTCTAATTCAGGGAGCCACAGGTCACACGCAGGCTGGCGATTAATGCATCTCGCTCTTATAAACTACGCCGCCCTTCATCACAAATTTCACGCGCGACAATTCTGAAATATCTTTCAGCGGATCACCGCTCACGGCGACAATATCGGCCCATTTGCCGGGCTCAATCGTTCCCACCTTATCTTTCCAGCCCAAGAGTTCACTGGCCATTGAAGTAGCCGAGCGAATGGCCTGCAGGGGGGTCATTCCATACTGCACGTAATATTCAAACTCCTTGGCTTGATTTAATTCCTTCCAATCGAAGCCGCCGGCATCCGTTCCAAAAACAATCTTCACGTTTCTCTTCAACGCCTTTTGAAATGCGACGCGCTCCAGGTCTACCATCCTGGTCCAGTTTCCGCCCCGTCCGGGCGCAACGTAAGCGCCTACGGTTATGGTGGGGACCCAGTAAACGCCCTTCTTGGCGATTTCATCGATCAAAGCATCGGTAAGTCCGTCACCATGCTCGATGGTATCGACGCCGGCTCGCAACGCCGCTGCTATTCCGTCCGAGCCAATCGCATGGGCCGCAACTCGTTTGCCGAGACGGTGCGATTCGTCCACGATGGCTTTCGCTTCTTCGTCAGTGAAATTCACCATGCTATGCAGCACGCCGTCAGCTTCAAAATGATATTTGCGATCCGAGTAATACTTGATCCAGTCAGCGCCATACATCACCTGTTCGCGCACAGCTTTGCGCGCACCCTCAACCCCGTCCACATATTGCACACCGGTGGGCACTTTCAGTTCCCACGAATATCCCAACAACGGATACATGCCAGTGGGAGTCATCGCGCGGGTGGCCACTTGCATGCGCGGCCCGGGCACTTCGCCATTGGCGATGGCGGTCTTCACATCAACGTCGGCATACATCGCGCCTTCTGTTTCCAGATCCCGAAGTGTAGTGAATCCGTGCTCCAGAGCTATGCGCGCGTTGCGTGCGCCTAAGATCGCGCGATACGGAACGGATTGCTTCAATAACTGCACATCGTAATCTTCTGCCGTTATATCGCCGTTCAAGATCACATGGGTGTGCGTGTCCATGAATCCAGGCATCACCGTGTATTGCGAAAGGTCGAGCACTTCGACGCCGGCGGGCGGCTGTCCACCCGAGGAGACTGAGGTAATGGTGTCTCCTTCGATCAAAATGAGCGCGTTGTCGACTACTTTGTCGTTGCGTCCATCAATCAAATGCCCGGCGCGCACGGCAATCTTCTTCGAAGGCGGCGCCGCCTTTTCCTGCGCATACCCTGCAGAAATAGTGACACCCATGAAAACAAACGCAGCAATTACCATCAGGTGAAAACATCTACGCATCAGATTCCCCCCGTAAAAGTGCAGAGCCTATCACTAAACAGGCTTGCGCCGACTGATTATCGAAATCCTATACACAACCAAGTCGTACTGGCCGGCGTCTGACTCAATGAAAAAACTGCAAGGGTTTGGCGAGGAGTAGAGAGAATTTATCGGCCGCGCACCCGCAGGCTTGCGGTCGCATATACAACGGCAATAGAGTTAAGCTTGCCGACACCACCTTGACCGGGAGCACTTCGCGATAGATGTGGAGGTAACATGGAATTGGTTAAGCCCAAGAATGAAGAGAGCCGCGTTGCCGCTCTTGAGAAATATGCCATCCTTGATACTGACCCGGAATTAGCGTTCGACGATCTCACCCTGCTGGCCTCTTTCGTTTGCAAGACTCCAATTGCATTAATCTCGCTGATCGATGGAGACCGCCAGTGGTTCAAATCGCGAGTAGGACTTTCTGTCGCGGAAACTTCGCGCGAGGTCGCTCTGTGCTCGACGGCAATTCTACAGCCGGACGTATTTGTGGTGCCGGATGCATTGGCAGATGAACGATTTCGAGATAATCCTTTGGTATCGGCCGAGCCGCACATACGATTTTACGCCGGAGCACCTTTGATTACTGAGGATGGCTTCGCGCTGGGAACTTTGTGCGTGATTGATCAGAAGCCGCGGGACCTTGCTCCTGACGAGAAGGATGCGCTGAGGGCGCTGAGCCGTTTGGTTCTCGCGCAGTTGGAGTTCCGACGAAACTTGATACTGTTGAAGGAAGCACTGAACGACCGCACAAAAGACGAGCACGAGCGGCAACTGGAGTGCCAGAAACTGCAAGCTACGCTGATGCGCGTGTTGCACTTGGAACGCTGAACAAATCAAGTAAACTTTAAGCGAATTTGACGTGGAGCCGGATTTTTTAGGCGACCGCCACCGTTGATCCTTGTTCAATTTTCCTCGAAGCCTGCCATAAATCCAGATAAGGGCGCAGGTCCTGCATCATTTTTCGGAATTGGTTTAGGTCCAATGATTGCGCGCCATCACTGATGGCCATTTCCGGAGCGGGATGAACTTCGACGATCAAGCCATCCGCACCGATCGCTACTGCCGCGCGCGATAAGGCAGGGACGAGGCTGCGTTTTCCGGTAGCGTGACTGGGGTCAAGGATTACCGGCAAATGAGTCAGCTCGTTCAATACCGGGATGGCGGCAATGTCACAGGTGTTGCGAGTGGCGGTCTCAAAGGTGCGGATACCGCGTTCGCATAGAATTACGTCGGAGTTGCCGTGCGCGACGATGTATTCGGCGGACATCAAGAGTTCCTTGATCGTGCTGCTCAGACCGCGCTTCAGGAGCACCGGACGCCGGCATTTGCCGAGGGCCTTGAGCAGAATAAAATTTTGCATGTTGCGGGCGCCTACCTGCATTGCGTCCGCGTACTGAGCGATCAGATCGACGTCGCGATCGCTCATCACTTCCGTGATGATGGCCAAGCCGGTTTCCTTGCTGGCTTTCTGTAAAAGCTTCAGACCTTCTTCTTCCATGCCTTGAAAGTCATAGGGGGAAGTTCGCGGCTTGAACGCTCCGCCGCGCAGCATTTTGGCGCCGGCTTTCGCGACACCCTCGGCGGCTTGCATGATTTGTTTTTCGGACTCGACGGAGCAAGGCCCAGCCGCGATGACGAATTCATCGCCGCCAATCTCGAAGCCCTTAATTTTTATGCGCGTCTTGCCAGCGCGAAATTCTTTGCTGACAAATTTGTAGGGCGCGGAAATCGGCACCACTTTTTCGACCTGCGGCATGGCTTCGACGGATTCCAGACAGGCGGTAACGTCGCCCACGCCGACGACACCGATTACTACGCGCTCCTCGCCCTCGATGGAATGCACTTTGTAGCCAAAATGCTCAACAATCTTGCGGACTGCGGCGATTTCTTCAGGAGTGGAATGCAGTCTCATGGAGATAATCATCGGGATTTCCTTTCGCTAAAAATAAAAAACCCACTCTTGCGAGCGGGCCAAATCTCTTTTTGAATGCTTTCTAGAGAAAACGCCCCTCGCCTAGTTGGGTGGCTTATGAAATCGAAACCAATAATAGCGGCTCATGGCGTGGCGCCAGTGTATTTTGTCTGCCATCGAAAAACAACAATTTGTTGCATGGCCTACTGATGAGAATTCCGCGGAAAGATGTTTCCTCTCAGCGCACCTTGATGAGTTAAGCGAGGAATTCTTTACAACCGGTCGCCCTATACTGGTAGTTCCCGCATATGCTGATCACCGAGAGTCTCGCTCCAGTACCTTCCGCGACGCAACTGCGTATGTCGGATTTGATCTCTGCGCTCTCCTACGCACTGGATTTGACGGAAGGGCAGCCAATGGGCCATGCAGTCAAGTGCTGCCTGTTGAGCATGCGCCTCGCGGACATCTTGAACCTTTCGGTGCAACAGAAGTGCGACCTTTATTATGCAACGCTGCTGAAGGACGCAGGGTGCAGTAGCAACGCGGCACGCATGTACGAGATTCTGGGAGGAGACGAGCGCAAGGCCAAGCAGGAGGTCAAATCCACTGACTGGACGAAGGTGAGTTTCGAGGGGCTGGAATATTTACTGCGCAACGTGATGCCCGGACGGTCGCGACTGGAGCGTGCGTTCGCCATTGCCAGCGTGGCTACCAACCGGGACGCGCAAACAAGTGAACTGATCAATCTGCGCTGCGATCGAGGCGCGCAAATCGCCAAGAAAATCGGCTTCTGCGAATCCATCACGACAGCGATTTACAGCCTTGACGAACACTGGAATGGAAAAGGATTCCCCGCCGGGCGTAAGGCACAAGACATTCCACTTTTCTCACGGATCATGAATTTGTGCCAAACGCTCGAGGTATTCATCACTTTGAATGGCGTCTCCGATGGTTTCCAGGTGCTTCGCGATAGAAGTGGATCATGGTTTGACCCTGAATTGGTGCGGGCCGCGAGCGAGTTAGAAAAGGATATCGAGCTCTGGAAGCTGATCGAACAAGATCTGGTGCGCGAAGCAGTAATGGACATGGAGCCGATCAGCGTTTCGCTCTATGCCGATGAGGCCAAGCTCGACAATGTTTGCGAAGCGTTTGCAAATATTATCGACATCAAATCGCCATACACGCATTCGCACTCACGGGGCGTGACCAGCATTGCGGTGGCGATTTGCCAACGATTGGCACTGCCCGAAGATCAAGTAACCCTGGTGCGACGCGCCGCTCTCCTGCACGACATTGGAAAACTCAGCGTGCCTAACAATATTCTCGACAAACCAGGAAAATTGACCGCTGCGGAATGGGAAACGGTGCGGCTGCATCCTTATTACACACAGCGGATACTGGAGCGCATACGAGGCTTCCAGGATCTGGCATTCCTGGCCAGCTCACATCATGAACGATTAGATGGGTCAGGATATTTCCGCAATCTACGCGCCTCGCAGATTTCAGAGGGTGCCAGAGCGATTGCAGTGGCGGACGTTTACGATGCGCTTTCTTCGAAACGCCCTTACCGTGGCGCTTTAACGAAGGCAGAAGTATTCAAGATTATGGCTGCAGAAGTGCCACACTCGCTGGACGCGGATTGCTTCGCGGCGTTGAAATCCCTCGATCTAACGACTAGTAATTAAATTTAGAAAAGCTCGACGACAAGCTTGAAGTGCGTGAAGCCGGCGGAGCTGCCACCTTCACAAGCGCCGACGGACGCGGAGTGATAACGCCCGGAGCGAAGTTTCTGTTCCAAATCAAATGGCAACTTGGTCAAGTCGGCGGTTTCGAAGCGGGTAACAGATAGCGGACGAGTGCCTGTGTAGCCGCGGGCCATTTCACAGGTTTTGCGGGCGTCGTTGGTGGCCCGTGTCACAGACATGCCGTGGATATTCAGATTGGCGATGACTTGCTGTTCCTGTTGTTTGAGATTTAAATTGGCCACCGTTTGAGAGAAATCCTGCACGGCGAACAGTCCATGAGTGCCTTTCACTACGCCAATGCCAACCCCGTTGAGTTCCGGATCAAGAATATTTTCGCGATGGTGCGGGGATTGCATCCAGGCCGAATGAATGGTTGCGGAGTTCGGAGCCACAGCAATATTTTCGGCGATAGTGGTGAAACGCGCGCCAGCCTGAGTGGCGCGGACTTGAACCTGTGGTTCACCGGGGAGTTGATGCGACAGAACGTTGCCCTGTGCCATGCGAGTAGCGTGTTCGCGTGCAGCGGCCGCGAGTGCGGCGTCCCAGTGGAGAGCTGGCAAGCCTTTGGCGGCACGCTCGCGGTTGAGAGCGTCAAAGAGAGCGCGTTCGGCGGCAGATACGTCAACTTGCGCATAAACGGAGTAAGAAGTAATGAGCAGCGCAATTGTCGCCAGCGCGATGATTCGAAATACCACGCGGAAAGTTGTGCGCGTGGGCACAGGTGCAGAAAACCGGACAGTGAAGGGCACGGGCGCCTCCTGATCCATTGAACCTGTGGGAGCATGGCGGGGAAGAAAACGCGAGGGTCAGGTGCGAACGAGTCGTAAGCTGACCGCGTGAGCAGTGCTAGAAGGGGCGACGGACAGGTACGCCAAGACTGTGAATTTGTTTTGGCTTAGTCGTTATTTGCAGTTGGGAAGCGGATTCGGAAGCCGTTATCCGCGAACGTGCACGGCACTGAAGCTCAAAATCACGTGGCCACCAGCAGTCGGACGTCCAAAGCTAAGCATGGGACTAAAGCGCGAAAACATCAGCAACTGGTCGAGCTGGTGGCGCATATCCGTGCTATGCGGCCCCGACAGAATCTGGTAGCCAGTCATTCCACCTTGCGCGTCGACAGTAACGTCAACCAATAGGCCGTGAGGCAAGGCCAACTCCAGATCATGTTCGGGCGCCCAGGAAGGTGGATATTCCGAGAGCGAAATCAATTCTGCCGGGCGCATCAGGTTAATGGGCACATCGTTTTCTACAGCGCGCACGGTGATGCCCGGGGCCAAAATCTGAAAAACCAGCACGAAAACCAGGATGGCAGATACGAACCCCCCGGTGGCTGGCAACGTCAGCGGACGAAAAACATTGTCGAGCAATATCTCGGCTCGGTTACTCACTTGCCGCGCGCGGGCACGCCAACCTCGAGAAGCCTGCGCTTTTGCCGCAGCCACCTTAATACGCACGGAGAGGTCGGGCGGAGGCGCATGCTTGGTCACAGTCGATAGCATTACGCCCAACTTGCGAAAACGCTGAAGGTCCTCACGGCAATCAGCGCAGAGCTCCAAATGTTCACGGACGCTCGCGCGCTCCTGCGTGCGGTTAGACCCAGTAAGTCCGTCATCAAGATAGCCGGCCAACCTGGTGCGTACTGAATTACAGTTCATCGGACACCTCACCAGCGGGGCTGCTGGCCAACGAAACACCTTTGACCGGAACAGCTCGGGCGACAGGCCACGCGGCTGCGTAGGAGTCTTCAAAAGGAGAGTGCTGAGCCCGTTTTACGGGGCGGGAAGATTTTTCCGCAGTAGAGTGAACAGTTCCATGCTCACTTGCCGAGTGGAATTCCGGGCCCGACAAAAGGGGCTGCAGAATTTCCTTGAGGGCACGCCGTCCCCGCAAAATACGCGATTTCACGGTTCCGATGCTGCATTCCAAAATCTCAGCAACTTCTTCGTAACTAAACCCTTCCAGGTCACGCAATATAACGGCGACGCGAAAAACGTGAGGGACGCTGAGCAAGGCACGTTGTACGACGAGTTGCATTTCCCGCGCGGCCAATTGTTCGAATGGTGTGGCGCAAAGGTCTTCGATTTCAAGATGCTCCCGACCTTCTTCCAGTTCGGCATCGATGGACACGGTTTTTTGAAGGTGGCGTTTAAACCAGCGCTTATGGTTGAGAGCTTCGCGAATGGCGATGCGGTACAGCCAAGTCTTCAAAGAACTGCCGTGACGGAAACCACGTATTCCGCGAAACGCTTTTAGAAAGACTTCCTGGGTGCCATCGGCGGCATCGGAAGCATCTCCGAGCATACCGAGAATCAGATTGTAGACAGGCGCGTGGTAGTGGGTGACAAGCCAATCGAACGCAGTTTCAGAACCGGCTTGCAACTCGGTGAGGAGCTCGGATTCGTCGCACCCCCAAGGGAGCGCACTAGCCCAATCAGACACTCTGGCCTTTCCTGGCCCTACTCCGAGTCCAAAATGAAACTCGCGGGCTGATCGAGGGTTGCAGCGTTCGTCGGTGGGGTACTCGATGCGACCGCACCGGTAATGGCGTTACGTTACTTAGACACCACGAACCGCTGACTTGTTTCCCGCACAGACCAACAGCGAGACAGATTCTGGCATCTTGTTTCGCTCGGCGCAATATGCGGTCCGGCCTAGTACCTGAAAGTTGGGACGCCATTGATGGTCTGATGGATGGTCGTTTCAGGTAGTTCGATATTGGCAACGCGACAACTGGCATTGAGGTTTTTCTGTGCCATCATTGTCATACACACCGCCATAAAGGGCATCCGGGCGTTACAAGAGTAAAGAGACATCGCTGAGGGTCGTTCGCCGAATACGGGTGCGCCATCTGGAGTGAAGTGGAACGAAGCATTACTTCTGTTCTCGGAGATAAGCATGAGCGAAAAGCAACGCCGGCGAAATCCACGGTACGCGTTTATCGCTAGCGCCGAACTGTTCGAACCGGTTACCAGGATGCAGGTCGCCACTCGGGTTAGCGAACTCAGCGCGCAAGGCTGTTATCTGGATATGCTGAACCCTTTCCCAGAGGATACCATCGCGCTAGTAAAGATTTCGGTGGGTCAAAACGTGTTTGAAAGCAAGGTGCGGGTCGTTTATGCACATTCAAATTTAGGCGTGGGCTTGGTATTTTTGGAGCCTGATCCGAAAAACGTGGAACTGCTGAAGTCCTGGATCGATGAAGCGAAAACAGATCCCGCGCGATTGATTCCATAGATTCGCAGACCGAACAGAAAATCGTATTATTCTTGATGTGACCCCCACAAATGATCGTGGCTGGGGATGACCTTCAAAGTTAGAGTTGAGCTTGGAGGGCCGGAAATTGCGCTGCTAAACCTCTAGAGGCTCGCCGGGGCGGGATTTTATTTTGGATTTCTTTCTTTGGTCTGCCGGAGCGTGATTGTTGTTGTTGTGATTGTTATTATGATTGTTCAGATGGTCCCGAATTACGCGAACTTCTTCCGCTAGAGCTTTTTCCACGACAGCGGACTTCCGCTCGCCCCGTGCGACGCGGCTTACGTAAGAAGGATCGACTCCCAGGCGCTTCGCCACGCGGTTATAAATGCCGCGAAAAAGTGAGACGGCAGGGATAGAATTCATGTTACTATCCACTTTGTCACCATTCATGACGAGCCTTTCGGAGAAGAAGAGCAAACGCAGTGCAGAGCAAGACTAACATAAATGGTAGTAAACGGGCATTATTAGAACGTAGCGCAATGAGAACCAGAAGAACTTCAAATCCGGAATGGGCGCGCAGAATTTTGAGTTTGCGGAGACGGATGGGACTAACCCAGGCGGCCTTCGCCTCACGGCTCCATTACTCCGCCATGGCTTTATCCAGGTGGGAGCGGGGCACGCATGAACCGCCGGCGCAGGCGTACATTCAGATCGGAAACCTGATCGGCGAGCCTGACTCGTCATGGTTCTGGGAACGAGCTGGCTTCAAAACTTCGGATCTTTCCAAGATGCTCCCGGATGGCCACGGGATCATGAGGAAAGCGGCTTTTCCGGATTTTGAGATCGTAGTGGCGGGAAGCCACAAGAAGAAGAACCCCATCGTTCCCAAGGCTAGACTGGTGGCAATTCCGGTGCTGGCTGCTCACGCGGCCACGCACGGAGGCAAAGGCGACCCCTATCTGGACCTCGATGACATCCCAGCTCATGAAATGATCGCAGCGCCTGCGGTATGGTGCCCGCACCCCGCGGAAACGACTTGCCTGCGAGTTCGGGGAGCGTCCATGAGTCCGCTGATCAACGACGATGACATCGTCGCGGTGGATCGTTCGGCGACCAACCCCAGCGAATTAAGCGGCAAGATTGTGGTGACCTGGCAGCGCGAAAGTGGGCTTACGCTATCAAGATTCTTGCTGGTGAACGGCGTGCAACTTCTGGAATCCGAGAACCGTGATTATGAGGCCGTGAAACTCGGAAAGAATCGCAGCTGGCGAATTATGGGCAAGGTATTGTGGTGGATTCGCCACGCGCCGTGACGCCCACCTGATTTGCAGTAAATTCTAATCAGATTTACAGGATTTCCCTGATAGAGCTGCCTCTTATTTTTTGCGACTATTCGCGTGCGGTTATTGACATCCGCCAAGTCGAGGGAGAAGGGGACAGACGAAACGCTTCGAGAAATCGAAGCAACCGGGCTGGGACGTCTCTCCTCTTTTCCTTCGGTCAACTTCCTTCCGTCTGAATTTCTTTCGCATTTTTTCCTAAATATCAAAATCTTGTGTCCGCGCCTCTCGTTATATAGTTTGAACACTGAAACGGGCGGCGCACCACAACTCATCCGAGGAGGGGCATGTGTCTGCTGACACTTCCAGGCCTGTTGTAGCGTTAAAGAGCGGGCGGACCCTGGGCCTGTTCTGGCTGATTTACGGCATTCTCCGCATTATTGCTGCGGTCTGGATGCTGAGTTTCACTCCAGTAGCGACGGTGATGTTTGGGGCTCTGCTCAACCGAGTTCCTAATCCGTACCCGTTGATGAGCGCGTTTCATTTGATTTACGCTGGATGGATTGTGCTGTCGGCCGCAAGCGGGATTTTTGGGGTTTTGGCGGGAATTAGCTTGCTAGCGGCAGCCGGAGCCAGCCGAATTCTAACAGAGGTGGCGGCTTTGCTGGCGGTGCCGTTTATTCCGGTGGGCACCATGCTGGGTGCTTATACGCTGGCTCTTTTTGTGCCGCGAGAATGAGCGGCATTAGCCTACACAGTCCTAATTCCGCACTCCAGGGTAATGCTGCCAAGCGGACCTACATCGGGATGGGTTGGCGGCTTTTGGGCTTTATGTACCAGCAGGGGGAATAGCCTGCCTGCGGAAATAATGAGTGCGAACAAGCCCAGGTCTGCTGAGGATTTTGCTCGTCAAGCTCGTAGTCGACTTTCCCGCCTTTTACTGCAATGGCATAGAGCCGAGGCGCGGTAAACGTTTCCACTGGATTTGCGGGTTGCGGGTGAAGCATCCGAACTCGGAAATAGATGTAATCGCAGATGAAGGTAACTATCAGTCCCAGAACAAGTCCCTGGAGCGCACGTTTCGCGAACAACCGTAACCTGGTTCTATCAGGCATGGATTTATATTCGCATGAGCACGTCTAAGTTACTGGAAAGGCCGAGGTCTCAAAACTTCTTGGCGTAATCACGAATCACGGAATAACACTCGCAGGCGAAGGCTTCCAGTTGGGGGCGATTGGTAATTTTTACCGCGCCGCGACCGTATTCGATGAGACCCGCTTTCTGCAGCAGACCGGCAGCGAGGGTGACACTCGGGCGGTCGGTGCCAAGCATGGTCGCGAGGAAATCGTGAGTGATGTTCAGCGTAGAGGTGGCGGCGCCATCTTCGGCCATCAGTAGCCAACGAGCCAGGCGTTGTTCGATTTCGTGCAGGCGATTGCAAGCCGCAGTTTGCGAAACTTGCATCCCGAGCAGTACAACGTAACGATTCAACGCTTTGCGCAGATTGGGAAGGACTGCCGAGAGTTTTTGAAACACTTCGCTTTTGATCCTGAAGCCTTCGCCAGAAATTTGCACTATTTCTCGCAGCGCGCTACCACTCACGCCACCGGATAGAGCGGTGCCGGAGGCTCCTTCCTTGCCAACGATGCCAGCTTCCACGGTCCGGCCGGTTTTCAGCACTACCACCAGGGAGATGAGCCCGCAGTTTGGGAAATACATGAATTTTAACTCTCGATACGGCTCGTGAAGAATGCGATGTTGCTCGAGCTCTACGAATTGAAGATGCGGCCGGACAAGATTAAATTCGCGGGGTGACATGGCCATCAAAATTTCATTGCGTATGGGCTTGCCGGCCACGTTACTGCGCGGAGCGGGTTGCGAGGCGCGCTTCTTCTTCACGAAGTTCTTTCTCCTTGTTCAAAGTTGAAATGGCCGCGTCCCGATGCTGCTCGTCTGCGCGACCGGTGACAAAAAGTGGTGGTTCTCTTCTATAAGGTCTTCACCATATTCACAAGGATAAATACTCTTGGTAGGCTGTCCGACAATTGGGCTTTGAATTCCCCTCAATTAACGCTTCCGGCTGAATTTGGAAATTTCTTAAAACCCCAATGGCTATTTTTGGGTGCGGCGAACAACAACGGATCGGAGGCCTTTGATGGACGAGGCCAGCGCGCGAATGTTAACATCGCTGCATCGACCCGGTGGGGCCGTGGCGCAGTTGGGAGCGCGCCTCGATGGCATCGAGGAGGTCGTGGGTTCGAATCCCATCGGCTCCACCAAATATAAAAGATGTTCTCACCCGTTTTTATTCGGGTATGTGCACGCAAGTATCAAATTGAAGTGGCTCAAATTAATTCCGTAAAACCACCCGCCTGGGAGTTTTTGCTGATCCACTAAAATAAATTTATGGCCAAGCTGACTTTTCTGGGCGCCGCCGGTAGCGTGACCGGCTCGAAATATCTGGTGGAAGCCGCGGGAAAGCGACTGCTTATCGACTGCGGAATTTTTCAAGGCCTTCGGGAGCTCACCGAACGGAATTACCATCCACTATCGATCGATCCCAAAACAATTGATTATGTTGTGCTGACGCATGCGCATCTGGATCATACGGGATGGCTGCCAGTGCTCGTGAAGGATGGGTATGGGGGGCCGATTTTTGCAAATCCCGCCACGATAGATCTGACCGCGCTGTTGCTGAAAGATTCGGCGCATCTTCAGGAGGAAGATGCGTTGCATCCGCAGAAGGAAATGCGCGGACGCCCAGAGCGCGAGCCCATGTATACCAGCGAAGATGTGGACCCTGTGCTGCGGGTGTTCAAGCCAATGCCCCGCCTTGGCGAATTGGAAATCGATCCGATATACCGCTTCGTTTCCTACGATGCAGGGCACATTCTGGGTTCTTCAAGCCTCGAACTGACTATCAGCGAGAAAGGCGCGAAAAAGGTGGTGGTATTTTCCGGAGATGTCGGGCGTTACGACCAGCCCATTCTGAACGATCCGCGCACGCCTGCAAGCGCCGCCGACGTCCTGATTTGCGAATCCACCTATGGAGACCGCGAGCATCCTGGTGGAGACCCGGCCGTGCAGCTTGCCGATATCGTGAATCGCGTGGTGCATCGCGGCGGCTCAATCATCATTCCAGCATTTGCCGTTGGACGAACGCAAACGTTTATGTATTACCTTCGGCAACTGGAAGCGGAAAACAAAATTCCGCGGTTGCCGGTGTATGTGGACAGCCCGATGGCGCTGAGCGCGACACATTTGTATCTAAAATATCGCGACGATCATGACGTGGAGTTCACGGAGATCGATGCGAATGGCCAAGGCGATCCGCTAAACGTTCACGAATTTCATCTGACGCAGACCGTGGAAGAATCAAAGGCTATAAACAATGTGCATACTCCCTGCATCATCGTGTCAGCCAGCGGGATGGTGGCGGGAGGGCGGGTGCTGCACCACTTGGCGCACCGGCTGCCGGACGGAAGAAATGCGGTGATTCTGGCGGGCTTCCAGGCACAAGGGACGCGAGGCCGTGCGCTGCAAGAAGGAGCGAAAACCTTGCTCCTGTTTGGGCAGGACGTGCCGGTAAACGCCGAGATCATACAAATGAGCCAACTTTCGGCGCATGCCGGGAGAAGCGAGTTGCTTCGCTGGATGGGCGCACTTCCTGCGCCGCCGAAACAAACCTATTTGACGCATGGTGAGCCTGTCGCTGCGCAGTCTTTGCAGAAAGCGATCACCGCCAAATTTTCGTGGAAGGCGTCGGTGGCCCGATATCTGGACACCGTGGAAATCTGATGGTCATGCAGGGCAATTATTTTCTTTGCAAGCTGGAACTATTACCTGACCCACTCCGTCTATAGAAGCAAGACCACTCGCGGGGTAGGAGACTAACCACCACAGGGCAACCGACCGTCAGTCTCCTACCCTAGTAATACTTCTGGAATGGCATTCTAAAAACTGAATTACCGCATATTTATACATAATTTAGAAATAATTTACAGCAGTCGATTTATTGGCCGCTGAGTTTGGCGTTTTGCGGGCAATGAGGAGCGACGGTCACGCATGCGCGCGAAAATCCGCGAGGTGCTCAGGAAGGCGGGTCAATCGCTCTTCTGCGGCGGCCAGGGTCGACTCTTTCTTGCAGAAAGTGAAGCGCACCTGAGAAGAACCATCTACGGGGTTACCGTAAAAGCTCGAGCCAGGTACAACTGCGACGCCGACCTTTTCGACGAGAAACTTTGCAAAAGCTACATCGTTGGTGGTTTTTTCGGAGTTGCTGCGGCCGCAGCCGTTAAAACCAAAAGCTGAGATATCCGTCATGATGTAGTACGCGCCGCGCGGCTTGAAGACCGTGAAACCAGCAGCGGTGAGGATCTTTAACAGGCGTTCGCGCTTTTCGTGGTAGCTCTTAGCGAGGTTCTGATAATAAGAATCAGGAGATTTCAGAGCCATCGCGCCAGCCTGCTGCAGAGGCGCCGCCGCACCTACGGTGAGAAAGTCGTGTACTTTGCGAATCGCAGCAGTTGCTTTAGCTGGAGCGATCGCCCAGCCAACACGCCAGCCGGTAACGCTGTACGTTTTTGACATTCCATTGATGACGATGGTGCGGTCGCGCATGTCATCGATCTGCGCCATGGAAATGTGCTCCGCGCCGTCATACAAAATATGCTCGTAGATTTCATCGGTGATGCAGAAGGCGTTCCACCGCACGCATAAGTCGCGAATGAATTCCAGTTCGGGGCGAGTAAAAACTTTGCCGGTAGGATTGTTTGGCGTGTTAAGGATGATCGCTTTCGTTCTTGGACCGAATGCGGCGCCCAGTTCCCTTTCGTCGTAGCTCCAATCGGGCGGACGCAATTTGACGAAGCGCGGCGTAGCGCCACTCAAGATGGCGTCAGGACCGTAATTTTCGTAGTAGGGTTCGAACACTACAATTTCATCGCCGGGATTGATGATGGCCATCATGGAGGACATCATCGCTTCGGTGGACCCGCAGCAGATGGTAATCTCGCGTTCGGGATCAACGCGAATGCCCTGGGTGCGCTCAAATTTTTCGACGATGGCATCGCGCAGCGCCTTGGCGCCCCAGGTGATCGCGTATTGATTGATGTCGTCCGCGATGGCCTGGCGTGCGGCTTCTTTGATTTCGGCGGGCGCTGCAAAATCAGGGAAACCTTGCGACAAGTTGACAGCATGGTGTTCGAGCGCAAGGCGAGTCATTTCTCGAATAACGGACTCGGTGAATTGCTCGGCTTTGGCGGACAGCATGCGCCGCGCCAGTTCGCCGGATGTATTGGTGGCCGACGTGTGACCCTCTCTTTTTTCCCGCTTAATTCAGTCTGCCGGATTCGGCGCGTTCTTCAATCCTGGCACGACTGGAAGCCGCGGTGACCGGCGTACTCTGTGTGGCGCCAGAGCCATAAATCATCCGGTAGACGGCGGCATTGCGCAAGACGATTTGCACGTATTCGCGCGTTTGGGTGAAGGGAATGGATTCGACGAGTTCGGGTATTTCCTCGTAATTGCGTTCAGCCTTCCAAAGAGCGATGCGATCTTCGCCGGCATTGTAGGCCGCGGCGGCGTATTCAGGGGCGCCGGTAAGGCGGACGAGATTGGCGATGTACAACATGCCTAGCTGCAGGTTGTAGTTGGCGTCGTAGAGAAGCTTTTTGTTGTAACGAATTTTTAATTGCTTGGCGAGCAATTTGCCCGTTTTTGGCAGGACCTGCATCAAGCCGATGGCATTGGCGTAAGACACGATGTCCGCTTGAAAAGTAGATTCCTGACGGATCAATCCCGCGGCAAACATCGGGTCAAAATCGTTGCGCGCTGCTTCGCGGCGGAGAGCCGCTTCGTACGGCAAGGGATAGAGTATTTTCCAGACGGCCATCGGCGCGTCAGATAATTTGCGGGATTCGAAACTCGGAAGAATGATCCGCCCGTAAGACATGCCGGCAGCGAAATGGCCCTGATCAAAGGCGGCTTGTGCCGCTTCGAGCAGAAAACGAGGAGATGAGGTGGCGAAATAGGCGTTTTTTAATTCTAGTTCCGCGGAGGCATCGAAGGCGATGATACGCAGCGCCTGAGCTTTAGCCCAGCGGTCGGCAGCAGATTCTGGAATTGGTTCATCGAAGGCCCGCAAGGGAGAAGGTTCAGGAATTTTTGCCAGAAAATCGGATGGATCTTCCTCGCCAGGTCCCAACTGTTTGAGCCGAGCCGCGGCGGCGTGCGCAAAATAAGTTTGCGGAAATCGCTCGATGGCTTTCTCGTAATCACTGCGAGCGTGGCCGGGGTTGCCGGTGCGCTCGGAGCTGCGGCCAAGCCAGTACAGCGCGTCAACCGCGTTGGCGGACGTCGGATACTTCAGCAGAAAGGAGGTCAGACGTTGGTCGGCGTCCGGTTGGTTGTTCAGGAAAGCAATCCAAGCTATCCGCCATTCGGCGTTGTAAGCGTATTTGCCCTCGGGGAATGCCTCGACCAATCGTTGGTAGTAAGCGACGGCCTTGGGGCGGTCGAGCAGCACCCAATAATAATTGCCGGAAGCCATTAAGGCTTCTTCGTTCCAGACGCTCTTAGGATATTTCTCGGTGATGCTCTGGAGAGTAGCGAACATCTCAGCTTCATTTTTTGCAGTGCGATAGGCTTGCGACAGGCCAAATAAGCGCTCGGCGTCGACTTCGGGATCGGGTGTATTCAGAGAAGAGAGCAGCGTCGGCGAGCCTTTGAGCTGAATCCTGGCTTGCGCAATGCGCAACTGCGCGCGCTGGCGTTTGGGACTGGCGGGATCACCGAGCATGGACAGAACTTTCTCGAATTCGGCGCGCGATTCTTTCCATTTGTGGGCATCGAAAAATATTTGCGCCCGCTGCTCCTGCATTTCCGGGGCGGGGCTTGAATACTCGCGGCCCAACTCACGAGCGATTTGTGGCAAGGACGTAGCGGCCGCTTTGGCTTCGTCGGACAAAGGATATTTGTAATAGAGCGTTTGGTAATCTTTCGCCGCGCGCGGTAATTGGTGGGCCATTTTGTAGGCTTGTGCGCGTTCCAGCAGCAAAACGGGCCTGGTGTTCGCGGGAGGGTAAGCGTTCAACGCTTCGATCGCCTCTTGTGCGTGGCCAGTGTCACGAGCCGTCGGGGCGTAGGCTTCTAAAAATTGTTCGCGCATGGCGCTATTTGGATATTCCTGCTGAAAAGTTCGCAGGTCAGCGAAAGCTCCGGCCATATTTTTTTGCGCACGCCTGGCTTGCGCAGACCAGTACAAAACGTATTCGCTGAGAAGAGCGTCCTTTTTTGCTTTTGCGAACCAGTTCAGCGCCTGCGGCAGGCGATTCTTGGTGTAGTCCTCGTAGCCGAGAGCAAGAGCGGCACGCGGGCCCCAAACCGTGGAGGCGTTTTTTGTAGCGAAGGAGGATAACTTTTCGTACGCACTCGGCGCCGCAGTGTGCAACCCGCGTGCAAGGGAAGTCAGTTCGGTTTGAGCGGTCGCGTCGCCCGTCGTCGGAGAAGTGATTTCCGGCGCAGAAGTGGTCACTCCACAGTCGGCCTTGCACGGCACAGGTTTAGGCTTCTTTGATTTTTTCTTCGAGTGACGAGTTTTGCTCTGCGGGGCTGACTGCGCCAAGGTGACGCTCGCATCGCCGAGCAAAAGCGAAAAACTGAGGCAGAGCGCAGCCGTTCGCATAAAAAAAACTGACGGCGAATGTTGGCGAAAGGGAAAATTCACGTAGAAACGTTCTGGCGATCTAGCGATGCTGCGCGTGGATCGCGTAAGGATACTCCCCAAGAGCGTGCGCGTCGCCGTCGGCGAGAATCTCGACCATCCAGCGATAGAAATAGTCCACCGGGTGATCCATGATGGGACGGAAACGGCGATCGTATTCTCGATGAGCTTTCTCAATGTCGTCACGCAGTCTAACGCACAAATCTTTATTTTCGCGGCCCAGTCGCACGGCCTCGGGGCGGAGCATCTTAATGTCCTGCATGGAGACTTTAGCAACCCGGTTGGCGCGACGATGCAATTCCTGCTCCTCCGTGGACAGTTGATTAACGTCAAAATCGCCTTCGGTTGCCACTTCAACGTCTTCAGGAAATGGCCCGGGTTGAGGAAGTTCTAATGGCGCAGATTCCAGCGCCTCGAGCTCAACCTTAGGATGTGCGGCCGGCCCGAACTCGTTGCTTGGGGCCGATTCCACAGGGCTAACTGGCGCTAACGGCGCCGCAAGCGTACTTGTTGTTTCCTTTGCATGCGCAACGCCGTGCGATTGGCGCGCTGACTCCACGCTGATGGCGCTGGTCAGCCGGGTCATCTCGGCTTCGAGCGGCGAACGTGGACCCGGGTTAAGAGTGATCGCAACGAACCGCGAAAGGACTTCCAAAGCTGCTGCAATAGATGCGGCCGTAGATTGCGCGCGCAACATTGGAGGCAGCGCGTTGGTGGGTTTGCTGCTGGCGCAGGCGGCGACCACATCATTGATGGCTTGATTCAGCTCGTCAGTGGTGCGCTGGATAGTATCCAGGTTGTCGCGAATCGCACGCGAAACAGCTTGTTCGATGGCAGTTGGTTCTTGTGGCATAAACATTTGGGGCGCAAGTGGCAAAAATGCCCCGTTTTGTGATTTTGGGAGTTGCACGGTTGGGAGTCAACCGCCTACGAAGAGGAGTGTGCCTAATTGTTTCTTATGTGTTTCGCCGGGACGGCCAGGACTTCAAGGCAATGTCGATGATGCTGCGAAGTTGGCTGCGGCTGGCACCACTGGCAGCCTGAACAGCCATTCCCTGACTTATGATCGCGATGTAACGGGCAAGGCTGGCCGGGTTTGCGTCCGGAGGCAAATCGCCCTCCAAGATCGCCCGTTTTAAACGCTGGCGAAGTGCCGCTTCTCCGGCCAAACGACGCGAGATCAATTCTTTACGCACCGAATCTGCGCTATTTCCACAAGCCAGTGCACCCTGTACCCACAAACAACCCTGGGGATTACCGCCGGAGGTGAGCATATCAGCGGTTCCATAAAGAAGCCGTTCGACAACCGCACGGCTAGTCGCCTCTTGGAGAGCAGCTCTTGAATGCGAAGCCGGACCTTCCCCATAGTGGTCGAGCACTTTGCGGAATAATTTTTCTTTATCTCCGAAAGCAGCGTAGAGACTCGGCCGGTTGATGCGCATGGCTTTGGTGAGGTCCGAGAGCGAAGCCCCTTCATAGCCTTTGCGCCAAAAGACATCCAGTGCGCGGTCCAGCGCTTTGTGGGGGTCGAACGATAGCGGACGCCCGGTCGGCTTAGGTAACTCTTTGTGCCTCTTAGACTTCATAAACACATTCTAACATCTATGTCTATTCTGTACCGCGCGGTAAGAAATCAGCCTCAAAAACATATACCCGATTCTACGGCCCGCACATCTGTACTGGCAGGTACAAAAACCATACCAAGGAGGATTTTATGGCACAGCGATTGGCGGGGAAGGTTGCGGTTGTCACTGGGGCGTCCAAAGGAATTGGCGCTGCCATTGCAAAGCATCTGGCGGCGGAAGGCGCTTCTGTAGTGGTCAATTATTCATCCAGCAAGGAAGGCGCGGACCGGGTAGTCAAAGAGATTACCGGCAAAAGCGGAAAAGCTGTTGCGGTGCAGGCGAACGTTGCCAAACAAAAAGACATTGAGCGTTTGTTCGCGGAAACAAAAAAGGCATACGGCAAGCTGGACATTCTGGTCAACAACGCGGGAATTTATGAGTTTTTGCCGCTGGAAAATGTTTCGGACGATCACTTTCACAAACTGTTTGATCTCAATGTTCTTGGTCTGCTGTTGACTTCCAAAGAGGCGGCGAAGCATTTTGGCCAGGACGGAGGCAGCATCATAAATATAAGCTCGGTAGCGGGAATAATTTCTCCCGCGAGTGCTTCCGTTTACGCTTCTACGAAGGCCGCCGTGGACAGCGTTACCCGCTCTCTTGCTAAAGAATTTGGAGGCCGCAAAATTCGGGTCAACTCCATCAACCCAGGTCTCGTGGAAACCGAGGGCGTGCTCGTTGCGGGATTCAATGAGGGCGATTTTCGCAAGGCCTTCGAAGCGCAATCGCCGCTAGGACGCATCGGGCAGCCCGAAGACATCTCACCGGCCGCGGTTTTTCTGGCTTCCGGAGAATCTTCCTGGATTACCGGCGAAACGTTGGTGATTGCTGGTGGAGTTCGCTAAGAACTGCACGTATAGCGGGTCGCGATAGACAGTGCGATGTACATCGGCCTGTTGCGGGATGTGGCGGCTGAATGCCTCAGCCGCCACATCCCATTTGGGGCCGGGTGATATAATAGGGTTGTAGCGAGTCGTAGCAATAGGGGGCGACACGGTTTCGACGGAAGCTGTCGCGGCCCGAAGGCATGCCGGGGGCCACCTGCCCGTAATCTGGTGGAAACTAGAACTGCCAACAACAACTTGGCACTTGCTGCTTAATTAATTAAGCGCAACGTTTGCCCAGGCCTCGCCTGCGGGCTTGGGGTCAAACGTCATTTAGCGGGCTGGCTTGAGCCTTTCGGTCCGTAAGGCTCAGGCGAGAACCATCGGACTAGCCGGCTGCGTTTCTTGCTCATTCTGAGCGCGGCGGGCGAAAAAAACTGAACTGAGCTAAGCATGTAGTCTTCGGCTCGTAGCGCTTTTCGGACGGGGGTTCGACTCCCCCCGCCTCCACCATATTAAGGTCTTTATAATCAATCAATTATGGTTGCGCCGTGGTGTCTGTGTTCCAGATTAGTTCCACTCGCACTTTTTAGTCGAGGCGGGGGAATTGGTATCACCTCCACTTCGTCCGGAATCAGGCATAGGAAGCGAATGGATATAGATGGATAATTCTGGTATAACAGTTATACCAGAATGCGCTTCGACTTTGACGCACAGAAGAGCAAACGCTTAAGGGAGAATCCCAAACGCGGGATCGGCTTTGAGGAGGCGCAGGAGATCTTTGAGCAGCCCTACTACCTTGACCAGCGCTCCGACATGCCAGGGCAGTATCGGGCGATTGGCTGGGTGAGACAAAAGCTGTACGCTCTCATTTTTGAAATAAGGGAAGACGAAGACGGCGAATATTATCATCTCGTGACACTTTGGAAAGCGACAACCGAGGAGCAACAACTTTATGAGGAGCATTCGTAAAAAGAAGAGAGGTATGTCCGCCGAGAACATTGCCCGTCTGGCCGACAAGGGAAAGGATGTCTCGCGCTTTTTCACGAACGCGGGTCAAATGATGAGCCCAATCCAGCGTGTAAATGTAGACTTCGCGTCGCCGATGCTGGACGAATTGGATAGTGCGGCGAAGGAACTAAACATTAGCCGCCAAGCCGTGATCAAGACCCTGATTCGGCAAGCGCTTGATCAGCACTATCTGGCAACAGCACGCCAGTCCGGTACGAAGCAGAGATAGGGCAGGTCGACCAGCGACTCGTTCTGGCAGGCTGTGTTCCAGATACGTTCCAGTTGGCCGCGTTTTTCGAGTTTTTGGCGTTTTGTGCGTCTCGAAAAATCAATAAGTTGCGCGTTTTCAGTACCACTATTTGTTCCGCCCCTCCGCCTCCACCATATTTATTCTTTGATTTGAAGATAGTTTAACTGTTTCCGCCAGCACCTCACTCACTGCTCGTTCTGTTTATGGCGGTTCCTTTCTGCTGCAGGCATTGCCAATCGTGTACAATTCAACCCTTTTTCGCGGGACCACGCTCGCCGCAGTAGTGGTTAGTTCGCGTGAGTAATTTTCCTTTGGAGAAGTTTATGACGATGATGCTGAGCCGAGTTTGTCTGTGCGCCTTGGCGGTATTCTGTGCGGGACCTGTGCTACGCGCACAAACCAACCTGGATCAGCGCATCGACAAGGAGACAGATTCGCTGGTGGCCATCTACAAACATATCCACCAGAACCCGGAGCTCTCCACAGAGGAAAAAGAAACGTCCGCGCTGCTCGCCGGCGAATTGCGGCGGCTGGGATTCGAGGTCACCGAACGTGTCGGAAAATATGATGTACCTGACAAGATTTCTTATGGCGTGGTAGGCGTTTTGCTCAATGGTCCGGGCCCAACAGTAATGGTGCGAACGGAATTGGATGCGCTTCCCGTGGAAGAGAAAACCGGTTTGCCATATGCCAGCCACGTGAAGGTAAAGCAAGCGGATGGTGAAGTCAGCGTAATGCACGCGTGCGGGCACGATCTGCACATGAGTTCGTGGATCGGTACCGCCCGGATGTTAGTTGCTCTGAAGAATGAATGGAGCGGAACGCTGCTTATGATTGGCCAGCCATCCGAAGAAGGACTCGGCGGCGCCAAGGCGATGCTTATGGACGGACTTTATACTCGCTTTCCTCGTCCGGACTTTGTGCTTGCCCTGCACGATAATCCCACGGTCGCTGCCGGCAAAGTTGCGTGGAAAGAGGGCAGCATGCTGGCGAGCGCTGATGGGGTGGATATCACCGTGCGCGGTTACGGAGGTCACGGCGCCGCACCGCACATGACCAAGGATCCCATCGTGATGGCCTCGGAAATTGTGCTTCTACTGCAAACGATCGTCAGCCGCCAAACCGATCCCTTCGATTCCGTAGTGATAACGGTCGGCTCGTTTCACGCCGGGACCAAACGCAATATTATCCCTGACGAAGCCCATCTGGAACTGACGGTACGCACGATGAAGCCGGAGGTGCGGGAAAAAGTCTTGGCGTCGATCAAGCGTATCGCGGAAGGTGTTGCAACCGCGGGAGGTGTGCCCAGCGAGCGCGCACCCGTCGTACGAGTGGTGAGTTCCACACCTGCCACAATAAATAATCCGGAGCTGTCCCGCCGGGTGGGCGCGGCACTTGAACGAGCACTGGGTAAAGAAAATGCCCTTCCGGCAGAGCCGATAATGGCGTCAGAAGACTTCAGTCAGTATGGTCTTACGGACCCCAAGCCTCCGTATGTCATGTTTTGGTTAGGCGCCACCGACCCAAAGCGCCTAGAGGAAGCGCGTGAGAAAGGAACTCAATTGCCTAGCCTGCATTCAAGTGAATTTTATCCTGTGGCGGAGCCCGCGATTCATACCGGCGTAAAGGCGATGACCGCTTCAGTGCTTGAACTTTTAAAGAAATAGTATGTTCTGGTCAATGCTAAGGCTGGCAAATTTAAAAATGCGACGCGGGTGGTCTTCCTGAAATCACGATCACGAGACGGAAATGGCTTGACCTTCGATCACTGTAAGGTAGCGATCACACGGAATATTGATTAGCCTTTGCACGACGGTGGATGGAGCGGGCCAATGAATTTCGAGCCAGTCGACCTTGGTAGCCGAACCCAGGCCCAATACCTGGCGGGGATCATGAGACGAGAGGTAACTTCCCCCGCCGTTCTTTAATCGAGAACGCTTCTTTCCGCCCGCCGACCACACTAGCCGCGCGCCGATCGCGTCACGATTGCAGGTAACGCCTTGCAGTTTAATTCCCAACCAATGATTGCCGGTGCCGGCCTGATTTTGTAAAAGCACCGGTGCGCCTCCATTAACGCCAATAAGCACGTCGACCCGGCCATCGTTATCAAAGTCGCCCACGGCCAAGCCGCGAGCAGAAAAGTCCCTGGCGAATGCCGGGCCCGCGTCAGCGCTGACGTTATGAAACTTTCCACCCTTCTGCTGAAACAACAGTAGCGGTTCGCGGTACGTCACGGTCTGAGAACGCTGCGCGACCATATCGTCGGGATGTCCGTTGGCCAGGATTAGATCCACTTCACCGTCATTGTCGTAATCAAAAAAATGCAAGCCCCAGCCGCTCAAAAGCCTGGTGGCTTGCGCAATGGATTGCGACGGAGCTACGTCTTCAAAGGTTCCGTTGGTCAAGTTGCGATACAGGGAAAACTTCTCCTGATCGATATTGGCGACAAACAAATCCTGCCATCCCCGGTCGCCCACGTCCGCCGCATCCACTCCCATGCCGGAACGGGCCTGTCCGTTTTCACTGAAGGCAACTTCTGCCGCGACAGACATTTCTTCCCAACGATTCCCACCTTGATTGACGAATAAGAAATTCTGCACCGTGTCGTTCGCGACAAACAGATCCATACGGCCATCATTATTTATGTCTGTGGCAACTACGCCGAGAGCTTTCCCCAAACTCTTGCCTATAGCCGTTCGCTTCCCGACTTCGGTGAACGTGCCGTCGCCGTTGTTGTGAAATAGGTAGCTGGCTGTGGGGTGAAACGCCCGAGGTACACAATAATATTTCTGCCCCGCGCCATTTTCTCCGCAAGACTGACGGTCCTCCGGTAAATACCTAACGAAACTGCACACAAACAGATCTAGCCGGCCGTCGTTGTCGAAATCAAACCACACGGCGCTGGTCGTCCATCCGTTGATTTCAAGCCCCGCCTTAACAGTGATGTCCGTGAATGTGCCGTCGCCATTATTTCGATACAGCAAGGATCGTCCGCAGGCGGACACAAAAATATCCGGGTAACCATCGTTATTGAAATCGCCCACGGCAACACCCATGCCAAAGGTTCCACCGGGAACGCCCGCTTGCTCGGTGACATCGGTGAACGTGCCATCGCGATTATTTTTGTATAACGCATTGCGGATTGGATGCTGGGGCTGAAAAAACTCCGAGGGCCCGCTGTTCACGAGATATATGTCCATCCAGCCGTCGTTGTCGTAATCCAGAAATGCGCAACCAGGGCCCAGAGTTTCAGGAAGATATTTTCCCGGGGACATCGCATTCTCATGAACCCAGTGAATTCCGCTCTGGGATGGCGGAACTTCCCGAAAAAGAGCGGACGGCGCAGGACGTTGTCCCACTAGCGCCAATCCGCTAACCCCGCCGAGACTCCATAGAAATTCACGTCGATTCACCATAGGTCGTCGGAACCATATCCAGATTAATCGCCCTTCGCGCTGCAAGGCAACGCGAATCAGGGCCGGACCAGAAGGCGACATGCTCCGAAAAAAGGAATTCGCGATCTCATGTTTACATCAAAAAGGCATTATGGTAACGTTTGCACAATTTTGGGGCCCTGAACGCTCGGTTCAGATGAGGGGGAACAATTCAGCATGAAAAATTCATGGCATCATGCAACAGTGTCCGCGGGAATTCTGCTAATGACGGCGTTTATTCTGCTTTTTCCTCGCTTGGTGTCCGCTCAAATTGATACCGGATCGGTCGTCGGAATCGTCAGCGACCCCAGCGGCGCGGCAATTCCAGGCGCTACGGTCACGCTGTCCAACGAAGCTTCGGGTGTTTCACGTTCGGTGACCACCAACAGCGATGGCGAATATCAATTCGCGGCGGTCATACCTGGGACTTATTCCGTTCAAGCCACCGCGCAAAACTTTGAATCCGCCATCAGCACGCACGTCGAAGTTGATGTACAGTCACGACCGGCGATTAACTTTACATTGAAGGTCGGGACTTCCTCGCAAGTAGTGGAGGTCTCCTCCATCACGCCGGTGCTGCAAACCGAAACGGCGGATGTGGGCGGAGTCGTACAGAGTGAACAGATCAATGACCTGCCACTGAATGGCCGGCGGTATTCGGACCTGGCCCTTTTGGAAGCGGGTATTCAACGCAACCAGGTCAATACCAACAACACCGCGCCAGACCGCTTCAGTTCCAATGGAAATTTAGAAACCCAGAATTACTTTTCGCTCGACGGAATCGATAACAACTCGGGTTCAACCAACTTGCAGGAAAGCTCGGTGCAGGTTATCCAACCTCCGCCCGACGCACTGCAAGAGTTTCGCATACAGACGCGAACGTACTCATCTGAATTTGGAACCTCGGCAGGCGCGATCATTAACGCCAGTATTAAATCCGGAACCAATCAATTTCATGGCGATGTCTGGGAATTCCTTCGCAACAGCTCGCTCGACGCCAACACCTATTTCAATAACCTGAATGACGTCCCTCGCGGACATTTCACGCAAAACCAATACGGGGCCACCATCGGCGGACCAATCATTAAGAACAGGACGTTTTTCTTCGGGGACTTTCAGATATTCACCAGCCGCCAAGCCACCACCGTTCAATCCGTGGTGCCGACACCTTTAATGAAAACCGGAAATTTTACAGAACTATCGCAGACCTTGCATGACTCGGGTGTAGCCGGGCAAGTGGGCTGCGTAGCGGGCAACATCGTGGCCAGCAGTTGCCTTGATTCCACCGCCACGCAGTTAATCACGTTGTTCCCGGATCCAAATATTCCCAGTCAGGTTGCCAAGGAAGGGATACCCGCAAGCTGGAACGGAGCCCCTAACTATCAATTCCAATATTCGGTCCCCAAGGATACCCAGTCGTGGGACGTTCGAATTGACCACAACCTTACTAGTAAGAGTCACCTTTTCGGACGATACAGCCAATACATCATTTCAAATCAGGATCCACCATGGACCAGCAACTTCGTCGCGGGAAACGGCGACTTTGCGACAGCCTACAACATTCACGAGCGGTCTGTGGCTCTGGCGTGGGACCACACCATCAGTTCCTCACTGTTGAATGAATTGCGTTTCGGATTCAATCGCGATTATGCACACAGCGATCCTATCGGCGTTAAATTGGGCACGTCGCTGGCTGGAGACTTCGGCTTAACGGGCATTCCGGTTGGACCGAATACCGCCGGTATTCCGCCTATCGAAATAAACGGATTGACGCGTATCGGCACTTCGCCGTGGCGCCCGCAGTTTCAAATCTCACAGGTTTGGCAACTTCTGGACAATTTGAGCTGGCTTAAGGGAAATCACAGTTTCAAATTTGGTTACGAATTTCGCCGCTTCAGCGACAATTTTCTGGACATTCGCGCACCTCAAGGCGAACTGGGCATCAACGGAATTTACACCGCCAGCGGCAGTTTCGGTCTGCCGGATTTTCTGCTTGGCGACGTAGATTCCACAACATTTGTGACTCCCACGGTGGTGCACAACTACACCAACGGAAACAGCGTCTATGGACAAGACACCTGGAAAGTACGAAAGGACCTGACTCTTACACTTGGTTTGCGCTATGAGTTGTTTTCGCCGCTACTGAATCGGCAAAATCAGCTCAGCAACTTCAGTCCAGCGAACGGCGGAGAACTGGTCACTGTTGCCCCCAACGCTTCCGGTTGGTACGAACGGTCGCTGATCCATCCTGACAAAAACAACTTTGCACCGCGGGTCGGTTTTAGCTATCACCCATGGAACAGGGTCGTTATTCGCGGCGGCTTCGGTATTTTCTACCAGGAAGGAGTCCGCATAGGTTCAGAGAGCATTCTGGCTTTGAATCCGCCAGCGGTAATTTCCTATAGCCTGGGCCAATCTTTGGGCAGCACTACGCCGATCTTTCAGTTGAAGAATGGTTTTCCCATCGGGGATTTCACCTCAACTACGGTGAACCTCTCGCAACTGCAGATTCGCGCCCAGGACCCAAACCAGAGAACTGGCTACGTCGAACAAGGTAGCTTCGGTCCAGAGTTCCAGATTGCGCAAAACGTATCACTGGACGTTACCTATGTCGGCAATTTCGCGAGAAAAATGAATCGGCTACGTGACGCTAACCAGGGCATTTTTACCGGGACGTTCGACGCCAGCGGAAACCCGATCGACACGTACCCGTACGCCAATCTGAATACCACCAGCAGCAGCGCCACCGGCAGTCACGCGTTTCTGGAGCTCGCCACCAATGACGGCAATGCCGATTACAACGGGCTGCTGGTCTCTCTTAGGCATCGCTACACCAAGGGCATGTCCTACGGAGCCAGTTATACCTGGAGTCATCTTATTTCCGATTATGTAGACAATTTGACGGGCGGAGCGGAACCGCAAAATTCTTACAATTATGCGGCGGAACGGGGCGATTCGATGTTTGATGTGCGCCAGCGTTTTGTGGGATACCTCACTTACGAGTTGCCCGTCGGCAGAGGCAAGAAATATCTCAGTGATGGCGGCATCGCCAGTTACATTTTGGGCGGATGGCAGGCCAACACCATCGTAACCAAGCAAACTGGAACGACCATCCAGCTCTTTGCGCCGGACAGTAGTTTGTCCGGAGGAACTCATATCTCACGTCCGGATTGCGTCGGGGATGCCAGGGCCGGAGCCTCCGATAATCCCAGAAACGGGCTGTGGCTGAATCCGGCTGCGTTTGCCCTACCAGGGCTCGGCCAGTTCGGGAATTGCGGCGTGGGCAGATATCACGGCCCCGGATTTACGAATACGGATATCAGCGTGTTCAAGATTTTCCCGGTAAGGGAGATCATGCGGTTCGAGTTCCGCGCCGAGTTCTTTAATGCCTTCAACCATGCCAACTTCTCGAATCCGGGCTCGTTCTTCGCTGGAGGCGCTGGCGGCGGTTTCGGAATTATTTCCTCGACCGTTGGAGACCCGCGAATCGTGCAGTTTGCGCTGAAGCTTTATTTCTAGGCGTTCTGGTCTGCGGCGTTAGCCGCCGGTTTTTTTGCTTCAAGACTTGCGGCTAACGCTCCTTGCGTTGCCTTCGCGCACTGCAGCATACGCTCGGCAAAAAATATAATTCTATCGATGAGGACCACCATGAAACGTACCGCCGCTGTGGCCGCGCTACTACTATTGTTGTCGATTCAGCCTCTATCTGGCCAATCCCCTTACGCTTCCTCGGTGAAACCGGCGGTGGCGCCAGTGCCTCTGCCGATTAATCGCGGAAGCGCAGCGGTGTGGCAAAGCCTCAAAAAACTGCATACCAGAGCCAGCCTGATCATGATTACTGCTCATCCAGATGATGAGGACGGGGGAATGCTGACCTATGAATCGCGTGGTCAAGGCGCTCGCGTAACGCTGCTCACGCTGAATCGCGGCGAAGGCGGCGCCAATGTGATGTCGGCAAACTATTTCGACGGGCTGGGCTTGGTTAGGACGGAAGAACTACTAGCTGCGGATCGATATTATGGGGTCGATCAGTATTGGACGCGCGTGGTCGATTACGGTTTTTCCAAAACGAAAGCTGAATCGATTTCCAAATGGACACACGATCGTGTCTTTGCGGATGTGGTTCGCGTGGTTCGCATGACGCGGCCGCTGGTAATCACGTCCGTCTTCGTGGGCGGTCCCAGCGACGGGCATGGCAATCACCAAACTGCTGGAGCCATGGCCCAGGAAGTATTTAAAGCTGCGGGCGATCCAAATGTTTTCCCGGACCAGATCGCGGCAGGATTGCGACCGTGGAACCCGCTCAAGGACTATGCTCGAACCCCATGGTTCGGAAATGACGACGGAAAAATTGTTACCAACGTGGAAGTTCCAGAAGGCGATTACGATCCCGTCCTGGGCATGTCCTACGTGCAAATCGCGCGGGAAGGACTTGGCTTCCAGAAAAGTCAAACGGGCGGCGGGATGATTCCCAAAGCGGGAGCCGTAAAGACTTCTTATCATCGCTACGGGTCGGTAGCGCCAGCCGAGGACAAAGAGAAGTCCTTTTTCGACGGTATCGACATCTCCCTGATGGGCATCGCGACACTGGCGACGGACGGCAAGCAGGGTTTTCTTGGAACCGGCTTGAAACGGGTGAATGAACTCGTCGAAAGCGCGATGACTAATTTTTCGGCGGCGCATCCGGAAAAAATCGCTCCACAGTTGGCCGAAGGCTTGAAAGAAACGCAAAAATTAATTGAGCAAGTGAAGACCAGCAGATTGATAGCCGATGAGAAATACAATGTCACGTTTGAATTGGAGACCAAAAAGGCGCAATTCAACAATGCTCTGGCGGAGGCTTTAGGTCTTTCAGTGGCCGCCACTATGGCGCCAGAAAAAGAACCCAATCCATTGTATGCAATGTTCGTTGGCGATCCGGACACCACCCGTGTCGTGATTCCTGGCCAGAAATTCGGAGTAAAGGTTCACGTGGTGAGCCAGAGCGCGCTGCCGGTTACATTGAAGCATGTTGAAGTCGATGCGTCCGACGGGAACGACTGGGAAATCAAAGGCGCGACTGACCCTCAAGCGCTGGTCGAGGACAAGCCAGCGGATACGCGTTTTGAGTTAACTGTGCCCAAGAATGCGAAATTCACGCAGCCGTACTTCAGCCGCCCGAATATTGAACAGTCGTATTACGATATTTCCGACATGAAATATTTGAACCAGCCTCTTTCGCCGTATCCGCTCGCCGCCTGGGCGCAATTCGAATTCGAAGGCGTGCCGGTTCGTGTCGGCCAAGTGGTGCAGACCATCAAGCGCGTTAACGGTTTCGGTGTGGTTTCGGAACCACTGGTAGTTGGCCCGGCTATGTCAGTGACTATTAATCCCAAGGCCGGCATCGTGCCCCTGAAAGGCAAGGAATTCGCCGTTACTACCGGGATTCGCAGCAATGTAAAAGGTCCCGCCAAAGGCAGCGTGAAACTCGAATTGCCTTCCGGTTGGACGAGCACTCCGCCTTCCGTGGAATTTTCAACGGTCAGCGATGGCGACGAACAATTCGCTACCTTTCAGGTGACGCCCGCAAATCTCGCGGAAAAAAGTTACCAGCTTACCGCCGTAGTGGATTATGGCGGCGAACAATATAAGCAGGGTTACGAAGTCACCGGCTATCCAGGACTGCGTCCCGATTATCTTTACCGCCCAGCGGTGCTTCGTGTCACTGGAGTCGATGTAAGAGTTGCGGAAGGATTGACGGTCGGTTACATCACCGGCAGCGGCGACGATGTGCCGGCGTCGCTCGAAAACCTCGGCCTCCACGTAACTTTCCTCGCTCCTAGCGATGTCGCTTCAGCGGACTTGTCGAAGTACTGCGTGATTTTGTTGGGTGTGCGCGCGTATGCCGCCCGCGACGAATTGAAAGCCTACAACAGCCGGCTGTTGGACTACGTGAAGAACGGCGGCGTAATGATCGTGCAATACAATACGCCGGAATTTGATCACAACTTTGGCCCTTATCCCTATGAGATGGGTTCAAATCCTGAAGAAGTCACGGACGAAGAGTCAAAAATAGATATTCTCGACCCCCAGAACCCCGTTTTTCTGTGGCCCAACCAAATTACTGCTCGCGACTTCGAAGGCTGGGTAGAAGAGCGCGGCTCAAAATTCCTGAAATCCTGGGATTCACACTACGAAGCGCTTTTGTCCACGCAAGACGAAGGGCAACCACCGCAAAAAGGCGGGCTACTCTACGCCAGATACGGGAAAGGCGTTTACATCTATAACGCCTATGCGTTCTATCGCCAGCTGCCCGAAGGCGTACCGGGAGCCTTCCGGCTATTCGCCAACTTGGTGAGCCTCCCAAAAAATCCGAACGTGAAGTGACGTGAACTGACCTGAAGTGACCTGACGCGATCAGCGGCAAAAATATGAATAGGTAAGATAGAGGCTACGGTGCAGCTGTTTTGCGTCAGGCCAGAACGCTAGACGGTTGCAATTTTGCGACTTCTTCCAAGCGAACCGGCCTGCGTTCGTCGTAAGACTTGCGCGCGGCTAATCCGATCAGCACTGCGAGTCTTCCGTCCCTGCCGTTTACTTGCGTGGGTTCATCTTGCAGTACGGCGTGCACGAACGCCTGCATCTCATTCACGAAGCTATCCGTGTAGCGCTCCATAAAAAAATTCAGGGGCAAATCACGGCGAATCTCGGTCGCCGTGCTGATGATCGCCTGATTAGGAAAGCAGTTTCCGGTTGCAATAGATCCAGCACTCCCTAAGATTTCTACGCGCTGGTCATATCCATAAACGGCCTTGCGACTATTGTCGATGGTGGCGATAGCCCCGCCCTTGAATTGTAAAACTATTACAGCAGTATCGAGATCGCCGGCTTTTCCGATTTCTGGATCGATCCGCACGGCCGCGGCGGTGTATACGCTTTCCACTTCATCGCCAATCAAAAAACGTGCCATATCAAAATCATGAATGGACATATCCAGAAAAATGCCGCCGGAAACCTTGATATACGAAATCGGTGGGGGGCTAGGATCTCGGCTAATAATGTGCATAAGGTGCGGCGTCCCTATTTCACCGCTCGTAACACTCTTACGGACGCGCACAAAATTTGCATCGAAACGTCGATTGAATCCGACCTGAAACTTGACGCCTGCGTTCTCGACTGCTGCGAGCGCGAGGTCAATTTTCGTCAGAGCATGATCGATGGGCTTCTCGCAGAAAATGTGCTTCCCCGCTAAAGCCGCCCTGATGACCAGATCCGCGTGGGTATCGGTGGGTGAACAAATCAGGACCGCATCGATGTTGGGGTCGGACAAAATTGTTCCTGCATCGACAGTCACACGTGCGATCCCGTATTGTTTGGCTACCTTCTCGGCCATCTTTAGATCTATGTCGGCGATGGCTACAGGGGCTGCGCCCGGCACGCGAAACGCCAGGGTTTCCGCGTGCACCTTTCCGATGCGCCCAGCGCCGATGATGCCCACGTTCAGTCGCTTCTCTTTCAAGCGGGCTCCTTCTTTCTAAAACTCGGTTGAACTATTGGCGCAAACCTGCACGACTGCGCTAGTTCTCTCCACCGGGGGAACAAATGTTCAAAAACAAACAGATGATCTCGAAGTTGTTTCAGGTCGCGCGAATCGAGGTCATTTCGGGGCCTTTCGAGGTGGGCCGCTCGATCCCCGAACAACTAGTTCGGCCGCCACGGTGATGGCCTGCGAAGGATTCTGCCCGCTCATCAACTGCAAAAGGCTCTCCATCGCCAGGATCCCCATTCGTCGCTTAGGTTGGCGCACGGTCGTAAGAGGCGGATCAGTGTAAGAGGCAATAAAAAGATCATCAAAACCAACCACAGAAATATCGGCGGGCACGCGTAGGTGGCGGGCATGCAACGCGCGCAACACCCCCAGCGCGGTCATGTCGTTGTAGCAAAAAATGGCGGTCGGTGGCTCTGGTAGACGCAACAGAGCTTCCGTCGCGGCGATGGCTTTTTCAGACTTTCCGTCACCGTGAACCACTAACTCCGGAAAAAACGGCAAAGCCGCGCCGTCGAGCGCCTGGCGATACCCTGAAAATCGTTCAGTGTCTGACTGATGACCGAAGCGGTCGCCGAGATAAGCAATGCGGCGATGCCCAAGCTGAATCAGATGATTGGTGGCCTCGCGACTGCCCTGCACATTTTGAATCATTACCGAGTGCACAAATTCACCAGGGTGCTGATTGTTTACCAGCACGATGGGGACTCTCATTTCCGAAAGCAGCGGAATGTATAAGGCTCCGACGCGCGAAGAGGTCACCACGATGCCGTCCACACGTCTTTCGTAAAACGACTGCACCACCTTGCGTTCCCGGTCCGGGTCGGCATTGGAATTTGCCAGAATCACCGAGTACCCGTGGTCGTTACAGCACTCCTCAATGCCGTCAACGACTTCACTAACGAACGGATCGGCAATGGAGGTCACCACCACTCCGATCGTTTTGGTTCTTTGGGTAACCAATCCCCGCGCTACGGCGCTGGCTCGATAACCGGATTCACGGGCAATTTTCTGGATCTTTTCGGCGGTGCGGCGGCTAATCAACGGACTATTTTGCAAGGCTCTCGAAACCGTTGAAAAGGAAACGTTAGCCTTCCGCGCTATATCTTTAATGGAGGTAGGACGGTACACGGGATCAGTGGTTGCTCTTCTGCACACGTTTGCAGAACGGCAAATATACTGTAATTCCCCGCCCTCCCGTCTGTCAATGGGCGGGGATTCCTCTAGTTCGGCCGCAAATATCCGAGAAATTCCGGATCACTGTCAGCTAATTTTCTGCTGAGGTCTACGGCAATTTCCCATTGACCAATGATCGG
>Ga0210409_10000892_pt1 | contig 42625 bp, 39 predicted proteins | sample IncBWH17MmetaG_FD_161649 | JGI IMG/M metagenome (GOLD analysis project Ga0210409, IMG submission 161649) | Forest soil microbial communities from Barre Woods Harvard Forest LTER site, Petersham, Massachusetts, United States - Inc-BW-H-17-M | ecosystem: Environmental > Terrestrial > Soil >... | reverse complement strand
TTTGCAGCCTGCGCAGCAATGCCCGAACCGCGGGCCCACAGGTTTGATGCCGTTCCGGGAGCTAAGTAAGATTCCGCGGGCTCAACTTTCCGTTGCCTAATCAGCGATAAAACCGCAGCAAGTGGGTTGGGTTTTGGGTCTTCGTAGGTAGTATTCCGGACAGACGCAGTTGAGGTAGGGAAGAATTCAGTCCTCTCCTCGAATTCTGCCATTTACTCCCCGAGCGCATATGACAACGAAGCCAGCGCAGCAATTACCGCCGTTTCCGTTCGCAAAATTAGCCTACCGAGCGAGGCCTCATGGAAGCTGGCTTTCAACGCGGTGTCACGCTCCTCGTCGGTCCAACCGCCTTCCGGGCCAATAGCTAAGACCGCTTTGGATGCGACGCGATTACTGAGCACGGTACGCAATACGGGCGCGTCCGACCGCTCAGAAAGAAAAACACCCAGCCGATCCCCCAGCGAAGCAAAAGCCGGTTCCGGCTTCGCCACCGGTTGCAGCACTGGCAATCTAACGCGTCTGGATTGTTGCGCAGCCTCCAAAACGACCTTCCGCCAGCGCTCAGAGCGCTTTTCCGCAGCCACAATTAGAGCTTTCTCACTGCGCGCAGCAGCCAGTGGCGTGATCTCCGCTACGCCTAGCTCGGTGGCCTTTTCAATGGCCCACTCAAATGCGTCGAACTTCACAACCGAAAGGAGCAAGATAAGGTGCAGTCGCGGTTCCTGAGCAGGCAATTCTTCCAGCAGCACAAACTCCACAGCGTCGCGCGCTACCCTTTCGATGCGCCCAAGACACACGCGCGTTCCATCGCTCAATTCATAAAGTTGCCCAGCTTGCGCGCGTAACACCACACCCAGGTGATGTGCTCTATCGCCCAAAACCAGGGCCCGTTGCCCATCGAATTTTTCAACGAAAAAACGGCGCCGCACGCGACGATTCTATCCTAGATGGCGATGGCTGCTGGAATTGAGAACAGCTTAGGCCTGAAAGAAGAGTTACAACGCGACGCTGCCGTAGGCGCTTAACCAAAAATGTCTTTTACTTTTTCAAAGATGGATGAGTTTCGGTCCGCAGGCTTATTTTCGACTTTCAGCGAAGCTCCCAGCTGCTCCAATAATTTGCGCTGCTCGCGAGTCAATTTGGTTGGGGTCAGCACTCGCACATGGTAATAAAGATCGCCTTTGCCGCCACCGCGCGGGTCGGGTAGCCCCTTACCTTTGACGCGAAAAACCGCGTCGCTCTGTGTACCTTCGGGGATTTTTAATTTTTCGTCGCCGCCCAGACCGGGCACCTGCAGTTCCGTGCCCAGCGCCGCTTGCGCTACGCTCAACGGAATCGTGCAATAGAGATCCGCGCCACGCCGCTCAAAAAACTGATGCTCTTTGACGTCTAACACCACGTACAAATCGCCCGGAGGTCCACCGTCAGGGCCTTGTTCACCTTCGCCGGTAACCCTGAGGCGCGTCCCAGTATCAACGCCGGGAGGAATTCGCAGCTCGATGATTTTCTCGCGCTCCACCCGCCCGTTTCCGCGGCATTCAAGGCAGCGCTCGCGAATAATTTGTCCCGCGCCCTGGCACGCGGGGCAGGTGCGCGTAATGGTAAAAAAACCCTGCTGGTAAGCCATCTGCCCCCGCCCGCCGCAGGTCTGGCAAGCGGTTGAGCCTGTGCCCTTTTTCGCGCCCGTGCCGTTGCATGCCGAACAAAATTCCTGTTTAGGTAACTTAACTTTAGTCGTGACGCCAGCGGCCGCTTCTTCAAAAGTCAGCGTCATGTCGTAACGCAGATCCGCTCCGCGCTGGTTACGGCCACGTCCACGGCGGCCGCCGGAAAACAATTCCTCAAATCCAAAAAAGTCGCCAAAAATGTCGTGGAAGTCCTGAAACACGGAGCTGTTGAAGTCCGTGCCGACGTTCGAACCGCGCAGTCCCTCGTGCCCGTAGGTATCGTAGATTTGCCGCTTCTGCGGATCACTCAGCACGCTGTATGCTTCGGTACATTCGCGAAACTTTATTTCTGCTTCCTCTTTATTCACCGGATTGCGATCCGGATGCCATTTCAACGCGTTCTGGCGATAAGACGCCTTGATCTCCTCAATCGAGGCCTCGCGTTTGACGTTCAGCACCTCGTAGAAATCTTTTTGTGTCGGCCTGGGCATATCGAATGTCGGCTCCCGAACAGTTTTTTAGTTTGCTATCTTAGATGCGGCGGTGGGGTGAACCGCTACGCGCACCATGGCGGGACGCAATACACGCCCGTGAAACACGTAACCCGGCTGAAAAACCTGCAAAATTGTGCCCTCGTCTTTTTCGGTGGTTTCCGTGCGATCCATCGCCTGATGCAGATGCGGATCGAAGGTCATGCCCAGCGGATCGATGCGCTCCGCGCCCAGCTTCGCGATATTGTCAATCAACTGTTTGTGAATAAGCTCGAAGCCTTTGCGATAATTCGCATATTCCGGTTCGCGATGCGAAGCCAATGCTTGATCGAAGCTGTCCACCACCGGAATCAAGCCCTCGATCACTCGCGCAGTCGAACGCCGGGAATCCTCAGAGCGCTCTTTCTCCACCCGCTTGCGATAATTATCGAAATCCGCTTGACGGCGCAACAGTGTCTGGCGGAGGTCTTCGAGATCTTTCGCGAGTTTGCCCACTTCCGCGTCGGCGTTCGCATATTCCGCGTCACCCTGGTTCATTTCCGGCGCCGAATCTGCCGCAGCATTGGCGGCACTACTATCGGAGTTGTTTTCCCCGCTCTTTTTGGAATCGTTTCCCATAACGCTCCAGCCTCTCTTTTGCCAAAAATCTTTCAAATTTTGCTCAGCGCTTCGCTGAAAAGTTGCGCGACGTAAGCCACCGCGGTCATCGCGCGCTCGTACGGCATGCGGGTCGGCCCTAGCACTCCGAGCGATCCTTGCACCAGATCGTTACTCATGTACGGCGCGCTGATCAGCGCCAGGTGTTCGCCAGCCGCAGCTATCTCTTTGACGCCTATTTTCACGAAAACAGGTTCCGGCGTATCGATACAAGCATTTAGAACCGTCACCAGCCGGTGCTTCTCTTCAATCGCTGACAGCAAATCCCGCAACTGCGCCTGGTCTGTAAATTCCGTCGCGCCAATCATCTGCGCCGTGCCTTCCACATGCACCTGTGCCGCGAGATCGACGCCCAAAACCGACGGATCGCAGAGTGTTAACGCCCCCTGCACAATGCCTTCATAGCGTTCGCGCTCGGTAGCCAGTTTTTGTAGCAGGTCCCCGCGAATCGCCTCCAGCGTCCATCCGGCATAATGCTGGTTCAGAAACTCCGCAATGCTGTCGAGCTCCGGTTGCGAGAACAAGCGGTGCGGGCGCAAAATCTTGTCGCGCGTAACGCCGCCGTGTGAAATCAAGACCACTACCACTCGCCCGTCCGGCAGTAGCCACATTCTAGCGTGCTCGAGGACGGTTTTGGCTAAAGGTGGAGACACGATGATGCCCAATCCGCTGGAAACTTCCGCCAGTACGTGTCCGGCTCGCTCGGTCATGTCCGCGGAACTGGAAGCCGCATTGAACTCGCTCTTGATCCAGTCACGATCCTCAATGCTCAACGTGGCACGCGAAGCGATCTCTTGCGCAAAAAAACGATACGCCGCAGCCGTAGGCACGCGGCCGGCTGAGGTGTGCGGTTGATAAAGAAGTCCGCCGTCTTCCAGGTCGGCCATCACATTGCGAATCGTGGCGGTGCTGAGCGTTTCCTCAAATCTCCGAGAAATAACACGCGAAGATACCGGCTCGCCCGTCTCAATGTACGTGCGAACGATGTCCGCCAATATCTGGCGATTCCGCCGTTCCTGAAGCGCAGCATCCCTCATATCAGCACTCTACACGCAAGCCCGGTAAAACGGCTCACTTCATATATTTTAGGAATCGTGTCAAGTACGGTCAACGGAAGCAGCCCGACAGTGGCGCGGGCGCGTATACATCTGTTGGCCGCAGGAATCACTCGGCGTTGTCGATCTGCGCCCGCTGCAGCTTATCCGAATAGTCGATGTACATCGTTTTCCACTCGGTGAAAAAGTCAATTGCCGCGATTGCGGCTTCGCGATGACCGTTGCCGGTCTGTTTCGTCCCGCCAAACGGCAAGTGAGTTTCAGCGCCAATCGTTGGCGCATTGACGTAGACGATGCCGGTATACAGATCGCGCATGGCTGCAAACGCCAGGTTCACATTTCGCGTGTAAATGGACGCGGAGAGCCCGTAAGGTACGCCGTTAGCTACTTCGATGGCGTGCTCAAAATTATCCACGGGAATAACCGACACCACCGGGCCAAAGATTTCGTCCTGAGCGATGCGCATATTTGGCGCGACATCGCCGAAGACTGTGGGCTCGTGGAACCAGCCTTTGGCGTAGGCTCCGCTAGTGAGGCGATTCCCGCCCGTCAACAGCTTCGCTCCCTCGGCCTTACCGATCTCCACGTAACTCATCACCGTCTTCAATTGCTGCTCGTTGATACACGGACCCATATCCGTCGTCGCATCCAGCCCATCTCCAACGCGTAGACTTTTTGCTCGGGCCGCGAAGCGCGAAACAAATTCGCGATAAACGCTCTTGTGCACCGCCACGCGGCTAGCTGCAGTGCAACGCTGCCCGGTTGTGCCGAATCCGCCCCAAATTGCTCCATCCACTGCCAGATCAAGATTGGCATCATCCATCACGATGATGATGTTCTTGCCGCCCATCTCCAGGCTACAGTGTTTAAAATCCGGCGCGCACATTTCGGCGATAACTCGACCTACCGCAGTAGAGCCGGTAAAGCTGATCACGGGCACATCTTTGTGACCAGCCAGAGGCGCGCCCGCATTCGGGCCATCACCGCTCACCAGGTTGACGACGCCATTTGGCAGACCGGCCTCCATCAAAATTTGCACCAAGTGATAGGACGACAGCGGCGTATCTTCCGCTGGCTTCAACACCACGGTGTTCCCGCTAACCAGCGCCGGCATGATTTTCCACGACGGAATCGCCATCGGAAAATTCCACGGCGTAATCATGCCGCACACACCGATCGACTGCCTCGCGCTCATGGCAAATTTGTTGGGCAGCTCCGAAGGAGTGGTCTGTCCAAACAAACGCCGGCCCTCGCCGGCCATGTAGTAGGTCATGTCGATGGCTTCCTGGACGTCTCCGCGTGTTTCCGCCAGGACCTTGCCCATTTCCCGGGTCATGTCACTCGAGAATTCTTCTTTGTGTTGCAGCAGCAATTCCGCGGCGCGATACAAAATCTCCGCGCGCTTGGGAGCTGGCACGAGCCGCCAGCTTTTGTACGCTTCTTTGGCCGCATCCACCGCGACATTCACATCTTCCGAGTTGGAAGACACAAAAATGCCCACGAGTTCATCGGTATTGGCGGGATTGCGATTCTCGTAGGCTTTGCCACTGCGGGACTCGACCCATTCGCCATTGATAAAATTTTTGAAAACGCGAGGCGATGCCGCTGTTGCCATAGCTTCCTCCGTGAATGCGTACTTCATGCGTACTTCAAGCGCAAATTCTGTACGTGGCGATACCTACAATGATAGTCGATTTAGTGCTCGCTGGCACACCACCGAGCAGGAACCACATTGCTCTGGAAAAATCGCAATGAGAATTATTGTTTGCTGCCGGCCTTATAGTTGCTGCTTATGGTGTCGGCCTGTGGCGTATTTACAGAGGAAATTCTAACCGCAGGCGTAGGAGGGGCGATGCCTGCCGTCTGCGAGCCCAGCCCAAGTTGTTGCAAAGTCTTGGCGTCCAGCTTTCCTGAAGGGGTCAAGCCGTGCGTGCCCTGAAATTTCTTCATGGCATCGATGGTCGAAGCATCCCACTTGCCGTTTGGCGCTCCCGCATACGCACCATTCTTCGACAGAGCCTGTTGAATTTCAGAAATGCGTTGCGGCGTGGGAGCTTTCTGCCCTACCTGACGGCGTGAAGCTTTTCCGGATTTACCCTTGTGCGAACTACTGCTGCTCTTGGCCTTTTTCTTGGCGGTAGTCTGGGCCGACGACAAATACGGCGACACACCCAATCCCACCACCAGCAGGGACAGCAGAATCAGGTGCATCGGCCGTATGAATCGGTTCATATATTTTGTTTAAGCTCGAATGAATCGAGCGCCTTATCGTTTGTCTTCCGCCGGAACCACACCTGGCAGAAATACCGTCAACACCCGGTCGGTATCCTGATGACGCAGCACCTTGAACACTACACTGTCGCCGGCCTTCAGTTTGCCAATCGCGGTGCGGTAGTCTTCCACGGAACTGATCGTCTGTCTATTCACTTCGGCAATAACGTCCCGTTGCGCGAATCCGATGTCTTCGGCAAAGCTGGCCGGTTCGACTTCGGTAACCAAAACGCCCTTCTGGGTGTCCATCCCGACGCGGTGCGCGCGGTCAGGAGTCAGTTCCTGAACGTGCAATCCGAATTCGGTTGGCGCAGCTTCTCCGCCCGGTTGATCGCCCATGCGTCCTGCAGTGTTAGGGAACACTCGCGTACGATCTTCTACCGTTGCGGTAGCTTCTTTTTGCGAGCGATCACGAACGTAGGTCAGTTTCACTTTGCTGCCGATGGGAGCGAGCGAAATAGGATTCACGAGGTCGTTGCCGGATTTAACCGGAGTGCCGTTCACGCTGGTGATTACATCACCACCCTTCAATCCAGCCTTCTCCGCCGGACTGCCAGGCTCGACGCCCTCGATGACCACGCCGTACGGCGCGCCCAGCGCTTTAAGCGTGATTGCATTAGTGCCCAGATCTTCCTGGAAGCTTACGCCGATGGACCCGCGGGTCACGCGGCCCTGCGCAATAATCTGGTTATAAACGTTGATGGCGGTCGTCGAAGGCAACGCGAAGCCCACGCCTTCGTAGCCGCGGCTGCCGGTAATGATCGCGGTGTTAATCCCGATCACGTCGCCGCCCAAGCTGACCAGCGGTCCGCCGGAATTGCCCGGATTGATCGCCGCGTCTGTTTGCAAGAACCGCTGAAACTGATGGCCAATCCCGCCACGGTCCTTGGCGCTTATGATTCCGGCGGTCACCGTAGCTTGCAAGCCAAACGGACTCCCGATGGCCAGCACCCAGTCGCCTACCTGCACACCATCTGAATTCCCGAGTCTCGCCGTCGGCAAATCGCGGCCCGCATCAATCTTCAGAACCGCAAGATCGGTGTCCTCGTCCACGCCTACGACCTTTGCGGTGTAGCGGGCGGTTTCGCCATTGAGCTGCACTTGAACCTTGGTGGCCTGGTCCACAACGTGATTGTTGGTCAGAATGTATCCGCGTTTATCCACGATTACGCCGGAACCAAGGCTGCGCTCGGCCTGCGCCGGGCCTTCCTTCTGCCCGTCAAAAAACTTGTCAAAGAAATCCTGCATCGGATCATCCTGATCATCCGGCTGCGAGCGCTTCCGCCGAGCCGAAGGAGCACGATGCTCCAGAACCTGAGTCGTGGCAATGTTCACCACCGCCGGTTCCACCCGATTCACAACCCCAGAGAACGAATTAGACGACGGAATCGGATCCGGTACCGCCAGCGGCGTCGCGTTGGTTCCCGCGAATGCCGTGTTCTTCACCGCCGATACGCGACCGGAAACGACCGACCCGATCATGATTCCCACCAGCAAAGTCAAAGCCACAAAAAAGGCCGCCATAATCTTCCTGCGGCGCGCCCAGTTATAAATTTCTTTTACCTGCTCACCCATCTTGAAGCTCCTATGATGTCACACGAGTGGGCCGTTGAGGCGCACTTGACCGCTGACAATGTAAAGTATAACACCGTAAATCTGGCCCGGTTGCTGCGCTCAATTTGTGCGCTGGAATCAACACTGTCCGGAAGGACGGGTGCCACCCTGCTCAATTTGCCGCTTGCAGTATGCTTGCCTATTCCTTTGACGCATGAGGGACTAATTCTGTTGTAATGCTTTTATATTAGCTTTAGGCGATTGCCTGATACTCGCTTATTTTTCGCTCACTATGGTCCGAAATGATGCTAGTCGCGACAGCCGTAATCGCCGCACTCCGTTGTGCTTAACTCTTCTTGTCATCCTCTTGACGGGCCTACGAACTAGCGCGGCCCCCATTGACGGCTACAAAGTAGTGGCAAAGTTCCCGCACTCCGCTGAGAGCTACACCGAAGGATTTTTCTATCTAGATGGGATGTTTTATGAGGGCACTGGCCGAAATGGACATTCGGCTGTAATGGCTCTCGATCCGAAAACCGGCAATGCCATTGCGCGTCGCGATCTTCCACCGGAATACTTCGGCGAAGGCATTGTCGACTGGGGACCATACATCCTGGAGTGGACATGGAAGTCACACATCTGTTTTGTCTATGACCGCCTCACTCTCGAGCCGGTCACGCATTTTAGTTACACCGGTGAGGGGTGGGGCATGACTCACAACACCACCGAGCTCATTACCAGCGACGGCTCTGCGACGCTACGCTTCCGCGATCCAAACACCTTCCAGGAAACCCGCCGCATCGTGGTGAAAGACGGCGGCGAAGTTATCGACAATCTCAACGAACTCGAATTCGTTAAGGGCGAGATTTACGCAAATATCTGGCACGCCGACAGGATTGCGCGAATCTCTCCGCAAGACGGCCATGTGATCGCGTGGATCGACCTAACTGGCTTGCTACCGTCGGACCAGAAGGTAGACGCCGAAGCGGTCCTAAATGGGATTGCTTACGACTCGCAACACGACCGCCTGTTCGTCACCGGAAAAGAGTGGCCCACAATTTTCGAAATTAAAATCGTTCCCCACCCTCACCAGCAGTCTCATTCGCAGCGGTTTCATCAAAGACACGGAGAAATTACAACGATTAAAATGTATTTCGATTTGAGTTAATTAATTAACTAGTAATATAGTCCTGGGTATGGGCCTGTGATGTAATGGCAGCACGGCTCCTTGTCAAGGTTCAGGCGCGGGTTCGAATCCCGCCAGGTCCATTCGTCCGAGTATCGGCGTGAGGTAAGACAAGGTACCTTGCGCCGCTAATTCTGAGGGTAGGGATCACACACGTGTATATTGACAGTTTATCTTGCGAATGTGATAATTCCTTCACCTTGACAAGGAGCGGCGCTGTAGTGCATTAGCTGCGCCACGACGAAATCCGTACGACAGAATTTGGCGGCCCGCTTCAACGGCCGCCTTTTTCTTTGTTAGCCCCCGATGCGCGTTTTCGTCTTGCTTTGCTGCGGTCAATTCTTGACCTAGATTTCTTAAAATTTTTCTGGCTTGACATATCTGGCGGTAAGGCGCATAAAAAGAGTAGCCGGAAGTGGCGGCGCACGTGGCGATTTAGGGCAACTTGCTCCACGTAAAAAACTGCTAAAGAGCTTGTCGAGCATCCCAGAAAGATTTTCTGAGACCCTCCGAAGCACTTTGGCGCGGAGGGTTTTTTCATTTCACCCTCCTGCTGCGCTCCCACAAATTTAAACGGCCGTCTGGCTCAGGCTTAACTAACGCCTCCGAGCCAATTTAAAGGCAGCGCCAATGTCCGATCTGTATGAATTGCGATGTCGAGAATGTGGAAAACCCTGGGGTAACCAGCCTCGTTCCTTCTGCGAAGAATGTTTTTCTCCTCTCGAAGTTGTCTACGATTACGACTCCCTCAAGAAATCCGTGCGACGCGAAAATCTCTCGGGCCGCGACTTCAACATGTGGCGCTATTCCGAACTCCTGCCACTCCCGAAGGACTATACCGGTCCCAATGCCGTTGGCGGAACTCCGCTCGTCGCTTCCCGCAAGCTGGGGCGCGAATGGGGCCTGAAAAATCTCTACTTTAAGAACGACGCCGTGTGCTTCCCTTCCTTATCTTTCAAGGACCGCGTGGTCGCGACAGCCCTGGCCGCCGCTCGGCGCTTCGGATTTGAAACTGTCGGCTGTTCCTCCACCGGCAACCTTGCCAACGCCGTGGCAGCACAAGCTGCGCAGCAAGGCTTCGATGCTTGCGTGTTCATTCCCGCTGACCTGGAGCCCGCCAAAGTCTTAAACACTGCGGTGTACGGCGCGCGCATCGTGCGCATCGACGGAAATTACGACCACGTCAATCGCCTATGCGCCCAGATCGCGGACCGCTTCAACTGGGGCCTCGTGAATGTAAATCTGCGCCCCTACTATTCGGAAGGCTCGAAGACACACGGGTACGAAATCGCCGAACAACTTGGCTGGCGCCTGCCTGACAACGTCGTGGTGCCCATGGCCGGCGGCTCGCTGATTACCAAAATCGCCAAAGCTTTTAGAGAATTGGTCACCCTCGGATGGGTCGAACCGCGCCCAGTGCGATTTTTTGGAGCGCAGGCTACCGGCTGTTCTCCGATTTCCGATGGCGTGAAACGAAATTTGTCGCGCTTCGAGCCACAAAAACCTAAAACCATCGCGCGTTCGCTTGCGATCGGCAATCCCGCCGACGGTGGCTACGCCATCAAACTAATGCGTGAATCCGGCGGCTGGGCGGAAGATGTTTCCGATCCGGAAATTGTGGCCGCCATAAAGGTACTCGCGGAAACCGAAGGCATCTTTGCAGAAACGGCGGGCGGCGTGACCACCGGCGTCGCAAAAAAGTTGATCGATCAGGGCCGCATCGCCCCGCAAGAAACCACCGTCGTGTGCATCACCGGCAACGGCCTGAAGACCACCGACGCCATCATCGGCGAATATCCTCTTAGCGAGGCCATCGCGCCGAAAATTGAAGCTTTCGAAGCGCTCATGGACGCGCAGTTCGCTACCAGCGGTCGAGTGCTTGCAGCAAATAAAGCCTAGCTAACTATTTAGAATTGTCGCATTACAAAAATCTTCAGAGGGAAAGAGAGCAACAAACATGCCAGTAATCATCGAAATCCCAACGGCCTTCCGGCGATTTACCGGTGGCCAGCCCAAAATCGATTGTAGTGCTGTAACGATAGCCGAAGCCTTGAATCAGTTGACCTCCAAATTTCCCGACCTCGGCCGTCACGTTCGCGACGATCAGGGACAAATTCGCCAATTCCTCAACGTATATCTCAACGACGAAGACATCCGTTTCCTCGGCGGCGAATCCTGCTCCATCAAGGATGGCGACCGCGTCTTGCTGGTTCCTTCCATTGCGGGCGGCTAGAACATCGCAGGCTACGTAATCTCCCACATTGACGAACTACCCGGGCTTCTGAAAAAATTCTCCACTAGTGCGATGCCATACTTTGCCTTGCTCTACGAGGTAGTCGACGATTTTGTCGCTCGCCGTGCGCCCTTTCGCGCGGATCACCTGCGCTTGGCCGGCGAAGCTCATAATCGCGGCGAAATTGTTCTTGCCGGCGCCCTTGCTGAACCCGCCGACACTGCTCTGATTATCTTTCACTGCGGCGACAAATCCGTTGCCGAAGACTTCGCGCGCCGCGACCCTTACGTCGTCAACGGCCTAGTCAAAAAATGGACCGTGCGTCCCTGGACTGTCGTCGTCGGGCAAACCTCGGAAATCGCATCGCCATCAGGTGGGCGCTTACAATGATTGCGCGGGTGTGGGCGAGTCGCGTGGCGAAGTCCAACCTGAAGGCTTATCTCAAGCATTTCTCGAAAAACGTGCTTCCGGACTTGAGACGCTATGACGGGTTCGCGTCTGCACTGGTATTAACGCGCGATCTGGATAGTGAAACGGAAGTGGTGGTGAATACCTTCTGGAAAAATTTAGCCGCGATTAAGGCTTTCGCGGGGTCAGATTGCGACGCTGCCGTGGTGGTCCCGGAAGCGGCCGCATTGCTCATCAGCTACGACAAGCGCGTAAAGCATTACGTTGTGGACGTCGCCGATAGTTCCGAATCGATCTCCCTATTCGCCGGGCGCGACTAGACTGTCGGCGTCTCCCACTTGCCTGATTGCGTCGCTCGAAATATCGCATCAATCACGGCCATGTTGGAGATGGCATCTTCCAGCGGCACCGGCACGTCGCGATCCTCGAGAATAGCCTTCGAGAAGACATCTCCCTGTATCGTGTATTGGTCACAAGCGGGAATCGTCTCAACTTTTATCCCCGCGCCGCCCACGTCGCTGCCATCATCTACAAAAACCCGCGTGGCCTTATTGGACGGCGCGTTGAACGGAATCTCGATTTCAATCCGGCCCTTGGTGCCAAGAAATTGCATGCGCTGGTATGGAACCATTTGCGTGCTGCACGTGAACACCGTCTGCCCGCCGCTAAATTCCAAAATCGCGGAAGCCAGCCTGTCCGTGCCAAACTCCGGATCGCGTTCCAGTACTCCACTCACTTGTAGCGGCTCCGTCCCATACATAAAACGTGACATGGTAATGGGATAACAACCGATGTCCATCAATCCCCCGCCGCCCCACTCCGGTTTGTTCCGCACATTTTTGGCATCGCGATTGAAGTAACTAAAGACTCCAACAATCGTCCGCAACTCCCCAATCCGTCCCTCGCGAATCAATTCCCTGGTGCGCAGCCATTGCGGATGTGTCCGCACCATAAACGCTTCGCCAATTTTTACGCCCGCGCGATCCCGCACAGGCAACAATGTGCTCGCCTCCGCCGCGTTCAACGCGATCGGCTTTTCACACAGAACGTGCTTCCCCGCTTCCATGGCTTTGATTGACCACCGCACATGCAAATGATTGGGCAACGGATTATAGATGGCCTCAATCTCGCGATCGGCGAGCAGCTCTTCATATGAGCCATACGATTTGACAATCTTTAACGAGGCTGCGGCAGACCGCGCCTTCGACAGATCGCGCGAGGCGATGGCCGCCACGTCGCAGTATTCGCTCTGTTGCATCCCGGGAATCACTTTGCGCACGGCAATCGACGCCGCGCCTAAAACGCCCCATTTCACTTTTCTCTTTGCCACACGCTCACCCGTCTTCCTGGCAGCTATGTTCAGACATCATTTCGCGTGAACGTAATAAATCACATTCGCGTAGTCGTCGGACAACAAGAAAGAATTCTCGCTCAGCTTCAAAATATCGCAGGGTCGCCCCCGCACCACGCCACCCTTACTAAAGCCGGTGATAACGTCCTGCACTTGTCCGTGAGCATCAACACTCACGACGCGATAACCGCGATCTAATTTCTTGTTGCTAGCCCCATGTAGCGCGACGAGGAAATGCTCCTTCAAAAGCGGCGCCGTAAAGTCCACTCCAAAGTAATCCAGTCCCAACGGAGAACTATGCGCCCCAAAAAACGCAAACGCATCCGGTGCGGCCTGGCAATCCGTTCGCGAAGGTTGCAGTGGAAAGCGCGGGTCCGGGGTGGCTTTTCCCCCGGAGTAGTAGCAATGCGGCCAGCCGTAATCCAGTTTCCCTTCCCGCAATGCGCTGGGACTCACAGAAAACATGGGATCGTCAGGCGCATCATCGCCTAAATGGTCCGCGCCCATGTTGGTCAGAAACAAACTGTCGCCCACGAAACGCATTCCTACCGCATTGCGCAAGCCTCGGGCGATAACGCGTTGATTTTTCCCGTTCACGTCCGTCACCGACAACGTGGCGCGAATGTCCTCTTTCTCATCGCACGCATTACAACTGCTGCCCACGGTTACGTACAACTTATCGCCTGGCCCAAAGGCGATCGTGCGGGTCAGGTGCCATCCGCCGTATTTGTAGCTGAGCCCATAGGCCGGGTAAGTAGCCAACACTTCGGGGTGTGATGTGGGCCGTTCTTCGCCACCTACGAATTTGTAGCGCACCAGCCGGTCAGTAAGGGCCATGTAAAACCAATCTTGCCCTTGCGCGTCCTTGTAAAAAGCGAGGCTGTTTGGATTGTGCAGATTGGTGAGATACGGAATCACCTGGACGAATCTGCCGCGCTGCTCGTCAAAGCCGTCCAGAATATAGATGGCTCCTTCGGTGTTGTCCGAAAGATCGTGCATGGTGGCGACGAAGATCCGTCCGTCAGGCGATTTGGCCATAAATCGCACACGTTTCAATCCTTCGGCGGCGGGAACAATCGTGAAACCCGCGGGCAGAAACAACGAAAACGGGCTTTTCCCCTTCAAACGCACGGTGTGCGGTGTCAGCTTCGTCTCTGAAGCAGACTGCGGGGAACAAACGGACGTCACCGCGGCGGCACCCAGAACCAAATGTGCCGCTATGTTCGCGCGGAACGCTCTCTTCATGAACGGAATGGGGCCATCAGGTCGACACCGTTTTGAAATAAAACTGCCAGGAGATATAACCTGGAAGTGGCTATCGTTAATGTTTCTTATCCCGGTCTGCCTGATCCTGCACCCGCTTCATATGCCGTGACAAAACCAGGTCCGCTACTTTGGGTGTGAAAAATGTCTGATTCGAATGGAGCGCTTGTACCGCCGCCACTAAGTCGCGGGCGGCATCGCTCTTCAACACGTACCCTTTAGCGCCCGAATCCAAAACATCCGCGATCACTTGCGTCGAATCATGAGCGGACAGCAGCAATATCTTGGTGCGGGGTACCTGTAACAAAATCTGACGCGCAGCTTCCAGCCCACTTATCTTCGGCATGGCGATGTCCAGCAGTGCCACGTCTGGCTTGAGCGAGAGCACCATCTCGACGGCCTCTTCGCCGTCAATCGCTTCCCCCACAACTGACCAATTGAACTGATTTTCTAACAGCGACCGAAGACCTACCCTCATAATCTCGTGGTCATCGGCCAAGACCAATCGAACCGGTATCACTTGTCACCTCAGTTGATGCCGGACGCGTTTTTTAACTTACGAACATCTGCTCAGTGCGCTCTGCAAACTCCTTTTTACTATCACGAACTAATTCCAGCGGGCCATAAGGCATTCACTGCATTAACGTACAGCCGGTCCGTTATTGGAGTTCTGTCTGTCGTCCTCCCTACCAAAGCGCAACGGCCCGCTCCCGCACCAGGAGGCGGCAGTGATCTGTGTATCGACCAGGAACTCGCTAGTTGGTCGCCGTCGCTTTTTTAGCTTCCGCCGAATCGTAGCTTTCGCCGTAAATGGCAGGCACCTTTGCACCCATTGGCCGGAGATACATCGATAACTGCCCGCGATGGTGAATGCTGTGGTGCAAGTTGAATTGCACATAGGCAATCGCTGGAAGTTGAAACATGCCCCGAAAATCAATCACTTTGGTCAGCTGCTCGCCGTTCAACTTCGAAAGCCGGGCGAAATCGGCGTCGAAGGTCTTGGCATACCATGCCGCAATCCCGGCGGAATCGCGCATGGAATCAGGCCGGTGATTGGCCGTGAAATCAAATTGACCAGCCGCAATTCCATCCATGAATCGGTGTTCGGCAGCCACGATATGCCAGGCCAACTCGAGAGCGGTCTTGGAAACGGCGTCTGGCCGGTAGTCGCCTTTATCAGCCGGAATCGTCTCGATGATCTGCTTGGTGATGCGATGCTCGTTTTTCAACGCCGGTAAAGAAAACGTGTTGAAGAATGCGGTGGCTTGTTGTGGTTGCAGTGCGTCCATCATTTCATCTCCTCCTAAATCGCCGGGATTATACTCCATTGAGAAAATCACCGTTAGCCCGCTATCTGCCGCTGTCGAAACCACTTCTTTCTCATCGGATTAAACATCCAGGAATTTGAAAATGCGAATCCTTAGTACGGCGGTACTGTAGACGCGAAATCTTCCGCGCTTCAAAGTCATTGCAGGCGAGGAAATTGGTTATGTCCCAACACGTTCTGTCCCCGGATAAGATGCGCAACGACATTAAGCCCTTCTGCCCGATCCATCACTGGCGCATGGCGCATGACTCGGGAAGCAGCAAGGTAGGTCCTTCATACCGCTGCAGTTATATCGGCTGCGCAGTTCGTTACACCCGAGCGCAGGGGTATTTTGAACTGAAGAATGCCGCGGACGCCCAAAACTTTATTGTGAACGCGGAGATCCTTTGCTGCACCTATGATCCCAAGCATTTCCCGGCAATCGTAGGGTACGCAAAGGAATCGATCGGTAACCGCACAGAGGAATCGCGCCACTGGCAATGCCTGGCCGCGAGTTGCAATTTTTCGCTGCGGCAGAAGCTTTCGGCGGCGCTATCCGCGCCCGACACGTCAACGAAATTTGTCACCAAGGACACCCAGAACGTGGAACATGACCACGCTTTGTGGCCACGATAAGCACACCGTTGTAAGCAAATGCGGTTGACTATTTTAGACGTGCAGACGCTTAACGGGACTTTGTCCGGTGAGTGTCTGGCTTTCCCCGTTTTTCTCTGAAGAAATACGCGATCCCGCCCAAAGCGGTTCATGGCCTGAAGTATCACATTGTTTTGCCCGCTCCGACTACCCTGTTACACCAGCCGAGTGCTAAAATCGCTTGAGCCACCATGCCTAAAACTCTCTACCAAAAAATCTGGGATTCTCACCTGGTTCGCGAAGAAGCCGGGCAGCCCTCTATTATTTATATTGACCGGCATTTGATACATGAGGGTACCTCGCCCCAAGCTTTCGCCGGGCTTCGCGTCGAAGGCCGCAAAGTTCGCCGCCCTGATCTCACCTTCGCGGTCATGGATCATTCCGTTTCCACCACTGATCGCACGCTGCCCATTCTCGATCAGGACGCCAAATTGCAATTCGACGCGCTCGAAAAAAATTGCCGCGAATTTGGTGTGCGGCTCTTCGATATGCACAGCAAAAATCAAGGCATCGTGCACATCATCGGCCCTGAACTGGGCATCACGCAGCCGGGTCAAACCATCGTGTGCGGCGACAGCCACACTTCCACTCACGGGGCATTCGGAACGCTGGCGTTCGGCATCGGCACCAGCGAAGTGGAGCACGTTCTTGCCACGCAGTGCCTGGTGCAATCTCGATCCAAGACAATGAACATCGTTGTAAATGGCAAACGCCCTCACGGCGTCACCGCGAAGGACATCATTCTTGCGATAATCGGGAAAATCGGCATTGGCGGCGGCACCGCGCACGTTGCTGAATACAGCGGCCAGGCGATTCGCGAACTCTCCATGGACGGCCGCATGACCGTTTGCAACATGACCATTGAAGGGGGAGCCCGCGCCGGAATGATCGCCCCGGACGAAACTACTTTCGACTACCTTGAAGGCCGCCCGTTCGTGCCGCGAGGAAAGGCGTTTCAGGAAGCCGTCGATCGCTGGAAGCAACTAAAAACCGACGATGGTGCCAAATTCGATTCGACCGTCGAGCTGCAAGCGGAAAAGATTGCCCCACAGGTCACCTGGGGGACCAATCCGGGCATGGTTACTGGCGTCACTGACCGCGTGCCTGACCCGGGTTCGTTCTCCGATCTCAACGACCAAAAGGCCACCGAGCGCGCGCTCGTGTACATGGGCTTGAAAGCGGGCACGCCTATCGTGGACATTCCCGTTGATCGCGTGTTCATCGGCTCCTGCACCAATTCGCGCATCGATGATCTGCGCGCCGCGGCGCACTTTGTCGAAGGCAAACACGTGGCGCGCAGCATCAAGCAGGCACTGATCGTCCCTGGCTCCCGCGGCATAAAAGCGCAAGCCGAAAAAGAAGGGCTGGACAAAATTTTTCGTGAAGCGGGATTCGAATGGCGAGACGCAGGCTGCAGCATGTGCATCGGCATGAATGCCGACGTGCTTCCGCCGCACGAGCGCTCCGCCAGCACCTCCAATCGCAATTTTGAAGGTCGCCAAGGCAAAGACAGCCGCACCCACTTGGTCAGCCCGGTAATGGCCGCAGCCGCCGCCATCGCAGGCCACTTCGTCGACGTCCGCGAATTCGCCGTCGAATCCGTGGAGTAGTTGAGTTTTGAGGTGCTGGAACACAAGTGGGTGCCCCACACGCCGGTTTTGCGTGTGGGGCCTTTGATAATCTTCTCCGCGAGATTTAATATTCTTCCGGGCAATCCTGGTCCGAAGATTTGGAGCGACAGAAACTCATGAAACCATTCATAACTCACAAAGGATTAGTCGCGCCGCTTGATCGCGTCAACGTCGACACCGATCAAATGGTGCCCAAACAATTCCTCAAAGCCCTCACGCGCCAGGGCTTCGGACGCATACTCTTTTACGATTGGCGCTATCTACCCGGAGAAAAACCGAATCCGCAATTCGTGCTGAATTTCCCGCGCTACAAAGGCGCCTCCGTACTACTCGCCCGCGCCAACTTCGGGTGCGGCTCGAGCCGCGAGCACGCCCCCTGGGCCATCGGCGATTACGGATTCCGGGTGATCCTCGCCCCCAGCTACGCGGACATCTTCTATAACAATTGCTTCAAAAACGGGATCCTCCCCGCCGAACTGACCGAGCAACAAATCGAAGAACTCTTCAAGCGCGCCGAAAAAGAAGAAGGCTACTCGCTCTCCATCGATCTCCCCAACCAAACCGTCAGCGACAACCATGGCCTAAGCTACAAATTTGAAATCGCCCCATCCCGCAAAGAAGTCCTGCTCCAGGGCCTCGACGACATTGGCACCACCCTAAAACACGAACCCGAAATCACCACCTACGAAAAATCCCACGCAGCCGCCGCCACTATGTTCGACGCCGTCGACGTAAAAAACTATTCCCCAGCCAATTAATCCTGTGTGGCTAAAAATTTGAAATAACGCGGAGGGTGCACCACCCTCAGGTTTTTGGAGGGTGGGTCTTGTAACGCGGAATTGCCTCTACTTAAGCCGCGGAGCTCTTAATCTATTTATCTCGTTTTTTCGTCGGCAATCCCCGCAACTTCCAGCAACGTCAACAGCGCCCGCTTCAATCCCATTTCGCGCCCCGACGGTTCATACCACTCCTGCAACGAATGCGCCCCGACGCCATTCCCGCCCGCGCCAATCGCGATCGCATCAATCCCCAGCGACAGCGGGATGTTTGCATCCGTAGACGACCGCTCCAGCCGCGAATGATTCCCAACAAATTCATCCGCGGTCCGCACCGCTGCCAACACCGGCGACCCCGAAGCCAATTCCCCGCCAGGCCGACTGCCCAGCAGCTCGACCTTCAGTTCCAATCGCCCTTTCGAACGATCCCGCGACGACTCCTGCTCATCGCGCACGCCCGCGGCCATGCATTCACGCAGCGCAGCTTCCAGTCGCGTCAACTCTTCTTCATTCTCCGAACGAATATCCACCTTCAGCTTGGCTTCATGCGGAATGGAATTGACTGATGTGCCGCCTTCAACCTGCCCCAAATTAAAAGTCGTCCGCGGTGATGTGGGAACCTTGGTATTAATAAATCGCACCGAGCCGCGCACCAACGCGTTGATGGGATTCACCATTCCAAAATCCGACCAGCTATGTCCGCCCGGCCCAGTGATGGCCACTTCGAGGCGTCGCGAGGCCAACGCTTTCGTGGTGACGTGATCCGTCCCCGAACCGTCCAGAACGATCGCAACCTTCAGATTCGCGCGGTACGCATCCACCAATGCGCGCATGCCGCGCAAATTGCCTTCTCCCTCTTCTCCGACGTTAGCGGCAAACAAAATCGTGCGCCGCGGCTTAATTTTCGCTGCCTGCATCGCGCGCGCAATCGCCACGAGCGCCGCCAATCCAGTGCCATTGTCGGAAATCCCCGGCCCGTTCAGCCGCTCCCCTTCGCGATGAACCTTCACATCTGTGCCGGCAGGAAAAACGGTGTCCAGATGCGCTGAGAGAATCACAACTTCTTTCTCGTTGACACCGCGGAGTTCTGCGATGACATTGCCGATTTTGTCACGATGCGTGGTCAGGCCCGCGGCCCCTAGCAATTGCTCGACAGCGGCCGCGCGTTGTTCCTCCTGATAGGACGGCGCAGGAATTTCGGCAAGTTTTATTTGGACGTCGTTAATGAGGGACTCGTGCGGCTTGAACCAGTCGAGCGCGGTCTGGGTCTGCGGGTGCTTTGTGATCTCGGGCGCGGTAGCTTGGCGGGGCGGTTGAGCAAGCGAAGATCGCAGCGGCATGCTTAGGAGAATAACCCAAACCAAAAAGTGTTTCATCGTGCGCTTTTTATCGCGCTGCTTCAATTCCCTGCCGATTTCTGGCATAGCGCCAAAATCTCCGCATCGGTCAGCACCCGCGAAGATTTTTTCGCTGCGTCGTAAATGCGATTTACCAGCGCTTCATCCCCGCTTATCCCGCGTTTTTCGAGCCAGTAAAGCACATTTGATTTTCCGCTCATGGGACCGATTTCGATCACCTGCTCCAACCCAAAAAGCTGCGCGGGTACTCCACTGTACACGGCGTTAACCAGCTCCGGATCATTTTTGCGAAACGCTTTAATGATCGCCGCCGCGTGCACCCCAGTCGCGGTGCGGAAAGCGTCGCGCCCCACCACCGGATAATTCACCGGGATGCTGGTATGCGTAGCGGACGCCACGCGCTCACAATATTCCCTCAAGCGCGAAAGATCCTGCTTAATCAATCCCATCAATCGCAGATTGACCAGCATCAACTCCATAGCGGTATTTCCGACGCGCTCGCCAAGCGAATTGGCCGCAGCGTGCACCTGATTGGCTCCTCCCGCGATAGCCGCAAGCGAATTGGCTACCGCCAGCCCGCGGTCGTTATGGCCGTGCCAGTCCACGCGAATCTTTTCACCCGAAGGCTTCACAACTTCGTCCACCGCAAATTTCATAAGGTTGTAAGCGCCGCTGGGCGTGGCGTGTCCCACGGTGTCGCACAGTACGATGGCTCGCGCGCCGTTGCGAATGGCGCAGCTGTACAACCGCTTCACGGTATCCGCGTCGGTGCGGATGGTATCTTCCGTCACGTACATTGACGGCAGTCCGTGCTCCACCGCGAATCGTACCGCTTTTTCCGTGGTGCGCTCCAGATGATCGACGGTCCAATCCTCCACCAACCTGCGAATCGGACTCGACCCCAAAAATGTCGCGGCTTCAATCGCGATTCCCACCCGCTGCGATATCTCAACAATCGGCAGAATGTCCGCTTCCACGGTACGCGCCGCGCAATTCGGCTTAATCTTCATCCGGTTGCTGGCAATTTCGCGAGCCAACGCCTCGGTATCCGCAACCGCCCGCGCTCCCGCAGCGGGAAGCCCAATATTTACGGAATCAATTCCCAACGATTCCATCAAATGCAGAATTTCAATTTTTTCTTCAATAGGGGGATCAAACACCGAAGGATTCTGCAGACCATCGCGCAGGGTCTCATCATTCAACAAAACCCGCGTGCCCGCCGGAATCGCGGGCGGCGACGCCAAATTCCAGTCGTAAATCAAGTCATCTTTCATTCCCAATCACTCTACCCGATTTCGGGTGCGTCTCCGAATCAGTGAAGGTAATGTAACGCGCTGAACGTCGTTACTTCGTTGGGAGGTCTACGCGTGAGGCGATTCTGGTGCGCCACATCGATGCAAATACGCTAGGCCAGAATCCCAATTGCAGCAGACAGAATGGAAACGCAGTAATAACCAAACCCGTACCAATGGCGCCGGCTGTAAGACCAAAAGCAAACTTCAAGGCAAGATAAACTGGAAACCCCACTACTGAAAGCATAGCGGAAAACACAACTCCCATACCCAGCGTATAGCGAATACGACTCGATCTCTCCCAGCGGCCAAGGTGGTCCCATTCAGCAGCGCCTGTCAGATACTTTTTCCCACAGAAGCATTGATATCGCTGGGGTCCCATCGGTCGCCACACATGAGCCTGGCCCGGTCGAAAATGTCTTGTTATGTCTCTGCCACAATTGTCGCAGACGTAGACGTTTGCTCGCTCAGGGAAGTCACTGGCGGGGCGGGTAATCGGTGGTCGTTCACCAACACTCAGCTGGAGCATGTCTTATAGGCCGTACAAATTAATTGTACGTCCGATTTCGCGGGTGCACGCTTACGAACCAACCTTCCACGATTCATCGTGTTTCACCGCGACCATTACCAATCCTTGGGCAGGAACAGTCGGCCCAGACTTGGACCGGTCCTTCAATTCAAAAAGCCGCTCGATGTCATCCGGAGTGAGCTTACCTCTCCCAATGTCCAACAGCGTGCCCACCATTTTGCGCACCATGTAACGCAAAAACGAGCGTCCGCTGACCGTAAATACCAACTCCTCATTGTCGGCGCTGCGCGTCAATTCCGAAGAAAACACTTCGCGCTCCGTAGAGCGTTCCTGATCGTCATCCTCGGAGCCGGTCGATGCCGCGAAAGAGGCAAAATCATGCACCCCGGCAAATCGCGCGGCGGCATCGCGCATAGCCTCTTCGTCCAGCGGGAACGGATAATGCAGCACGTAGCGCCAGATCATCGGCGGCACCACTTTGCCACGATAAATCCGGTAACGGTAAATTTTGCCGCGGGCCGACCAGCGCGCATGAAATGTGGGTCCTACTTCATCGGCGCCGACAATTCGAATTGTGGGAGGAAGCAGCGCATTCAACGCGCGCTGAAATTCGCTGCCGGAAAGCGACGACAATGTTTTGAAGCTGGCTACCTGCCCCAGCGCGTGAACACCCGCATCCGTACGACCAGCGCCATAAAGCAACACGCGCTCCCGCGTCAACCGCCCCAGAATATTTGTGATCTCGCCTTGAATGGTGGGCTTGTTGGTTTGAACTTGCCATCCGTGAAAATCTGTTCCGTCATACGCAATGGTCAGCTTGAAGTAGCGCATGAGGAATTAGCCGGCGGACAATTTTAACAAGGGAAGTAAATTTTCAGCGGCCAACAGTCGTCCGCGCATTCGCGTTGCCGCCGCCAGCGTTCGCGTCACCACGCACAAATCTGCTGCCAGGCTTAACGGCTACGCTCCCGTCGGCGCACAACGGACAATCCTTTGGCTGATAACTCGGGATGGCCAGATCGAGCAATGCCTTAGCCGTAGCTCCAAGGTTCACCGCTCCGCCGCTGCGATCGATCAAGGCACCGGCGGCCACCACACGTCCGCCCGCTTCCTCCACCACCCGGATCGCCTCGCGCGTCGATCCACCGGTGGTCCACACATCTTCCACGACAAGCACCCGCTGTCCAGCCTCCAGCGAAAACCCGCGCCGCATGGTCATCGAGCCGCTGGCATCGCGCTCCACAAAAATTGCCGGCACGCCCGCTCCCACAGGCCCGTCGCCCGGGTTCTTGCCTTCCGGCAGCGCCCGGGCGACTTCATGTCCTATAATCAGCCCGCCCATGGCCGGGGACACCACCGCATCCAGCTCCAGATCGCCAAACAAAGCCGCCAAACTTTGCCCCAACTTCTCGGCAAACCGGGGATATTGCAGCACCAGCGCGCACTGCACATACATTCCGCTGTGCAGCCCGCTGGACAACTCGAAATGACCGTGCCGGATGGCTCCGGCACTCTCAAACATTGCCATCAATTCTTCGCGTTTCAGCATCGCCTCGGCTAACCGCGCCCCCGCCCTAACCGTCGAATCGTCTGCAGCCTAGCCGCCAGTCTCTGCGTTGTCAAGGATGCACGCGCCTGCTAGACTGCTTTTCGTTCGGGCACGCCGCGCGCCGGCGTTCATTAGCCCCTTTTTTCCATAATTTATCTAAATCGACCGAAACAAATTGAGTCCCATTAACGTTTTAAAGGTGAGTCCGACATTTTCAATCCGTCCCTACGGGGACAATTCAGAGGGGTAAGGAACACTATGAGCTTGATGCGGATGACCGCGCAGCGGTCTGTCTATCGCCCGACCATAAACCGGATCAAAAATGTGTCAGGACGATACGCTCGCCCATTGGTGGCTGTGTTGTTGGCATTGCTTATCGCCGTCGGAAACGTCGCGCCTGCCTTTGCCCAGAATCCCCCTCCCAAGCAAGATCCCACGAAACAGGATCCCTCACAGCAGCCACCGCCGCCCGGCACCTATGGCAACATCCCGCCCGCCTCGCAAGCCGGCCCTGAGGCCGCCACGGGCACCGCGCCTCCCCCTGCACCGGCCATCCCCGTATCACTGGGCTTGTCCACGCACAATTTCACGCATGGTCCGCGCGCGTTTCCAACTCTGATCGCTCCTTACACGCCCATTCAAATTGATGCGCCCCTGCTTGTCAATTCGCCCCGCATCGACCAATTGATTCATGACAACAAGCTGCAAATAACTTTGCAAGACGCCGTCGAGTTGGCCCTGGAGAATAGTCTCGACATCGCTGTAGCGCGATATAACCCCTGGATCGCGGACACCGATATTCTCAGAACGAAAGCCGGGGGGCAGGGCCGCGGAACTAATGGCGCGGACTTTCCCACCTCTCAAGCAAGCATTGACCCCTTCAATACAATATTTCCGTCCTACGATCCAATCATCAGTGCGACTACTTCCATTAATTCACTCACCACGCCGATTAACAATCCGTTCCTTTCGGGAACCGGGGTAGGAACGAGCACTTTGCAGGGCTTGCACTCTCATGCCACCATTTTTGACGCCTCATACCAGCAGAGCTTCACTCCCGGCACCACTATAAATGTGGCTTGGAACAACACCCGCTCTTCGTCCACCTCGGGTGCCAATTTTTTCAACCCCAGCGTGCAGTCCTCGCTCAGCGCCGGGTTTTCACAGCAGCTCTTGAACGGCTTCGGTTATTTTGTCGGCCGCCGCAACATTCTTATCGCCAAGAACAATCGTAAAATTGCAGACCTCGTTTTCGTCAACCAGGCCATCACCACCGTAACCAATACCATCACCGCTTACTGGGAACTGGTTTACGCCCGTGAAAACGTGAAGGTCCAGCAGCAGGCTGTCGCGGTGTCGGAAAAGCTTTTCAACGACAACAAGAAACAATTGGAAATCGGTACCATGGCTCCCCTGGACGTTACTCGCGCTGAGTCAGAGGTGGCCAGCGACCGACAGAATCTAATCGTCGCGCAAACCACTCAGTTGCAGGACGAACAGGTCTTGAAAAACGCTATGACCAAGAACCCCTTGGCAGCCAATCTCATCAATGTAGAAATTATTCCCACCGACCTTCCCATTCCACCGGCCGCCACCGAATCGGCTTCTTTCGAGGACGCTATCCAGGAAGCCTTCGTCAAACGGCCCGATCTTCAAGAGCAGGTATACAACCTGAAAAACTCTGGAATTGAAGTGCGCGCCACCAAGAACGCTTTGTTGCCTACGCTGACTTTGAGTGGGCAGTACAGTTCGTCGGGCCTGGCTGGAAATTCGCCGATTACCGGGACCCCGGTCGTCATCAGCAGCGGCATTCCTATCGTCGACAGCAACGGCACCCCCATCACGGTCACCGGTGCTGGTGGAGTCCAGACGCCTATCTTTCAATCAACCACCACCGCGCCCGTTGTAGGGACTGCTCAGCAGGGATTTGGCACCGCGCAAAATCAACTCTTTACCAATCAGTTCCCCGATTACTTCGCGTCGCTGAATCTGTTTCTTCCGTTGCGCAACCGCTCCGCTCAAGCTGACAACGCTCGCGCCATGCTAACGCAGCGTCAGTTGGAAACTCAGTTGCAACAATTGAAGAATGCCGCGCTGCTGGACGTTCGCGTTACCTACATCGCGCTCGAACAGGATCGCGCTCGCGTGGATGCCGCTATCAAGGCCCGCGAACTTCAAAGACAAACCTTCGAGGCCGAGCAGAAAAAATACACGCTGGGCGCCTCCACGGTTTACAACGTGATTTTGACCCAACGCGATTACGTCACCTCCGAAGGCGTGGAGTTGCGCGCCTTAGCGGACTTGAACGAAGCCAAAGCCAATTTCGAACGCGCCGTAGGCCGCACGCTGGAAGTGAATCGCGTGACCATAGCCAGCGCCGGCACCAAATCAGGCCTTTCCGAGTTTGAACAGGAAACGCTAATTCCTGGCACGCTTCACGGCCAAGTCGTCGGCACCGACAAAATCTTCAGCAACCCAACGACGCCAACCAACAAATAATTTGCTGTGAGCGAGAGAATACAGAGTTCGTGGTCCTCAACGGGATATTGCATGCCTGATCCCTGTGTCTAGCCGTTCCCTTGCCCAAGTTCCGCGTTTCGCATAGCATTAAAGTCCGCACCAGTTACAGCGATTCGCAAAGCCGTGCCAGCGGGAGCCGCGCCGAAATGACGGACAAATCAAAAGTTCAGACTGAAATCGCCACGCCCGCCGCGCCCGCTTCACCTGTTTCAGCGCGCCGTCCGTCGCTCGAAGAAAAATCCTGGCAAGAAAACACCCTCAAGCCGACGCTTGAGAAGAGTCCGGAGCGCCGCGCGGAATTCACCACCATCTCGGGCCATCCCATCCGTCGGCTGTATACCGAAGCCGATTTACAGGATTGGAGCCCGGAAAAAGATTTGGGCTTCCCCGGTGAACCGCCTTACACGCGCGGCATTCACTCCACCATGCACCGGGGACGCTTGTGGACCATGCGCCAGTTCGCCGGCTTCGGCGCCGCCGAAGACACCAACGCGCGTTTCCGCTATCTACTGGCGCAAGGCCAGACTGGCCTATCCACCGCTTTCGATCTGCCCACGCTGATGGGCTACGACTCCGACCACGCGCTCTCCGAAGGCGAAGTCGGCAAATGTGGCGTGGCCATTTCTTCGCTGGCCGACATGGAAGTGCTTTTCGACAAAATTCCGCTGGCCAACGTCACTACTTCCATGACCATCAATTCGCCCGCCGCCATAATATGGGCGATGTATCTCGCGGTCGCTGAAAAACAGGGCGCGGACTGGAAAAAACTGTCCGGCACTTTGCAGAACGACATCCTCAAGGAATACATCGCGCAAAAGGAATACATCTACCCACCGGAACCCTCCATGCGTCTGGTGATTGATACCTTCGAATTCGGTGTGAAAAATACTCCGAAATTTAACCCCATCTCCATCAGCGGATATCACATTCGTGAAGCCGGCTCCACCGCGATTCAGGAACTGGCTTTCACGCTGCGCGACGGCCTGGAGTACGTGGAATGGGGCATGCGCCGCGGCATGGACGTCGACGCTTTCGTTCCGCAGCTTTCTTTCTTCTTCAACGCGCACAACGATTTCTTCGAAGAGATCGCCAAGTATCGGGCCGCTCGCCGCATCTGGCATAAAGCCATGGTCGAGCGCTACAAATCAAAAAGCGCGCGCTCCTGGGCGCTCCGTTTCCATACCCAAACGGCAGGGTGCTCGCTCACCGCGCAGCAGCCTTACAACAACGTCGTTCGCACCGCCATTCAGGCTCTCGCCGCCGTGCTCGGCGGCACTCAATCGCTACACACCAATTCTCTCGATGAAGCCTGGGCGCTGCCCACTGAATTTGCCGCAACGCTGGCGTTGCGCACGCAACAAATCATCGCCCACGAAACCGGCGTGGCCAACACCGTCGATCCTCTCGGCGGCTCTTACTTCGTCGAAACCCTCACTAATGAAGTCGAGCGCGGTGCCTGGGATTACATCCACAAGATCGACGCCATGGGCGGCATGGTCACCGCCATCGAACGCAGTTACCCCCAGCGCGAAATCGCCGAAGCTTCGTACCGCTACCAGATGGAAGTCGACCGCAAAGACAAAATCGTCGTGGGCGTGAACGATTTTGTCACCAAGGAAAGTCCGCTCGAGATTCTGCAGATCGACGAAACCGTAGCCCACCGTCAGGCTGCACGCTTGCGCAAACTTCGCGCCGATCGCTCTCAGGCGGAAGTCGACCGCCGCCTCAACACCCTGCGCAGCGCGGCCCGCGGCAAAGAAAATTTGATGCCCTTTATCTACGACACCGTGAAAGCCTACGCTACGCTGGGAGAAATCTGCGAAGCCATGCGCGACGTTTTCGGCACCTACGAAGAAGTAGCCATCACGTAGCCAGCAACAGTGCCAGCCTAAACCAACCATGCCAACCAAAAAAATCCGCGTCTTAATCGCCAAGCCCGGCCTCGACGGTCACGACCGCGGCGCAAAAATAATTGCGCGCGCCTTACGCGATGCAGGCATGGAAGTCATCTACACCGGCCTTCGCCAAACTCCCGAGATGATTGCCAGCGCCGCCATCCAGGAAGACGTAGACGTGATTGGCCTCTCCATCCTATCCGGCGCGCACAATACGATCTGCCCTCAATTAATGGCCCTCCTTAAAGCCAAAGGCATGGACGACGTAGTGGTTTTGGTAGGCGGCATCATCCCCGAAGCCGACATCCCAGCCATGAAAAAATCCGGCATCGCCGAAATTTTCCTCCCCGGCACCTCCACCCAGGACATCATCGAATTCATCAACAAACGCCTCGCCGTCGGCACCTAGCCTCTTCGAAGAACCGCTTTCCTCGTTGGCGTCTGCTCCACAAAAACTCGTATACTGGATTCTCATTTCAAACTGGCAATCTATAATTTTGGCTTAGTAGTACGAGGTTCTGCGTGCCCGCTTCCGTCTTGAAAAACACCGTCGACACCAAATCCGCAGCGGCCCAAAAAAATCATCGTCGCATCGTCGATTTACTGACCCAACTGAAAAATGAAGAAGAACAAATCTGTGCCGGCGGCGGTCCCAAAGCCGTAGACTCCCAGCACAAAAAAGGCCGCCTCACTGGCCGCGAGCGCGTAAAAAGACTGGTCGACCCCGGCTCGCAATTTTCTGAGTTAGGCATCTACGCGGCCTACGAAATGTACGAAGAATGGGGCGGCGCTCCCGGCGCAGGCGTAATCACCGGCCTGGCTCGAGTCTGCGGCCGCACCGTCATGCTCATCGTCAACGACGCCACCGTAAAAGCGGGTGCCTTCTTCCCCATGACCGCGAAAAAAGTGATTCGCGCGCAAAATATTGCCATCGAAAATCGTATCCCCACAATTTATCTGGTCGATTCCGCCGGCATTTTTCTTCCGCTGCAGGAAGACGTCTTCCCCGACACGGACGATTTCGGCCGGGTCTTTCGCAACAACGCGGTAATGAGCGCCATGGGCATCCCGCAAATCGCCGCCATCATGGGCATGTGCGTAGCAGGCGGCGCGTACCTTCCGGTCATGTGCGACCACATCTTGATGACCGAGGGCTCCGGGTTATTTCTCGCGGGACCCGCGCTGGTGCAAGCCGCGATCGGCCAGAAAACCTCCGCCGACGAATTGGGCGGCGCGAAAATGCATTCGCAAATCAGCGGCACGGTGGACTTCCGTGAGCCCGACGATGACTCCTGCATCGCACGCATCCGCTCGCTGGTCGACAAAATCGGCGCTCCCAACGCCGCGCCCTTCAGTCACACTAAATCGCGAGATCCTCTATACCCTGGCGAAGAAATTTACAGCATCTTCACCGCCGACCCCGGCAAGCAATACGACATGCGCGACATCATTGCCCGCATGGTCGACGCCAGCGAGTTCGACGAATACCGCGCCGAAAGCGGCGAAACCCTGCTCTGCGGCTATGCGCGCCTCGGCGGCTGGGCCGTCGGGATCGTGGCCAATCAGAAAAAACACGTGCACACCTTCGCGCGCGGTTCGGATCAGAAACGCATCGAATTCGGCGGCGTCATCTATACCGAGTCCGCCGAAAAAGCCGCTCGCTTCATCCTCGACTGCAACCAGAACCGCATCCCACTGATTTTTCTGCATGACGTGAACGGCTTCATGGTCGGCAAGGACGCCGAATGGAGCGGCATCATTCGCGCCGGCGCAAAAATGGTCAATGCCGTAGCCAACAGCGTGGTGCCAAAAATTTCCGTAATCTGCGGCGGTAGCTTCGGCGCGGGCAACTACGCCATGTGCGGTAAAGCCTACGACCCGCGCTTCATGTTTGCCTGGCCCACCGCGCGTTACGCGGTAATGAGCGGCGACGCGGCTGCCACCACGCTGGCGGAAATTAAATTGAAGCAACTGGAACGCGAAGGCAAGAGGGTGGACGAAAAGCAAAAAAAAGAAGTCTATGAATCCATTCGCTCCACGTACGAACATCAAACTGACCCGCGTTACGCCGCGGCCCGCTTGTGGGTCGACGCCATCATCGATCCCGCGCACACCCGCGACGCGCTAATCTGGGCACTCGAAGCCGCCGCGCTGAATCCAGAGGTTCGCGAATTCAAAACCGGAGTCTTACAAACGTAAATGGAAACCGTGAAATTGGTCGAATGCCCCCGCGACGCCTGGCAAGGGCTGCCCGACTTCATTCCCACCGAATATAAAGTCGCGTATTTGGAAGCCCTGATCGCCGCGGGCTTTAAACATATCGACGCTGTGAGTTTCGTTTCTCCAAAGCATGTAAAACAAATGTCCGACAGCGAAGAGGTCATGCGTCAGTTAGAACCTTCTTCGGCGCCTGCATCGTCCGCAGACCACAAAACGCCAGAAATTATCGGTATCGTTGTAAACGAAAAAGGCCTTGAGCGCGCACTCGCCACGCCCGGTGTTACAACCATCGGCTATCCGTATTCCATCTCCGCATACTTCCGTCGGGCAAATGCCAACATGACCCGCGCCGAGTCACGTTTGCTAGTCGAAAAATTAAAAAAAGAAACAACCACGGCCAAGCGCGCCCTGGTGATTTACATTTCCATGGCTTTCGGCAATCCCTACGACGAACCGTGGGGCCCGGAAATCGTCGCCGAAACCCTCGAGTGGTTGAAAGACATTCGCATCAACACCGTGTCGTTAGCCGACACCGTCGGGACCGCTTCTCCGCAACTCATCGCCGATCTCTATAGCGGCGTAAAAGATCACGTTGCGGGCATCGAGTTGGGCGTTCATCTGCACAGCCGCCCTGAAAACGCCGAAAAAAAAATCCTCGCGGCCTACGAAGCAGGCTGCCGCCGCTTTGACTCCGCCCTCACGGGACTCGGCGGCTGCCCTTTCGCCGGCGACACGCTGGTCGGCAATATCGCCACCGAAGATGTGTTGGCCGCCGTCCGCAAAGCTGGAGGCGACCCTGGAATCGATTCCGCGGCCCTCGGACCGCTACTGCAAATGACCAACGAAATTCGCTCTAAATACGCGCACGCGCCCATGGTGCAGTAGTTTTGCAGTAAGCTTGGGCGCACCTACTCGACAAACTTAATCAGCGCAACTGAAAGGCTAGAAAGAATTGCTCCATGTTTGAAACGCTAAAATTGGAATTTCCCGGCGAACTGGCCATCCTCACGCTCAATCGACCGGAAAAGCGCAACGCCATTTCCCCGCAAATGCTCTCGGAATTGCAGTCCGCGTTCGACGCCATCGAAAAAAGTCACGCGCGGGTGGGTATCCTCACTGGCATCGGCAAGGCTTTCAGTGCAGGCATGGATCTCGAAATGCTCTCCGCCATCGCCCGTCAGTCGCCCCAGGAAAATATGGACGACTCCCGTCGCATGGCCCGCATCTTCCGCCGCATCTGGAGTTTTACCAAGCCGCTGATTGCCGCCGTAAATGGTGCCGCGCTCGCCGGCGGATGCGGTTTCGCCACGTTGTGCGATTTCACTCTGGCGGTGCCCGAAGCCAAATTCGGATACACCGAAGTGAAAATCGGATTTCTCCCCGCCATCGTCTCGGTTTTTCTCACTCGCCAGATCGGCGACAAGCGCGCTCGCGATTTGCTGCTCACCGGCCGCATGATCACCGCAGCGGAAGCCAAAGAACTAGGCATGGTTAATGAAATCGTCGAACCCGACCGCCTAATGGATCGCGCCAGAGAATTAGCCGCCGTATTGATCGAAGCCAGCCCCAGCAGCCTGACCCGCGCCAAGCGCCTGCTCACCGCCTCGGCCGCGAGCACCATTGACGCCGATCTCGAACGCGCCGTTCTGGAAAACGCCGGCATACGTTGCACACCGGATTTCAAAGAAGGTCTGGCTTCTTTCCTCGAAAAACGCAAACCCCAATGGCGCGGCGACTCCGAATGATGCAGCCGCCAAAAATCTTTCAGGGGAATTCGCATGCTTGAGTATCACGACGCCGCTGTTCGCGTGCGTTACGCCGAAACCGACCAGATGGGCGTTGTTTACCACGCCAACTATCTCATCTGGTTTGAGGTCGGCCGCGTGGAACTGATCCGCGCGCTCGGCATCGAGTACAAAAAAATGGAAATCGATGACGATTGCCACATTGTCGTAGCAGAAGCTCACTGCCGCTATCTTTACCCGGCGCGCTACGATGAGCGTTTGCGCGTGCGCACACGTATCGCCGAAGCGAAAAATCGCACCATTCGCTTCTCTTACGAAATATTTCGTGCTGACGACGAGCGGCTTCTCGCCACCGGAGAAACCGTACACGTGATCTGCGGCAGCAATGGCAAGCCTAAACTTCTGCCAGAAAAATATCGCACTGCTTTCTCGGCAGCTCTAGCTGCTCCTGCGGGTATTAGCAAATCGTGAGTACCATGAACACAATCGCAACAGTCCTATGAGCGTAATTCTCACTGGCAACGATCTTTCCTTCGAACAACTGCGCGCCGTGGCGCTGCAACATGAGTCCGTCTCTCTCCACCCCTCCGCCATCGAGCGCATGAAAGCCTCGCGCGCGGTGGTGGATAAACTGGTAGCCTCCGGCGCGACGGCCTACGGCATCAACACTGGGTTCGGCAAACTCGCTTCCGTGCGCATCTCCTCTGAGCAAGTTGCACAACTGCAAGTAAATCTGGTGCGCTCTCATGCCTGCGGCGTTGGCGAACCGCTCAGCGAAAGTGAAACTCGCGCCATGATGCTGCTGCGCGCCAACGCGCTCGCCAAAGGCCTCAGTGGCATTCGCCCGCAGGTAGTCGACACTCTTTGCAAAATGCTTAACGCCAAAGTTCACCCGCTGATTCCTTCTCAGGGTTCCGTGGGAGCTTCCGGCGATCTCGCGCCACTGGCGCACCTCGCGCAAGTGGTGATCGGCGAAGGCCGCGCGCATTACGAAGGCAAAATTCTGGATGGCGGCGCCGCGCTGCAACGCGCCGAAATTACCTCAGTATCCCTCGAAGCAAAAGAAGGCCTTTCCCTACTCAACGGCACGCAAGGAATGCTCGCGCTTCTCAGCCTCGCACTTCTGGAAACCGACGCTCTCGTGGATGCCGCCGACATCGCCGCCGCTCTTTCTCTCGACGCGCTACGTGGCAGCCCCGGCGCATTCGACCCACGCATCATGAAAGCCCGTGCCTATCCCGGCGCCGCCATCAGCGCCAAAAATTTGGCGCACCTCAACGAAGGCAGCCAGATTCGCGAGTCCCACCGTTCGAACGTCAAGGACCCGCGCGTGCAGGACGCCTATAGCCTGCGCTGCACGCCGCAGGTTCACGGCGCGGTTCGTGATTCCCTTGCACAAGCACGCGCTACGGCCGAAGTGGAACTCAACAGCGCCACCGACAATCCGTTGGTCTTCGCGAAAACCTCAAGTTCCGGCGGGGACGGCGACATCGTAAGCGGCGGAAATTTTCACGGTCAGCCACTCGCTATGGCCGCCGATCAAGTCGCCATCGCTCTCGCCACCCTCGGCGGCATCAGCGAGCGCCGCATCGAACAGATGACCAATCCTCTCACCAGCATGCTTCCAGCGTTTTTAACTCCCGAACCTGGCTTGAATTCCGGCTTCATGATCGCGCAAGTCACCGCCGCCGCATTGACCAGCGAAAATAAAGCCCTAGCCACGCCGCATTCTGTGGACTCCATCTCCACCTCCGGCAATCAGGAAGATTACGTCTCCATGGGCATGAGCGGCGCACGCCGCCTCTCGCGCATGCTCACAAATCTTCGCCACACCATTGCCATCGAACTGTTATGCGCATGCCAGGGCATCGATCTGCTAGCTCCTCTTCAAACCGGCCCCCGCGCCCAAAAAGCCTACGCCGCGATCCGCCAGAAATCCCCCAACCTCACCGACGACCGCTCGCTGGCCCCAGACATAGAAGCAGTGACCGCCCTAATCTCCGACAATTCGTTTTCAAAGATTCTTTCTTCATGACGCCGATTAGTCTCATATCTCACAATGTGAAGTTACAAGGCGGGTGCCCTACGCTCGTTTTGTAGCGTGGGTCTTGCTTTTTGTTTGGCTGTTGTTTTTCCTGGGCCTTGTTTTTGTCTTCTGTTTTTTTTAGTGAGAGAAACAACGTGCGAACCACGCGCCGAAATTTTCTACGTATCGCAGCAGCTTCCGGGGCATTCGCATCTCTGTCTCGCCGTTCATGGCCAGCCTCGCCAAACGAGTTACAAACAAAACTCGCCGCCGATCCGCTCCGCCCACAGTTCCATTTGCTCCCTGCAAAAAATTGGATGAACGACCCCAACGGCCCCATCTTCTGGAACAACGCCTATCACATGTTTTACCAATACAACCCCGGCGCCGCAGTCTGGGGCGATATGCACTGGGCCCATGCCGTTAGCGAAAACATGATCCACTGGCGCCATTTGCCAATCGCCTTAGCCCCTACATCAGGTTGGGACGACGCTGACGGCTGCTTCACCGGAAGCGCCGTCGACGACCACGGCACCGCCACGATTCTTTACACCGGCGTAAAGTCCGTTGCAAAAGAACGCGCCACCCTACGCGACGGCCACAATAATTTTCGCGAAGTGCAATGCCTGGCAACTTCCACCGACCCGCAACTGCGCACCTGGACCAAATGGAAACCGCCAGTAATCCAACCGCCGAATGATCCCACCCTCGCGGGATTTCGCGACCCATTTCTGTGGCGGCAGGGTGATGACTGGATCCTGGGCGTAGCCTCCGGCCATTTCAGAAAGGGCGGCTGCATCCTTCTTTACCACTCCAAAGATTTGCGCAGGTGGGAACCGCTCCACGAATTAACTTCCGGCCACTGGACGGAAAAAGAATCCATCAATCCCGTGGACTCCGGCGAAATGTGGGAATGCCCCGATTTTTTTCCGCTCGGCAAAAAACACGTCTTACTCTATTCCGCCGCGGGCAGCGTCGTCTGGGAATCCGGCGAGTTCGACCCCAAAGAATTGAAATTTCATTCCGAGCGCCGCGGCATCCTCGATCACGGCGCTTACTACGCGCAGAAGACACAACTCGACGCCCACGGCAATCGCATCCTCTGGGGCTGGATCCCGGAAAAACGCCCCGACCCCGAACTCATCGCCGCTGGCTGGGCGGGCTGCATGGCCCTCCCCCGCGTGCTGACTCTCAGCCCCGAAGGCGAACTGGAAATGGCGGTCGCGCCGCAAGCCCAGTCTCTCCGCGAAAAACCCTTCTCGCCTTCGCTACAGAGTCAGCCGGATGTCTCGCTATATGCCTTGTTTGAAGATTTGCGCGCGGAATTGACTTGGGCAAGTTCCGTTTACCCTTTTACTTTGACCCTCGAAGATCGCACTGGCCTGTGGTGGTCCGCAAAAGTTACTGCCGACAATTCTGCCGCGACCTTAACGGTCAACGACACCACAATCGAAATTCCCCGTTCCGATAGCAGCCATTCTTTTCATCTCTTCGTCGATGGTTCGGTAGCCGAGCTGATCGTTGACCGTCGTCACGCCGTCACCACGCGCATCTACCGCAAGCCCGAAGGTCCCTTGCTTCTCGTTAACACCACTCTTGAATCCTGCACAGGCTGGCATCTCCGTGCGATATCCTCCGACCGCCTGACGACCTGAAACATTCCCAAAAAACGCCAACTCAAGATTGTCGCTTTCTTTGGAAACATTACCCGCCCCTTCCACGTTACTTCTCCTGAGGTAGAACCACGCATGTTCAACCTAATCTCCGATTTCAAACACGGCCTGCGCATGCTGCTTAAAAACCCCGCCTACACCGCCGTCGCCATCATGGTCCTGGCCCTGGGCATCGGCGCAAACACCGCCATCTTCAGCGTCGTGAACGCCGTACTCCTACGCCCGCTCCCTTTCCGCGATCCCGCCCGCCTCGTGCAGGTGTGGCACGTGCCTCCGCCAAAAAGTTTCCCGGGCATGACCGAGTTCGCCGTCTCCGCCGCCAACTTCATCGACTGGCAAAAGCAAAATCACGTCTTCGACAAAATGGCTATCCTCACAGGTTCCGCGTTAACCCTCACCAGCAATGACCAGCCCGAAGAACTGCAAGGCGCCGCCGTGTCCTCCGATTTTTTCTCCACCATGCAAGCCCGCCCCCTCTTGGGTCGCACTTTCACCGACGACGAAGATCACCCCGGCAAAAATCACGTGATCGTTCTCAGCTGCGGTCTGTGGAAGACCCGCTTCGCTGCCAATCCTGACATCGTCAATCGCACCGTAAATTTCGACGGCGAGCCCTACACCATCGCCGGCGTTATGGGCGAAAAATTCGACTACCCGGATTTCGCCCAATATTGGAAGCCCATGGGCTGGACCGACAAAGAACGCGTCGTGCGTGGCGAACATCACTATCTGGTCGTCGCCCGCCTCAAACCCGACGTCACGCTCTTGCAAGCCCAGGCGGAAATGAACACCATTTCCAGCCGACTCGCCGACCAATATCCTGAAGACGACAAAGGCTGGGGTGCGGTAATCGTCCCCCTGAGAGAAGAAAGAGTGGCCCAGGTTCGCCCATCGCTGCTGATTCTCCTCGGCGCGGTTGCCTTTGTTTTGCTCATCGCCTGCGCTAACGTCGCCAACCTCGTCCTCGCAAAAACTCTCGGCCGTCGCAAAGAAATCGCCGTGCGTCTCGCTCTCGGAGCCAGCCCTGGCCGCGTCATTCAGCAAATTCTCGCCGAAACAATTTTGCTCTCCACCGCGGGCGCGGCTTTCGGCCTCGCACTGGCTCACTTCGGCATTCAGCTAACCGTAAAATTCCTTGCCGGCAATCTGCCTAAATCCACCGAAGTCACTCTCGACGCTGGCGTATTGCTCTTCACTCTCGCTCTGGCCATCACCACCGGATTCCTCGCTGGCATTCTTCCCGCCATCCGCCTCACCAAAACCAACGTCAACGACGCCCTCAAGCAGGGCCTCGGCAAAACCGATTCTGACTCCAGCGGCGGTCGCACCCGCAGCGTCCTGGTCGTCAGCGAAGTCGCCTTATCACTAATGCTTCTCGTCGGTGCCGGCTTGATGATTCGCAGTCTCTGGCAACTCCGCGCTGTCGACGCCGGCTTTGATCCCCACAACATTCTGACCATGACCATGGTCGTCACCGGCAACAAATACTCTCGCCCGATCGATGAGATCGCCTTCTACGACCGTGTTCTCTCCAAAGTACGCGCACTTCCCGGCGTGACTTCCGCGGGCCTCATCGACACACTGCCCATTAGTCAGGACGGCTCCCATCAACCGGTGGCCATCGAAGGCCGCCCCGCTCAGGCCATGTCCGAACAACCGGAAATCGATACACGTTCCATTAGCGCCGGCTACCTGAACACCATGCACATTCCACTGCGTCGCGGCCGCGACTTTTCTTCCGCCGACGCGCCTGATCGTCCCGCAACCGCAATCATCAGCGAATCCATGGCCAAGCGCTTCTGGCCCAATGAAGACGCCATCGGCAAGCACCTCACCATGACCTTCAATCCCGGGAAAGTGAGAGAAGTTATCGGCATCGTCGGTGACATAAAACTCACCGGCCTCGACACCGCCAGTTCCGACGCCACCATATATCTACCAATGAGCCAAACCTCCGTTGCGCCATATGAGGAATGGCGTCCGTTTTCCATGCAGCTCGCCGTGCGCGCCACTTCACAACCCGCGAACCTCACCTCCGCGGTGACCGCCGCGATTCATTCGATCGATTCCACGCAGCCCGTAGTAGACGTCATGACCATGGACGATGTCATCGCCAGCTCACTTTCCCAACGCCGTTTCAGCATGCTTTTGCTGGCAGCCTTCGCGATCCTCGCGTTGTTGCTTGCTGCCGTGGGAATCTACAGCGTGCTTTCTTTCGCGGTGCGCCGCCGCGTACGCGAAATTGGCATTCGCGTAGCTCTCGGCGCAGAGATGAAAGATATTTTGCGTTTGGTTGTAACCGAAGGAATGAAACCTGCGTTACTCGGCCTCGCACTCGGCGTAGCCGGTGCGCTCGCCCTAGGACGCGTCGTCGCCAGCTTCATCTACGGCATCGCCGCATACGACCCGCTGACTTTCGCTGCAGTTGCAATGCTGCTTGGTGCTGTAGCGTTGCTGGCCAGCATAATCCCCGCCTATCGCGCAGCCAGAATCGAACCAACTCGCGCTTTACGCGAGGAATAAAGGCACGGGGAGGGAGCCCCACCCTCGGTTTTTGTGGAGGGTGGGGCTCGTAACGTGGAAAAATCAATAACCGGCCGCGGAGCTCTACGCGTTTCTTCTTCGTCCGTGTGGTTTGTCGCGACTGACTAATTCCACCACCGCGGAAATTGTCTCCCTGACCAAAAATCTAAGCTTTCCGTGCGATCACTTCCAGGTATTCCGCTTTAACGTGGGTCTGATCGGCCGGTCCTTCGTTATGATCGGCCCAAAGCTTCTCCATATCAGCGGCCAGCCCTAGCTGCCCGGCCGCATCAAGCCGCGAAAAAGCTATCTTGGTCGGTCCGAAATATTCGCGGAATAATTTCACGACGCCTGCAGGCGCGTGTGGATATTTGAATTCCATTTGCCGTCGCGTGGTCTCGATTTCCCAACCTACTTTAGAAAATCGCTCCGCGACAACTTCCTCTTTGCCCCACAACACCGGCGCTTCCAGATTCTCAGGTGGCGGCAAATATCGCGCATTGATCGCGAAGTTCTTGCCAATAAGGCCCGTCGGTGTCCAGTTGGCCATGGCGATAAATCCATCCACTCGGCAAACCCGCGTCAATTCCGTGACCACTAAAGCAGGACGCGGCGCAAACATGGCCCCAAACATCGAAACCACCGCATCGAATTCTGCTACACCGAAAGGCAGCGCCTCCGCATCCCCTTCGCGAAACTCTACCTTCAACCCTTCGTGCGCCGCTCGCTCCCGTGCTTGTTCCAGCAAATTCGTGGCGATGTCCACCCCAATTACGTTCGCGCCGTCACGGGCCGCCGGAATTGCGGTATTCCCCGTTCCGCACGCTACATCCAGCACATCCGAACCTAGCCGTATCTCGAGTCGCTTGATAAACCGCACTCCTTCTTCTTCGTTATATTTCGCGATTTGACCAAAATCTCCGGCCATCCACGCCGCTTTCATATTTTTCTTCAGCTGCTCCATAGGCGATCCCGAAGTTGCCATGATTCCTCCGAACCGTTACGTTATCACACGCCATCACCACCTCCGTGCACCCAACTGCGCCTTTGCGTTGCCCTTCAGAAACACCGCAACAGTCATGGTTGGATTCTTACCGTCACGGCGCTACCATCTTCACAACGTTGGAATATCCGATCTAGCGATGCCTAAAATCATCGTAAATCTGCTCAGCTGCATCGCAATGTATCTCGCGTCGCTCACAGTTTGCGCCGCTGCGCAAACTCCTAAAACCGCCGCCGAACTCCGCGTCATTATTCTGCACACGCAACATCTCGGGGCCCATGGCATGGGCTACGGCGAAACATCGCTCCACGAACTCGGCACCAGGATTCAACCGGACGATATTCCCGGCTTGATCGAATTGCATTCGCACAAACATTGGCGCACCGGGGCTACCTTTGCCCTTGCCTCGCAATGCCAAGCTTCGATCGAGCCCACCCGTGATGCCGCCATCCAGCACAAAATGCCGTTTTTCGAAGCTCAGGAAGTCATGGATTTGATTGCCGGTTTTGAAGGTTGCTCACCCTACGCGAAGGAAAAAGCAACCGCCATGCGCTCCGAACTAAGCGCCCTGAGCGACGCCGAGCAAGCTAAAGCCGCCGCCGAGAAAAAGAAAAAAGCCGAAAACGACGCGCGCATCCAGCGTAACGGCCTGAAAATCACCGACCCAAAAGAAGCGGCGTCTCTGACCAGGCAAGAGCGTGAAGAGGTCTATCACCGTTCCCTAAAAGCCATGGGACTTGACGAGAGTGGCCCGCTCACACCGCAGCAGCGCGACCTCGTCGATCGGATGTACCGCACCATGGTTCTCGGCGAACCCAGCAAACCTAAGCCGCAATAATTTTCGCTGAGTCCAAAATGTTTCAACCAAGCGTCCGCCGAAAAAACGAGAGCATCTGATATCCCGCGATATAACTAAAGGGTCTAAGCTCCAGCGAATAGTGCCCGCAAGCCAACTCTAGCACCCGCGGATTCGAACCGTGTCGCCGCAGCGAATTCAGCATCTGCTTCGTCAATTCCGGCAACATCGTCGGATCGTACTTCCCATAAACCATGAAGCAGTTTCGATCCGCGCCCATACCTCGCTCGACATACGGCATCGGGCTGATCGGGGCCCAATATTCCCGCAACTCATCCACCGTCACGTGATGCCGCAAACTTTCCCACACGTGATTGGTAGTCATGCCCTGGCTAACTACGTCCGCATAATAAGTGGAAATGTGAAAGAAGCCGCCCGCGCGAATTGCTTCGTCATGCATCAGCGCAATATATCCGATCGACGACCCGATACTCGTCCCCAGCAGCCCCAGCCGCTTATAACCTTGCTGCTCCAGCCATCGCAAACATCGCCGCGTATCTTGCACAGCTTGTCGATTCGCTTGCAGTGTCAGCCCAATATTCGGCCCGCAGATCTGGTCCGCGCGTTCGTGCCCCTTGGCCATGCGCCGGTCGTGATACGGCATGCTCATCTTTACCGCCGTAATCCCCAACCGCTGAATCCATTCGCAAAGCCCCCGCTGTCCATGCCACTTGGCGTTCCAGTTCGGAAGCACCAACACTGCTGCGCCATTTTTCTTTCCCGGGAAAATCTGCGCGTGAACGATATTGTTTTCCGGCCACGCCGACTCTATGGAACTGGGGAACGTAAGCACATTCTCCCCGTCCACGCGATAATCGGGCGGCGGCGTAGTCGCGAACCATTCGTGACTCGCCTCGATGGCGTGACCCGCATATTGGCGTATATATTCCTGCGGATTCGACTCCGCAACGTTGCCGTCAATATGCTCGAGCCCCCATTCGAAGGGCTGCACGCGCCGGTTATCATCCGTAGTCCACCGGCGATGTTCATACCGTCGAATTTTGCGTTCAAACCATCTCATAGGGGCGCGCTGTGTTAAATAAACAGCTCAACTCCGACGTGAAAAAAATCAGCCAGCTTCTTAGCATGCGTCCGGCTAATCGCCCGCTTCCCGTGGAACACCTCGGACGCAATCCCCTTCGATCCGAACACCTTCCACAGATCTTTTTGTGTTAGATCTCGGGCCTCCATCAAATGTCGTAGAGTCTGACGTGGGCTGGCCTTCGGTATCGGATAGCGTCGCGTCTCATATTCATTGATGAGCACAGTCAGCAGTTCAGCCAATTCTTTTTCTTCCGCTGAACTCTCGGCAAGTTCATCGAGGCGCATCAATTCCCTCGTTAGACGCTCGCATTCCTCTTCCGTGCGAATCACGTGAGGCAACGCCCGACCTAGTAATTGTGCATATGTCTTTTTGTCCAATTCCGGCGTTGTCGTGGTCATCATTTCCAAGCCCCTTTGTCGTAATCCGAACGCGTCAGTACATGCAACACAAACACCGTTTGCGATATGTAATTCACTCGCGCGATAAGCCGATATTTGTTGCCCGCAATATTGAAAACTGTCCGGCGACCAACCAGATCAGCGTTACCGTACACCTGCTTCATCTCGATTGGAGTTGCCCATTTGGCCTTACGCACAACCCCATACCAGGCTTCCAAACTCGCTTTCGCGTCGGGATGTTCATCCCAGAAACGAATGAGCGCGGCGCGCTTAATGATGCGCATTCGTCAAGGTTCTCATATTGAGAACTGCCCGTCAATTTAATTTCGCGCGATCCGAAATGGCTTTATTGACGTGGCCGCCTGTTAGCCATCCGACACCGCATACTCGCGGTTTCTTGAGGCCCACCGTCGACTGTGGCACAGTCAATCCGTGGTCCTCTTCCTCTTTTTTATTTTTGGAATCATCATCGGCAGCTTTCTCAATGTGTGCATCTCGCGCATTCCAGAGGGCCAATCCATCGTTTCGCCGGGCTCGCGCTGCCCGCGCTGCCTTACCCCTATCAAGCCTTACGACAACGTCCCCATCCTCGGCTGGCTGTGGCTGCGTGGAAAATGTCGTTCCTGCGCACTACCGATCTCCCCTATGTATCCCCTGATCGAGCTAGTCACCGGATTGCTCTTTGTAGGTTGCTATCTCAGCTTTGGCTTGACGGTTGAAGCCTTCAAATGGATTGTCTTCTCCTGCATCATCGTCGTCCTGACCATCACCGATCTGCGCGTGCGCATCCTGCCCGACGCCGTGAATCTTCCAGGCTTCATCGCCGGAGTGATCTTTGCTTACTTCGTTCCCCCAGGCGACGGCACCGCCATCCTGTTAAACGTTCGTCTCTTTCACGGCCTGATTCCAGAAAGCGCACTGGGTATTCTGGACGCGCTTCTCGGCGCCGCTTTCGGTAGCCTCCTCCTCTGGGGCGCCGCTGCGCTCTATAAAGTCATTCGCGGTCGCGAAGGCATGGGCTTCGGCGATGTAAAAATGATGGCCATGGTCGGCACGTTCCTCGGGTTACGCGGCTCCTTCATCACTATCCTGCTCGGCACACTGCTCGGCAGTATTTTGGGTCTTGCGCTGATCCTCGCCCTCTACGCCATCGGCTGGAAACGCCGCCTGGCCGAACGCGCCAGCCGCCGCGGCCTCGGCAAAGTACGTTCCCTGCGTTGGGCCATCGCCACTCAGTACCAACTTCCGCTGGGGACCTTCCTCGGAATTGGCGCGCTGGTCGTAGTTTTTCTCTTCTCCTCCCCAGTAATAAATCTAACCACGCGCACGCCGTAACCCCCCAACCTCTCCTGCGCCGAACGCTGTGCCACACGGAGCACACCCGTTTATCGTTACGCTGCCATCTCACGCCGGTACCTCCACGAAGAGGTACAATGGAATTGGGCATTCATCTGGCGAAATCCGTTATCCGGCCACCCTCGGCGGTAATT
>Ga0210409_10000891_pt1 | contig 42641 bp, 36 predicted proteins | sample IncBWH17MmetaG_FD_161649 | JGI IMG/M metagenome (GOLD analysis project Ga0210409, IMG submission 161649) | Forest soil microbial communities from Barre Woods Harvard Forest LTER site, Petersham, Massachusetts, United States - Inc-BW-H-17-M | ecosystem: Environmental > Terrestrial > Soil >... | reverse complement strand
TGAGGTCGTCGTGCAGAGCAAAGAAGTAATAGAAGCCGCGACGCAATCGTTCTGGCCTCACTTCGATCTCGGCCTGGCCTATGAGCAGAAGGGCATGTTTCAAGAGGCGATCAGCGAGTTTCAGAAAGCGAGGGAGATATCACCATCCAGCACTTTTGTGATTGCGGGGCTCGGCCACACACATGCCGTAGCAGGTCACCACGGTGAGGCCATGCAGATCCTTGTTGAACTCGCTGGCATGTCAAAAAGTTCCTATGTGTCGCCGTTCGATGTTGCGGTTGTTTACGCAGGGAGCGGCGACAATAAGAGCACTTTGCGGTGGTTAGAAAAAGCGTTTGCGGAAAGGTCAGGATGGCTTGTGTATCTCAAGTATGATCCCCGCTTTGAACCGCTGCGCTCCGACCCCGGTTTCCAGGATTTGGTGCGCCGCGTCAGACCAAACCAGTGAAGTAGAAAAGCCCTTAACGGCGTCGGATAACAGAAACTCCGAAGTAACAGACATAGCCCCGGTGCCATCTGAGGACGCGGCGGTCACGCGTGAAGTTATAAGGCGCATCCGGGAGGACGGTAAGTGCTGGTGCAGAGTTACGGAGTGGAAGGGAAAGACGTGGATCGCAGCCTCGGGGCGATGATACGGCTGGCGGGTGCGCGGTAATTCACAGTCGAACGCGTTTACCAGTCGATGCGCTGGAGTCCAGAGTCAAAATCGAAGTGCCGGTCCCGGCTCAACAGGGGAAGAGAATGCTGGCGGCAAAGCGCAGCGATCCACAAATCGCTGGCGGGGATGGGCTTGCCTTTGGTTTTTAATTCGAGGCCTATGACTGCATGGGAGTGAGTGGTTTCCTCGTCGATGTCCAAGACACTTACCGCGCTCACAAGATGTTCCGCATGCGCGACAACTTCAAGGGCGGAAGGTTTACGGTCGGCAGCAGCGGACAATGCGTTGGTATCCAGGATCAACGCCACATCTCCGGATCGATCTTCTCGGAATCTTTTTCGATGAGGGCATTAATGCGTGCGGTCTCCTTACGCAAACGTTTCAGCTTGCCCATATATTTGATCCATGGTTTGCCGCCTGCTTTGGGATTGGCGGCCAGCTTGTCTTTGACCGCCTCAGTCACAAACTCCCGGAGTGGAATCCCGCGCTCTGCCGCAACGGACTTAGCTCGGCGAAAGATGATATCGGGAATCTCGAGCGTGGTTTTCATAGTCGCTACGCTCCCATATTTATGGGAATAGTCAAGTAAACGGCAGCAGCGAAAGTCCGTGTGTTGGTGCGGAGTTACGGCGTGGCAGGGAAAGAGGTCGATGCGAATCAGCTTTAACGGCTGTGACTGGGCGCCATTGCGGAGGATTTTAGATCTTCGTGAGTCTGCAACACGCTTAGATAGGTGTGGGAGAGGCGATCGTGCCAAGTGAGAGCGTCTTCGTCCCACCAGGCCCAGAAGAAGCCGAGGAAAAAAGTGCCCGCGGAAATAATGTATCCGGCGCTGCGCAGCAGCATTTGTCTGGGAGTGGGAGTGTCGCCGGTAAAACTGGTGACCTGGAGGCCGCGAAACATCATGCCGGGGGTGGTGCCGCCGAAAATAGTGAACAGCGCAAAATATTGCAAGGAGACGATGGCGAGGGTCACGCCGTATACCGCGGCGCTGAGCTTGCTGAGAGTGAATTGTCCGCCTAGAGAAGCGAACAGGGCGAGGAAGCCGCCATAAGCAAAGAGAAGGCACGCGGTGTCAATCGCGGCCGCGAGGCGTCTTTCTTCTAGCGAAGCAACGGGATAGAGGCCGTAGGTTTCCGTGAGCTCGTTTTGCTGAGCGGCCACCGGGCTATCGGTTTGGGGTGCGGATCGAACGGAGACATCAATCTCCATGCGTCCGTCTGAAGGTTCACGTGCCCGGGCGTCGCGGCCGATGGCGATGGTGAACGAGAAATCAGAGTCTGCATTGCCGGGAGTTTCCTGGACGGCGGTCGAGCGCGTGCGAGCGGGCGCGGAATCATATTCAAATGGAAGCTGCGACGAATGCGGGGACGCTGGGCGACGCCGTTTGCGCGCTCGATAGGCCTCCATGCGCACACTGAGTTCACTGCGCCACGCGGAGGCGTCGTCCGTTTGATGGGCGGGGCCATCGGTGGCCTCTGCGGACAGAATCGCAGCGACGGCGTTCTGATCAAGCCTGCCCAATGGGGGAGAGGCGGAGGAATCCTCGTAAGAAGAAAGTGCCGAGGAAAATGACGAATCACAGAAATTGCAGGCGCGTATGCTGGACGGCAATATCGCGCCACACTGCGAGCATGTTTTTGTCACCGGTGCGTTTTGCGCTGCGGACGCTCCCACTCCGGTGAGGAGTGTACGGAAGGAGAATAGCACGAAGAATCGTGAGGCAAAGATGGGGATTACGAAAGGATGTTACGTATCAAGCAGCAGGGAAGAACGGATGGGTATTAAACCTCGATCTGCTGGGCGAGCATGTCTCTACTGAACGCAATACGCCGGTCGAGGGCTACGGCCGCGAAGTAAGTACATTGGCCGCGCTCCATTTCGGTCCAGGCAACCAAAGCTGGGATGATGCGGGCCACAGTGGAGCGGAGGAAAGTGAGTAACCGGAAGTAAGCATTGATAGCGCGAATGTGGCCGCGTTCCCGGGGGCTCTCTGGGCAAAGGTCCAGGAGCTGGATGACGCGCGCGAAGTCTTCGCCAGAGGTGGTGGAGGGAATGCCGGTGACGTCGCGAACCTCGGCGGAAAGCGGCTGCTTAATGGAGGCGGCGATCAGCGAGCGGCAGTAGGAGATAAAAAACTGCAGCAGCGCGGCAGCGGAGAGCAGGAATATGAGTGTGGCCATTAGCGTGGCACCACGGCGAGCCGAGCCGTAGACATACGGGCATCGGGCGTCAATTTCCAGAAGGCATAGGCCCAAGCGAGCGGTAACAAACAACCAAAGACGGGAACGACGTAGCCTAAGAACCGGTAATCACCAGGGAACATGTTTCCGAGAGCAAAGCTGGCAGCGAACGCACTGAAATAGATACCCAAAGAAAGCACCAACTGGATCAACTGTGTGCGGGTCTCACGCAGCTTCAGGATGGCGCCCCACAAAACGTAAGTCAGGACCAGGCCCACGAAGTATAAATTCTGCGAGAGCTCAAAGAAGAAGCCCGTCAGCATTCTGTTGGATGATTGTTGAACAACTCCATAGGAAAACAATGCGGTGCCGGCAAGCAGAAGGACGGCCGCGAAACGAACGTACTTCTCGACATTCATTTCGTCGAAAACGCGGAGATAAAGCGTAATCAGGGCAAGATAGAGAAAGATCGTGAGGACTGCATCGGAATAAAAATAGAAATACTTATATTCGTTGGAGCGCAAGCCGTGCTGGCTGAGCGCCCAGTAGCGCCCAGCACTTACGAGAAGAGACGAAAGCATATACAGGTTTAGGCAAAGGTAGCGGCGAAAGGAATGCCGCGAGAGCGCACACACTAACACGACTACTTCTAGGATGCTCTCTAGAGACCAAAGCCAGTATATGAAGGAACCGGGCACGGACGCCTTTCATGTGCCCAGTCGCAGTCGGCGGCACCAGGTAAAAGCCGCGCTAGCTTGCTATTGGGCACCTGCCGGTGGAAACGGCCCGCCACCATTCTGAACTGGTGGAAACGGCCCGCCACCGTTTTGAACCGGTGGAAATGGCCCGCCGCCGTTCTGAACTGGCGGAAATGGCCCACCACCGTTGGCCATCATAACGGTGCCGTTGCTGTGCGCCGCTACGACGGTCTTTAGACCCATGGCTCCTACCAAGATGAGCATGGCAAGGAGAAGTGCCGTGAGCTTGCGTGACATTGAGTGCCTCCCAGGCAGCAGAACCCAGGAGCACTCTATACATAATTATACTGATGTCAAGCGGCTCACACCAAGAGCCCGTATCGAAAAAGTACACCTCCCCCCGATTGAACTCTTCGCTAGGCGTTCGCCTGCGCCGGAGCCACCGGGGGAGGTCTTGCAGGGGCGATAGTAGGTTTTAGGACTTGTAGGGTCAACGGTACGGTAGTACTAGGAATTGGTTGGCTTGCATACGGAGTTGAAGCGCTTCCAGCGAGTCCCTTGACACTTCCGCTTGCTACTTCGTAGCATGGAAAATTGGTTTTTGGGCCGGCGTAGCTCAGTGGTAGAGCGAGGGTCTCATAATCCCTAGGCCGTGGGTTCGATTCCCCCCGCCGGCACCATACGCAAGCAGGGAACGGAAGGGACGGCGAACTCCAGGCAGCGCGCTTAGGTCACGGGCCCTAGAAATCCTTAACTAAATCGATTTATTCCCAATCGTATGCCCTGTATGTCAATTTTCCCGGATACATTAACTTCGGCAGAATGGCTTCTCATGCAGCGGAGAACCCAGCCGGTGCTCTTCGGGGAGCGCTTGCACGATTTTGATTGGAGTCGCGGGTGAGCGGTGGAAGGCTTTCTCGCCGCGACTGGCTGCGGATTGCGTCGCGCGCGGCGGCTGGCGCGTCCCTAGGCTTCGCCGGACTTCCTGAGCTGCACGCGGGCGGGGCGTGGCAAGCACCGAAAACGCCCGGACCCCAAGCGGGGCCTTCACCTTCGGACAGCCTAGCCGCGCTGTTCAACGGCGTCGACCCTACGCGGTACAGATTCACTCCAGAAGAGGACCGCTTTTTAGAGGAGATGGAACGCTCTTGCTTTGAGTTTTTCTGGGGCGAGGCCAATCCCGCGACGGGGCTGGTGAAAGATCGCAGCCAGGCTACGGGGTCAGATTCCCGGAACGTAGCGAGCATCGCTGCAACCGGTTTCGGTCTGACCGCGCTGTGTATTGCGGACCATCGTGGCTGGCAGGACTCATCGAAGATACGCCAGCGGGTGGCGACGACCTTGCGTTTTGTCGAATCGCGTGTTCCACAAGCGCATGGCTTTTTTTGCCACTTTCTCAACATTCAAAACGGCGAGCGCGTCTTGCAGTCGGAAGTGTCCTCGATCGATACGGCGATTTTCATTTGCGGCGTGCTGACCTGCAGCGCATATTTTGAGGACGCGGAGATTCGGGCTCTGGCGCAACGAATCTACCAGCGCATGGACTGGAATTGGATCCTGCACGGAGACAAGACGCTGTCGATGGGCTGGACGCCAGAACACGGGTTCATCCGCAGCCGCTGGGATAGCTATAGCGAACTGATGATGGTGTATCTGCTTGGGTTAGGTTCGTCGGCGACAGCGATGTCGAAGCAAACGTGGGACGCTTGGACGCGGCCGTATTTCGAGTTTAATGGGGTCCGTTATATCGGGTCGCACGCGCCCCTATTTGTGCATCAGTATTCGCACGCGTGGTTTGATTTTCGCGGCAAGCGCGACAAGTACGCGGACTACTTTACAAATTCAGTGATCGCGACGAAGGTGCACAAACTATGGTGCCTGGAGTTGGCGCGAGAGTTTCCGGACTACACCGAGGATATGTGGGGCATTACGGCTTCTGATTCCGCGCGCGGCTACGCCGTGTGGGGTGGCCCACCGGCGATGGGACGCATCGATGGCAGCATCGTTCCAAGCGCGACGGGCGGCTCGCTGCCGTTCCTCCCGGAAGAAACTGTGCGGGTGCTCAGGAATGTTCGTGAAAAGTATGAGCAGCGAGTGTGGCGGCGCTACGGGTTCGTCGACGCTTTTAATCCGCTGACCAACTGGTACAGCCCGGACGTGATCGGGATCGATGTAGGCATCACCTTGTTAATGGCGGAAAACGCGAGGACCGGTTTTGTGTGGGAACAGTTCATGAAGAACGATGTGGCGCGTAACGGCATGGCTCGCGCGGGATTCCACGCGGTTGCGCCGGAGGCGCTGGCGCCTCCCAAGTTGCCGGTGCCGAATGGATTTCCAGTGTTTGTGATTCATTGAATATCGGTAGGCCGGGCGGGACGTGGATGCCCAATTTTCAAGAAAAGGCCTCGCCGAGAAACGGCTCGGCCTGGGTCGCGCACTTCCTTCGTCACGATAAACCAAAGCGCAACCCCTACAAATTTGGAATTTCGATTAGGGCTAGCGCGTGGGGCTGGAGCGTAATCGTAAGGGATCCATCGGTGACGGGATGGGTGTGAGGAGCGGGCAGCGCCGCGGCTTTGCGTAGCTGGGCGATTTGCGCCGGCGTCGGAGATGACGGAGATCCCAATTGTTGGTAGAGGGACAGTGGGGAACCGTGCTCCTTGTCCACGATCGAGACGCGGGCAGATGTGGCTGTTGACGATCCCTTGAAATGCAGTGTGATAGTTTTTGGCGAGCCGGTTTCTTCCGGCAAAAAGAGATTCCAGACGGCGATGACCAGCGAGCCGTCTGTGCGCCGTGTGACGAGCGCTGAATCGGAGCTCACGTCGAGCCGGGAGTCACCGAGACGATGCAATAGAGTGAGGTCGTTGAAGGCCGGCTTGGGAACACTGCGCTCGGCAAGAATGCCAAAGCCGCCATAAAACGGAGTCTTGACCACGCCTTGTTCCTCGAAGACGTCAGAAAAGGTCCAATAGCTCATCATTTCCGTCAGGCCGTCGCATTCGCGAATGGTGTTGGCTAGGAACGGCCCCATGTAGGCGCTATCGGTGACTTGTGGTTCATTGTCGTAGGCGGCGTTGTACTCGGTCCATAGGAGCGGAATATGCGGATAAGCGGAGGCGGCGATTTGCCGATGGACCTTGTTTACGGCGCGGCAGACCATTTCATTGCGCGAGATGCTTTCGTGGGTGCCGAAAACGTCTTCCGCTTTATCATTTCCGTAGACGTGGGAGGAGACGAAATCCACCGGAACATTGTTCTCTTTGCAGTGCGCGAGAAAGCGGTCGGCCCAGGCCGCTTGTGCGGTGGAAGGGCCGCCGACGCGTAGACGCGAGTTGACGCGCTTGATGGCGCGGGCGGTGTGATCGTACAGCTCGTAATAGGTGGATTCCTTGGGATTGCCGGCCCAGAAGTCGAGATTGGGCTCGTTCCAAACTTCGAAATACCAATTTTCTACTTCAGCTTCGCCATAGCGCTCTACTAGATGCTTCGTGAACGCCTCGATAAACTGGTCCCACTTTTGCCAGTCTTTTGGGGGCGCGACGTTCTGCTTGTACCAAAAGGCATGAAGCGCATTGGGATCGGAAGTGAGTTTCTTGGGCATGAAGCTGAGCTCGACGAAGGGGCGCACTTTGTTTTCGAGCAATCCGTCGTAGATTTGATCGACGTAGGAAAAGTTGTAGATAGGTTTGCCGGAGGCGTCCTCGTCGTAAACGCCGACTTCGTCATGGAAGATGGCGTGGAAGCGGACATATTCGAAACCAGTGATGCGCTTGGTTTCGCGCAGATCGTGGCGATAGCTGTCGCGAAGAGAAAGAATGGCGCGGCCGGAGCCAAACATCTTCTCCCAGAAATGAGGGAAGGGATGAGAGGGGGCGCTGGGGTCGATTTCGACTGCCTCCGCGACTGTCTGCGGCTGGTCCGTGGACTGCCCGTCCAATCCCTGGCGGCTAGCGGCTGCGAGTATCGTTAACAGGAAAATTGTGGCGACACGGCGCGCAATACGTCCGACGAGCAGGGTCATGATTGGCCTCCGTCCGGATTTAGATTGTCCAGAGTGTAAAGAAAAAGGGGGCGCGTATAGGTTGCGCCCCATCTTTTGCATGTGGCTAGAACGAGAACCTTGCCTGGAACTCAATCACGCGACCTGATAGTGCATCTGATGGTCGGCCGAATTGCCCACCATTGATGATGTCTGTGGGTGCCGACGCCGGTGCCAGCGGCTCAAGATTCAAGATATTGAGCGCGTTGAAGAAATTGGAGCGAAGCTCCAGCTTGGCGGAGTTTCCGAACAAGCGGTTTTCCGGCAGGGTGAAATTCTTGCCGAAAGATAAATCCACGGACGTATATCCTGGCCCGGTAAAGATGTTCCGGCAGCGGCAACCCGGGCCTCTGGTCGTGGTGTCGAATTCCGCGGCAAAATTATTCGCCGAGTTTGGGAAGATCCCGTTTTGCCATTGCTGCTTGCTCGGGCTACTAATCACCCCTCCCTTGTAGGCAAAGGGGAGGTCTGGGCAGTAGCTGTCGCCGTTGCGATCCGTACTGGTATTGCAACTACCGATGAGGGCAGAAAACGGGAACCCGGAATGTTTTTCAAAAATTCCCCCGAGGGTCCACCCGCCTGCAACCGCGCCTAGGAAGTCGTGCCGCCCGCGGAAGAGTGGTAACTCCCAGAAGGCGGACAATTGGAAATGGTGGCGCACATCTAAGTCGGAACTAGCTTTGTCCAGCGCTTGCGTGAACGGGTCTGTTTGCTGGAATCCAATCTCGTTGGAGGCAGTGTCAATATTGTGGCTGAATGTGTATAAAGCGGAGACCGTAAATCCGCGCGAGAACTGGTGCGTGATCTGCGTGATTAAGGCGTCGAAGCTGGAGTTAACGTCGGGGAGTGGGAAGAAAACGCGATTAAATCGTGGGTTCCCCACTTGGATGGGCGCCGGACAGGCGGGATTGCTCGGTCCACAAGGAACACCGTCGGCGCTGGCACTCTGGAATCCGTCTATGTTGTTGTCAAACGTATCTCCCGGGCGGAACCTGTTTAGATCAATCGTTCGTGCAAGCTTGCGGCTTCTGCTTCCTTGATAGCCGACGGTGAGTTGCCAATTTTTGACGACCTGAAGCTGCGTCTGCAGGGAGTAGACGTAGACGTAAGGCGTCGGTTCATTCGGAGGTGCGCCAAAGATATCGACCTTCGTTATCTGGCTGCATCCGACGTTGGCGCAAAGCGCTCCGTCAGGAGCCACCCCGAATGAAAAGTTTGGATTGGGCGCAAAACTGGTGGCGAGGTTGCTCGAACCAATTCCGTATTGGATACCGGATCCTGGGGGCGGTCCGGTGATTGGACCGGGATCGAAGAAACAGCACGGGCTAGCTTGCGCAAAGTAGGGAGTGTTTTGCCGGATGTTCGTAAACTCAGATTCAAAGGGGCGGTTGTACAAAATCCCAAAGCCGCCGCGGATTACCAATCGGTTGCGCACGTCCTGATGAGTGAAGGGCACCACACCCGGGCTCCATGCAAACCCGATGCGCGGACCGAAGTCGTGTTTATCCGGATTGTATAGTTGCTTTACCGGTTGCACGCTTCCGTTGACGAAACCTTGCGAGCCGAAGAGGTAATTGCTCATCAATCCCTGCGTTTCCGTGACCGGTGGGAAGTATTCCCAACGCAAACCGAAGGTGAGTGTGAGGTTTGGGCGGAATTTCCAGTCATCCTGGACAAACAAAGAATAGGCGCTCGAACGGAAATGCCGTTGGCCGCTGGGTTGTCCACCTGTGTTCGGGTCCACCGCCAAGCTCTCGAAAAAACAGCACGCGTCGTTGGCAAAGTTCAGTAGGCCTCGAAACTGGTATAGCGGCCTCTCAAAACCGGGTTCGTTGTCATTATTCTGTTCGCGCGCAATATCCACCCCAAACTTCAAAGCGTGAGTGCCGCGAACCCAGTTGACCGTATCGCGAAAATCAAACGTGTTCTCTGCTAGTTTGCCCGGCGTTGTACCCGCTTGTGTGACGCCTAGCAGCGTGCCGCCCGTGCCTGCATTCCCGAAGCCGCCAATGTCAAAATCGAACAGCTCCACTTGCGGAATACCATAGTTTGTACTGCCGGTAGGCGTGGTTTGGTCAAAGGCAAAGCGCGTGAAATTGAACCGCGCCTCATTCAATATCGAAGACGTGATTGTGCGGGTCCAACCCAGCGTCCCGACATAATTATTGGGCTGCAAAGCGACATCTTCGATGGGCCGATTCCCGCCGTTAAGATTGTTCAAGCGAGTAATGTAGGTGCTGGCGAAGATCCGGTTCGATCCGACGGTGTAATCCACGCGCCCGTTGTACTGGTTGCCGCTCGTTGAGTTGGGCACGCGAAGATCGTAGACGCCCCAGTCGGGAATCCCGTCCGGCCCATTACCTATCGCTTGGCCGACGGCAATTCCGGGCTGGTACCACTTGCCAAGCGGGTGAAAGTTCGGATCGCTCGGATTGGTAATGAGTGAGCAGCAGTCCGTCTGGGAGATAGTTGTCGCGATCCGCGGAGCGATCCCCGGAGTAGCAAACACCTTCGCCGCGATGCTGTTCGGTTCCACCTGCTGCACGTACTTCTCGAAGGCTGGAGTCTCGAGATGCGCGTTGCGAACGATCACCGTATTGCTAAGCCGCAAGCCTTCATAGGAGAAAAAGAAGAAGACCTTATTGTGAATGATTGGACCACCGAAGCTGCCCGCGTAATCTCGGTATTTCTGATCATTTCTCGACGGGCAATGCTGGGCCACAACGGTGAAGGCGCCACCTTCGCATTGGATTGGCGTTAGTGGCACATTGTTCGCGCCATAAAACCTGTTGAACGCATTCAATCCCTTGTCATTGAAATGGGCAAGCGCGCTTCCATGAAAGTCGTTCGCACCTCCCTTAGAAACCGTCTCCACCTGTGCGCCGGAGTTGCGGCCTTGCGAGGCGTCATAGGAGGAGGAGGTCACCACGATCTCCTGAATGGACTCCTGGTTGGGGGTGATGACCGCAGCGCCGCCGTTGCTTAAGCTGTCGACGCTCGCGCCGTCGAGGGAATAATTGTTGGCGGTCACCCGCTGGCCGTTGGCGGCAATCTGAACCTGGTTTTCCGCCTGGAAAATTGCGTTGTTCGATCCCCCTGGGGTCTTAGGCTGCTGCGGGAGGACAAATGAGTTGCCGTTGTTTTGTCTGGAGGCATCGCCAAAAACACCGGGCGTCAAGCGAAGAAGTTCGTATGGATCGCGGCCAAATTGCGGGAGGGTGAGCACCTCTTGTGACGTAAGCGTCCCGGACACGCTGGCGTCTTCGGTCTGTAAGCCGACCTCAGACGCCAATACGGTAACTGTATCGCTCGAGGCGCCGACTTGGAGAACGAGGTCGAATCCGCGGGGCTGTTCGGCTTCCACAACTACGTCCTTGGACGAAGATTTTTTGAAACCTGGGGCCTCGACGGTGACGGTATAGCTACCGGGCGGCAACTCATTGATGCGGTAGTAGCCCTGATCGCTGGTCACGGTGTGGCGGCTGTCTTGCGTCGCTTGGTTCGTGACGGTCACTTGGGCCGCGGAAACCGCGTTACCTTGCGGATCGGTTACGGTGCCTTGCACGCTGGCTTTGAACTGAGCGTAGGCGGGAACGGCGCATAAACAGAAGAAGAGGAACAGAGCGAATTTGCTGCGCATTCTAGATTCACCTCGTGGACGCCATCGAAAAAGCAAAAGTACGATAAATCGATTTACCCCGTTGCTGGAGAAAAAGTAACACCTGCGCGTGCCATCCTGTCAAGAATAATGTCTAATTCGCCCGACGGCAGGATGGGCCTCCAGCGCTTAAGTAAATCGTTTTAGCGGAGATAGAGCAGTAGCCGTACAGCATAATTTCTTCGGCCGTACACGGAACACTGTAGGCTCGGCCAAGCCTTGCTCCTTTTCAAATGCTGTGCCAGACTACGCCGCAAACGCCATGCCTCGCTTAAAACCTGCTTCCAAAGAGAATCCCCGACGAGGTAATTCGGCTGCGCCTGCCGTTAGCCTAAAGTCATTGGCTGCGCATTTGCAGCTTTCACCTGCGACCGTGTCGCTGGTGATAAATCGATCTCCCGCAGCCAAGTCCATCCCGCAGCGCACACAAGAACGCATCCGGTCGGTGGCTCGTGAGCTAAACTATCGTCCCAATTTTATGGCGCGCTCTCTTCGCGCACAGCGCAGCTTCACTATCGGCGTGGTGGTGCCGGAGATCAGCGAAGGATATGCGGCGCTGGTGATGTCCGGGATCGAAGACTATCTGCTACAGGAAGGGTATTTTTATTTCGTCGTCAGCCATCGGCATCGCAGCGACTTGGTGGAAGAATATCCGCGCTTGCTGCAAGAGCGTGCGGTGGAAGGGCTGATCGCGGTCGATACGGCGTGCCAGGTGGGCGTGCCCATTCCGGTGGTAGCAGTTTCCGGGCACCGTGAGCTGCGCGGGGTCACCAACATCATGCTGAATCACGATAACGCGGCGAAATTGGCCCTGGGGCACTTAGCCAAGCTGGGACATCAGAAAATCGCGTTTATCAAGGGGCAGGCTTTCAGTTCCGACACCGAAATACGGTGGGACTCAGTCCGGCGAACTGCGGCGTCCATGGGTGTCGCCTTGAACGCACGCTTGGTGGGCCAACTCGAAGGCGAGTCTTCATCGCCCCAGCTCGGTTATGAGGTCACGCGGAAGTTGCTCGCGACGGGCAGCCCGTTCACCGCGCTTTTTGCCTTCAACGATATTTCCGCGATCGGCGCGATCCATGCGTTGCGCGAAGCAGGCCATCGCGTGCCGGAAGATGTTTCGGTGGTCGGTTTCGACGATATTCAGAGCGCGGCATTTCAGAATCCGGCGCTGACTACCATCCGTCAGCCGCTGCGCGAGATGGGCTTGATTGCGGCAGAGACGTTATTGCGCCGCATCAATGCTCCGGCGAAGTCGCCTTACCCCAAAGCGATCACGATTGAGCCAGAGCTGATTGTCCGCGCCAGCACCGCCGCGGTCCCCGCTGTTTAATCGCATTGGTGGCTAATCCTCTCAACGTTTCGCGTGAATACCCCGCGATAGTTTTTGTGAATGCTCACGCTGGCTGCGGGAAAGCTCGGCGTTGCTTACACGAGATCAAGGCGCTGTTTGCGGCGCGCGCGTTTCCCTGCGAGTTCATCTTGACCGGAAGCGCGGAGGAAATGACTTCTCGCGTGTGTGCTGCGATTTCCGCCGCACGCCGTGTGCTGATCGCGATGGGCGGCGATGGCACGCTGCAATGCCTGGTGAATGCCGCGCAGAATAGTGGCGTTGTGGTGGGCATATTGCCCGCCGGCGGGGGAAACGATTTCGCAGCCGCGCTCGGCCTGCCGCAAAATCCTGCGCAAGCGGCCGCAGCAATGTTATCGGCGAGGCCTCGAGGCGTAGACTTGCTTCGCGCGCGCACCGCGGATGGACGTGAGCGGCTATACGTTGGAGGCGGCGGTATCGGCGTAGACGCGGACTCGGCTCGGTACTCAATCGGCCCGTACGCGCGATTCCCCGGGCGCCTACGGTATATTGCGGCCGCCTTGCGCGCATTTCGCGAATTCGAGCCTTTGCAAGTTCGCGCCGAATTTCCGGATGGCCATGCCGCTATGGAATCGCCCGTGTTGCTGGCCGGCGTACTGAACACTCCGAGTTACGGAGCAGGATTACGGCTCGCGCCGGATGCTCGCATTGACGATGGATTGCTGACCACCCTCTTCGTGAAGGATCTGAGCGCGGCCCAGGTGCTTGGGGTTGTTGTTCCCCGGTTACTTACTCGGGGGGATCTCCCGAACTCGTATGTGACGCGCGTCAGCGCTTCACGCGTCCGCTTGACCGCGGATCGCGCATGTCTCTTTCACGGCGATGGCGAAATTCTTGGGCCGGCGCCGGTCGAAATCGCAGTGGTGCCGAGGGCGATTCGCGTGCTCGCGGCGGACACGCCAGCTGGCCGCTAATGCGGTAGAGCGAAGGCGACATAAACGCCGCCGGATGGTGATTTCGGATCCTTGCCGCCTCCCGCCGCGATTACAACGTATTGCCGGCCGTTCACCTCGTAGCTTGCCGGAGTGGCATTGCCCGCAAAGGGAAGCGTTGTCTCCCACAACAATTCGCCTGTGGACTTGTCGAAAGCCCGGAATTTCTTGTCGAAACTGGTGGCACCGATAAAAAGTAGACCGCCCGCGGTCACGATCGGCCCGCCATAGTTTTCCGTTCCAGTGTTCTTCATGCCTTGCGCTGCAAGCTCGGGATATTCGCCAAGATTGATTTTCCAGGCGTAGTCGCCGGTCTTGAGGTTAATTGCGTTGAGCGTTCCCCACGGTGGAGCGATTGCCGGGTAACCCTCCGGGTCCAAGAATCTGCGGTAGCCGGTGAATCGGTACTTCATGCCGAGGAGCTCAGCTCCGGCACCAGCGAGCTCCTTGCGTTCACCGTTTGTCAGGAAATCGACCAAGGCCACCAACTGTCCTTCGGATAGGCTCGGGAATCCCGGCATTCGGCCTTTGCCGGTTTTTACCGTTGTGGCGATCTGATCGGGCGATAGCCGGCTACGGATACCAATCAACGAGGGGATGGCGGGAGGAGAGCCCGACAATTTGTCGCCGTGGCAAACGCTGCACTGACTCATATAGGTCGCCTTAGGGCCGCTTGAGTCCGTGTTTTCCGCAAGCGCAGCCATCCACGCCATTTCGTTGGAATTGATGTAAATTGTCCCCGTTTCCGGATCGACGGCCGGCCCTCCCCATTCCGCGCCGCCGTCGAAGCCAGGAAAAATTACGGTGTCTTTTCCCAAGCTGAACGGAACGAATTGCCCCGCGCTGCGCGATTTCCGCAATTGCTCGAGCGCCCACCGATGAGCTTCGGGAGTGCGAGGGGTCAACAGGTCTTCGGTGAGAAGCTGGCGCGCGTAGGGTGCGGGTTTGGTGGGGAGAGGCTGCTCGGCTGCCGCAACTTCACCGGGAATCGTACTTGCGGAGTACTTGCGGTACTCGATGGGAAAAACCGGCTTGCCTGTGGCACGATCAAACAAATACACGAAACCTTGTTTTGTCGTTTGTGCCACCACGTCCACGTCTTTTCCGTCGCGCTGCAGGGTGAATAGGACGGGAGCGGAAGGAAAATCGCGATCCCAGATATCGTGCCGTACGCCTTGGAAATGCCAAATTCTCTCGCCGGTTTCGGCGTTCAGCGCGAGCAGCGCGTTGGCGAACAAATCGTCACCGACGCGATCCGCGCCGTAGAAATCAAACGCCGCCGATCCAGTGGGCACGAAGACGATGCCACGTTGTTTGTCGACGGCCATCCCCGCCCAATTGTTCGCGGCGCCGCTGGTTTTCCAGGCGTCGGCAGGCCAAGTGTCATGTCCAAATTCACCCGGCTTCGGAATGGTATGGAATGACCAGCGAAGTTTGCCGGTGCGGACATTATAGGCGCGCACATCCCCGGGCGGAGCAGGCAGCGTTTCGGGGTTGCGTCCTCCGACGATGATCAGGTCTTTGTAGACAACGCCCGGGCTGGTTAACGCAATGGATTGGGTTTCAGGATCGCGTCCGAGATTTTTGCGAAGGTCGATGCGCCCATTTTCGCCAAAGCCAGAGATAGACTTGCCAGTATCAGCGTCCAGGGCGTAAAGGAAGTTCATTACCCCCACGAGAATGCGCTTATCGTTTCCGCTCGACCAATACGCCAAGCCGCGGTCCGGCTGGGTGCCTTTGATTCCAGAATCAAATTTCCAAAGCAATTTCCCGGAACCGGCATCGAGGGCAAAAATCTTTTGTGTCGGCGTGACTCCGTAAAGCACACCGCCGACAATGAGCGGACTGGTCTGTAAACCGCCTTGCTCTCCGGTATCGAACGTCCATGCGGTGACAAGATTCTTCACGTTGCTTCGATTGATCTGGGTTAACGAGGAGTAGTGCATGTTTTCCGGACCACCACCCCACACCGGCCAATCACTGCCAACACGTATGTCTTTTTCCTGGGAGTGTGCAAGAGCGCAGAAAAGAATTGCACTCGCAAGAAGGCTGCACCGAAAGAATTTCATCGCGTGCATCATACCCCAGGGCGTATCTGTTTTGATGGTCCGGTCGCGCGAGCCGTATCGACGCACAGACGCGCTTTGGTCTAGCATAGCCTGCCGTCCAAGCGCCGCTGAGCAACATCGAAACTCCACGGGTGGGAAGCCTTCGCAAGCGACGGCAAACCTGCGACACGATATTCGCCTAGAGCATTTCGGAGGGAAGTATGGAAGAACAGCTCAGCCTGGAATTTCTGCGCGTAGTCGAGAATGGCGCCATCGCGGCCGCGCGCACCATGGGATTTGGCGACCGCCACAAGGCTGACGAAGTTGCTGTGGAAGCGATGCGCAAAACGATGGACGCGGTGCAGATGGACGGCACCATTGTCATCGGTGAAGGGGAACGTGACGAAGCTCCGATGCTTTATATAGGCGAGAAGGTGGGGCTCGCCACGCACGCACCGAAAGCACTGTTCCCGGAGGTGGACATTGCGGTCGATCCCTTGGAGGGTACGAATCTTTGCGCGACGGGAGCTGCCGGCGCCATCGCCGTTCTGGCCGCTAGTGAAAAGGGCGGGCTGCTACACGCACCCGACCTGTACATGGAAAAAATTGTCGTTGGTCCATCGTGCAAGGGCGCGGTCGAGCTGGATGCTCCGGTCGCTGACAATCTCAAATCCATCGCCAAGCGGCTCGATCGTGACGTCGAGGACCTGGTCATCATCGTTCTCGATCGCCCGCGCCATGAAAAGTTAATCGCCGATATTCGCAAAGCCGGAGCGCGCATCCGGCTGATCGGTGATGGCGATTTGTCCGCGGGCATCACCGCCGCAGTGGTTGGCACCAGCATTCATGCGGTGATGGGCACAGGGGGCGCGCCGGAAGGTGTCCTCACCGCCGCGGCTCTACGCTGCTTGAACGGGCAAATCGTGGCGCGTTTGGTAGTGACCAAGCCGCAGGACGTCGAGCGCTTGGCCAAAATGGGCGTGAAAGACCACAAGCGCATTTATGATACGGAGGACTTGGCTCCCGGCAAGAAGATGATTTTCGCCTGCTGCGGCGTGACGGACGGAAATCTCCTAAAGGGTGTGCGGTTCTTTGGTGAGGGTGTGCGCACCACTTCCATGATTTTAACGCTGGATGATCGCCAGGTGCGCTTCATCGATTCCGTACACCTTGAGAAGCGTCCGGATGTGAAGGTGCGATTCTACTAGCCTCGACACCAGCCGCGAGATTTCCTGTCTGTTGGTTAAGGCGTAGGAACTGTCGCTGGCGTGCAGCTACTCGTCGCAAGGCAAGTGTCGCGCACGAAACCCTGACGGAACCGGCTGTTGGCCCCAGTGCTGGGCGTTACTGCAACAAACCTGACGAATCTTCCCGACGCGCTGATCATAGGCAAAATTGCTTCGGTTCCGGCTAGCGCGCCTCGCGCATCCGTTGAAACCAATTGTGTCACAGGTGCACAGGGGAGGCGCACATTCAAGCACGTATCGCGCAAATATATTTGGGATCCTGGGGGCGCTTCTGGGAGCAGATTGGTTGCCGCGGAACTGAAGGCGATGTAGCGTCCGTCGGCGCTCATGGAAGGCGAGCCGCTGTCATCGTTGCCCACCGCACCATTCACGGCGGATGAGACTAGTAGACTGCGAACTTGACACGCCTCGGTGGCGCCTTTGCAGGTGTCCCGGACAAAAATCTGGGCGTGTTCGTTTTGCGTCGCGGTGAAGGCAACAAATCTTCCGTCCGCGCTGATCGCAGGAGTTGCCTCGCCAACCGTTTGCACAGCTGCTGTAGTGCGCGCGGCAGCGGCAGGGCACGTAGCGGCGATCGAAAAAGGCAAGCTCGTCGGGCTCGTGCCTCCTCCCCCGTTTCCACTCCCTGCCTGCGCCGCTGGTGGATTGAAGACGCTCACGTTCGCCGTCGTAGCGGTGGCGATGAGGGCGCTACTCACCGTGGCCTGGATCTGGGTCGCGCTACTGACGCTAGCACCGCTCAACGTAGTCTGCGTGCCGCCGGCGCTCCACAAGACCTGCGAGGCCTGCGTTGGCTCCGAGTTCATAACAAAATTGGTTCCGGTAACGGTCAGAGAGAACCCAGAGCCACCCGCGACCGCGCAAATCGGCGACAGGGAAGAGACCGTCGGTATTGGATTTCCCGGCGGGTTGATAATGAATGCTATCGGATTCGAGAGACCGTTGGTTCCCGCACCGGAATGTGGGCTCAGGGTATTGACAAATGCGGTTCCTGGTTTGGCCACCAGAGACGCGGGCACAGTAGCGGTTATTCCTATGATGTTGCCGCCGCTATCGGTCTGCAGCTGGGTGGCGATAGTACCGCCATTCCATTGCACGACCGTTTTGGCAACAAAGACGGTGCCGGGTGCTGGAATCACGGTTAGGGTGAAGCTAGAGTTTCCAGCCGTAATATTGGCGGGTGAAAGCGCCGCGATGGTTGCTCCGGTAGGAACCTGGAACGTGTTCCCATAATCATTGCAACCGATCGCCGCAAAAATCGCCGAGAGTGCGACAGCCAGCGCTGTCCAGGACCGCTTCATGAAAACTCCTTCATTATCACTTGCGACGGCGAGGGTCAACTCACGCCAAGGAACCACGCCCCGGCATTCGCGGAGAGCCGCGTTCGCCACAGTGCTGTCAGGGTGTGATGCGAAATTCGCGTCGCGCGTTTGCCAGTCGGCCCGGAACCCAATATGCCATATACCCAGCATTCCGGAGGGGCGCGCTCCGCAGTACGCAAAAAGACGCCCCGCGCAACCTTACATGCTTACCATTGCAAGGCGGACGAGGTCAATCTGTTGCAGGCACCCGGGCCGTCCTTTTAATCCTTGTTCTTAGCGTCGCGCAAGGCCGCCACCGACGCCCGCACCAGTTCCTCGACGTGACGTTGGCATTCAGGGTCACTCATCGCCGCCGTATTCGCCGCCGTGTAACAGTCGCGAGCTCGATCATTGCGGCCGAGCTTGGCGAAAAGGTCGCCGCGGGCCAACTGAAACAATGGATTCGATGGGTATTTCTCTGCGAGCGGACCGATTATCTCCAGCGCTCGTTCGTACTGTTGATCGTAATTATGAAGGTTGATGGCCAAATAAAAGCGCGCCTCGGGCGGGACGACTACGCCTTCCTCAATCGCGCGCTGTAGCTGTCGGATGCCTTCCTTCTTACTGCCTCCCGGTATCCCCATAAAAAAACGTAGGAATCGCGCCGCGGCCGACAGCGTATCGATGTAATAGTTATACAAGCCCAGGCCAAAGTCGGCGTCCGCCAAATCTGGATTGAGTGCGGCGGCACGCAGAAAACGTTCTCTGGCGCGCACCCCGGCATGCGCTGTATTGCGTCCTTCACCGCGAAGGCCATAGAGTCGAGCAGCGAGCGCGTCCCCCATGCCGGCGTAAAATTCCATTTCCGCGGAATCCTGCTGAGCGATTTTCTCTTCGGCTAACGAGGAAACCTTTGCCGCCAAGAGAAAATACGGGCGATCGACCGGCAACTTAGCGCGATGCCGCGGATAAGTCATTCCGTACTTAAACTCCGCTGACGTGCACCAGATGTTCCACCACAGCGCTTCCGCCTCCAGCAGGTATCCGGCGGGGTGGTCGGGCTGCGCTTGTTGGATACGCAGTGCTGCCTGGCGGCCACCCTCGAAATCCCCGGAGAAAATCTGATCGGCGGCAGCCAAAATCTCAGGAGCTACGCGTAGGTTGTCCGCGCGAACGGGCGCGCAGAAAAATGCCACGCCGCATAAAGCAATTGTCCAGCTGGAGGAAACGATTCCAATTCTTTGCGCCACGGGACCATCCCGCTGACTAAGTTTTAGAGTATGCCCTCGAACAAGTTTAAGCTGCCATGGAATCCTCGCACAACGAAATGGCTTCCGGCGAAAGGCGTTAGCTGGAAGTACTTCACGACCCTCCGCAAATTCGCTCCTCCGCTCGGCATTTGTTATTCTCGGCGGCGCGATGAAACCTGCCGAAAGCGTCGCTCAAACCTCCGCAACAAATAGCCAGCGGGGTGACCTCGAACGCGCACTCGGTCTCAAAGAAGCCGTCGCGCTCAACATGATCGAGATGGTCGGCATCGGCCCTTTCGTCGTCATTCCGCTGGTAATCAAGGCAATGGGCGGCCCGCAGTGTCTCCTGGCTTGGGCCGCGGGTGCGGTGCTTGCTCTGCTGGATGGTTTCGTCTGGTCGGAGTTGGGCGCAGCCATGCCGCTTGCCGGCGGCAGCTACGTGTTTCTTCGCGAAGCCTATGGTCCGGGCCGCATGGGCCGGCTCATGTCGTTCCTCTTTGTCTGGCAGACGCTTATTCAAGCGCCTCTCAGTCTCGCCTCTGGCGCCATTGGTTTCTCTCAATACGCTTCTTACCTTTATCCGCTCGGCAAGTACGGACAAAAGGCAGTTTCCGGAGCCCTGGTAATCGTCCTCGTCGTGCTCCTGTATCGCCGAATCAGCTCCATCGGCAGGATTTCCCTCTTTCTTTGGGTGGGCGTTGTCGGCACGATTCTTTGGCTCATCTGGGGCGGAGCAACGCATTTCCAGCCGCGCCTTGTCTTTACCTATGCGCCCGGATCATGGGACTTTTCCTGGCTATTCTTTGCCACCTTAGGCTCTGCGACCGTCAACACCATCTACACCTACTGGGGGTACTACAATATTTGCCATCTCGGCGGCGAAATTCGCGATCCCGAACGCAATATACCGCGCGGGATTTTCATTTCTATAGTTGGCATTGCCATTCTGTATCTCGCCATGCAAACCAGTATTCTTGGCGTCCTGCCCTGGCAGCAAGCGCAAGATTCGCCCTTTATCGTCAGCGCGCTCGTCGAAAAACTATATGGCTCCGGCGCGGCGCGTTTCGCCACAGCCATGGTCTTGTGGATCGCATTCGCTTCGGTCTTTTCGTCGCTGCTGGGTTATTCGCGAGTTCCCTACTCAGCGGCACTCGACGGAAATTTCTTTCGCATTTTCGCTCGCGTGCATCCCGAGAAAAAATTTCCTCATGTCTCGCTCCTCTTTCTCGGCACACTGACCTTCTTCTTCGCCCTGCTCTTCAAGCTCAGGACGGTCATCGCCGCTGTGCTGGCCATGCGGCTCATCATTCAGTTTATCGGCCAGGCTGTAGGCGTAATGCTTTTGCGCCATCGTTGGCCTGCGGAGCGCCTCCCGTTTAAGATGTGGTTGTATCCTTTGCCTGCGCTATTGACCATTGCGGGTTGGGTCTGGCTCTTCCTGCGAACCGGAAGGGCCATGTGGTGGGGGTTATTCGTGATTCTTTTGGGTCTCGCCGTTTTTCTCGTGCAATCTCGTTTGCGCAAGGAGTGGCCATTCGCCGCGCCTCCGACCGAGGCCGCGCAATGAGGCTGTTTCGCGGGGCACAGCCTGTTCACGTGGCACAGCCAATCGTGGCTGTGCGCCACGAAGCACCGGCCATCTTCCGAAATCGCTCGCGGTTCGCGGTAGCTTTGTTCTTGTGCTCGTTTTTCGCACTGAAAGCGAAAGCGCAATTCCCTCCAGCCCCAGGTACTGGCCCCGGTCTGCCGGAAACCGTAGAAGCGATCGAAGATGCCCGAGTGACCACGCGTATCCTCTACATCACCGCGCATCCCGATGACGAATCCGCAGCCGTTCTCACGTATCTCGCGCGCGGCCTGCATGCCGAAGTCGCCTTGCTCTCTCTCACGCGCGGCGAAGGCGGGCAAAACGATCTGGGCCCGGAGCAGGCGCCTCAACTCGGTCTCATTCGTTCGCAAGAGCTGCTCGCGGCCACGCGCGGTTATGGCGTCAAACTTTTTTTCACGCGCGCAAAAGATTTTGGCTATTCCAAAACTCCCGAAGAAACCGAAAAAGTTTGGGGCGACGAAGTTCTCCGGGACATGGTTGAAATCGTTCGCACATTCCGCCCTACGGTAGTCATCAACGCCTGGGGCGGAGTTCACAGCGGCCACGGCCACCATCAAGCCTCAGGCCTGCTCACCCCGAAAGCCGTTCAGTTTGCCGCTGATGCCAATTTCAAGGTTCATGGCGCGTCGCAGGCGCAGGAAACCATGTCGCCGTGGGGCGACCGCCGCCCGATCCTGCTTCTGGATCTAGACCGTGGCGAAAAGCCGCAAGGTTATCCGCTGCCGCTTAATGACGTTTCGCCCCTCTATGGAAAATCCTGGCTCGAAATCGGTCTCGATGCGTTCGCCAATCATCACACTCAGGGAATCACCGGTTTCCTGAACTCGCCGTTTCTCCGCCGTCCCATCACGCTCAAGCGCGACGATGGCGGCAACTTCGATCCCGCTTCTCTAAACGAACCCCTCGGCCCGCTGGATGAAGATTTTGAAGTCGGCAACAAAGGTGTTGATCCCCTCATGCGTGCAGTAGATACGTCCCTCATTGCCGCACGCGAAGCCGCGCTGCGCCTCGACTGGAAATCTTCCGCAGATGACCTGATTGCCGCGGGCAAGAAGCTCGATCAAATTCCGTTGCCTGCGCTTTCCAGCCAGACTCCCGCTCCCTTACAATCTCTGTCCCAGAGCATTCATCGCAAACGCGAAAAGATCAACGCCGCGCTCGTTCTCGTCACCGGCTTCCGTCTTGAGGTCATCGCGGACCGTAGCGAGCTCGTTCCCGGTGAGACGTTCACCGTTCGCGTCGAGCCGCACCACCGCGACGATATCAGCGCCGATTCCCGGAAAATCAGCCTCGCTCTTCCTCAGGACTGGAGCATCGTCAAAGAGGAATCGGAGCCGAATGGCGCGAGTCGCTTCACCATTTCCATCCCGCAAGCTTTGAAGTTTCCACAAAACACTTCTGAATGGCTTCTCTGGTCTATGCGAATTCCCCGCAATGCGCCGGACTTGCCTTCCCCCGCTTTGCTTCCCGAGCCGCCCCCGCTCGTCACCTCTACACAAGACGTCGTGCTGAATGACTATTCTTTTACCGCGGTTTCTCCGGTTACAAGTATCCGCGCCACCTCTACACGCGCGGATCGCATTTCTCCTCGTGTGGTCCCTGCCTACACGATTGCCGTCGAGCCGAGGCAAGTCATCAATGTCTTGCCCAGCTCAGCACGTCGCAAAACATTTGACGTCCTGCTGCGCATCCACTCGTATGCCACGCAACCTGGGAAAGTTAGCGTGGGTCTCGACGCGCCGCGTTTGTGGAGCGTGAGCAAGCCAGTGATTCTCGATTTCACTGGTGTCGGCGACCAATATGCGCGGCTCGTAGTAACGCCGCCACTCAAGCTCGCCGCCGGTAATTACAAAATTTCCGCCCACGTGCACAACAATGCCGATCACGCGCCCGGTGCTAAAGACCCAAAATTTGCTCTCTCGCTCGAACCTTTGGCAACCATGCCAACGCTGCTTTGGGCGGAGCCGGCGCAATGTGTCGTTCGCGCTTTCGCCCTCCGAGTCCCCGTGAATCTTCGCGTCGGCTACATCACCGCGGAGAGCGAGCCCGTTCCCGACGCGCTGCGTATGCTCGGCATCCAGGTCGACCTCCTCGACGCACAAGCCCTGGCCTTCCGCGACCTTTCCAAGTTTGACGCCATCGTTGTCGGCGTACGCGCATATGAACTACGCCCCGACCTCCCCGGCGCAAACCAGCGCTTGCTGGATTACGCTTCCAAGGGCGGCACGCTCTTGGTGCAATATCAGCGCGATTTCACCTGGGACCGAGCTTCCTTCGCGCCCTATCCTGCCCTGATCTCTCCACCCGCGCCTCCGGCCAGAGAAGGCACGAACCCGGCGCCGCGTCCGCTACCGCGCATCACCGACGAGAATTCTCCTGTGAAATTTCTTAAGCCGAATGATTCGCTTCTGAATCGCCCCAACAAGATTACGCAGAGTGATTTCAAAGGTTGGGTGCAAGAGCGCGGGCTTTATTTTTGGACGCAATTCGATCCCAAATACACGGCACCGTTCGCCATGAACGATCCCGGCGAGCCAGACCAGAACGGGGCGCTTGTCTACGCGCACTACGGCAAAGGCGTTTATATCTACACAGGTATCGCCTTCTTTCGACAACTCCCGGAAGGGGTTCCCGGCGCCTATCGTCTCTTCGTCAATCTTCTGAGCGCTTCTCGTCCGCCGCGTTGAATAGTTTCTTGGGGGCCACAGTAACTTACCCGCACGCTCTGGATTGTCCGCTTCTTGCGCGTGCTATCCTTCCGATTGCAATTCAGAGGGAGCACACCAAGATGCCAGCAAAGCCCATCTTCGCAACTGCGCGCACGTGGCGCGCGCTTTTATCGTTCATTGCTTGCATCGCGATTTTGTTGTCGGTCGCGTCTCCAGCCTCTGCTCAGAAGGAAAAAAAGAAGAAAAAAGACGCCAACGCGCCGGAAACCCACACCACCATCCCGATGCCCGACGAGCAGCAGATCGACTATAAGATTTCTGAGATGCTTGGCGCCTGGCAGCTCGGCGACATTGACCGCTTACATCAAGACTACGCCGATGACGCGGTCTTCGTGAGCGGCGTCTGGGCCCCACCCGTCTTCGGTTGGTCGAATTATCTAGCCGTATACCAACAGCGGCGCGCGCGCATGCAGCAGGTGCGGCTGGATCGTGTGAACACATACATCAAAGTGAGCGGAACGGTGGCGTGGGCGTGTTATCAGTGGGATTTCACTGGTTCGGTAGATGGCCAGCCGACCACCTCGCGCGGGCAAACGACTCTTGTTTTCGAAAAACGCAGCGATCGCTGGCTTATCGTGCACAATCACACCTCCGCCGCTCAGGAGGCCTCTGCGACTCCGCAATTGCAGCAACCTGCCGTTCCGGCGGGCACACCACAGCAGCAGCCCAGCAAACCGCCAAGTTCTTGATGCTCTGCTAAACCGCGCGGCAATCTCTAGAAGCTTTTCAGTCCTTGGTACAACCACATGCCGGCAATCACTAGCAGGAGCGCGCCCGCTGCGATTCCGCTCGTGGTAATCGGCTTGGAGAGTCGGGTGATCTTGGCGAACAACTCGCGCTGCTCTTGAGCGAGGTGCTCTCCAGCCGCATCGATGCACAACTGATCATCTTCATGGGTTGTGAGAATACTCCGCCACAGTAGCAAGGCCAGAAATGTGGCGGTGACGATTCCCCAGACGATCAGAAGGTAAAGAATGGGCCCCGTTAGCGTCGCTTCCATCGTAACCTCCGTGGAACCGTGCCGCGGTGCCTGCCCCGAGGAACAGAGGTGGACAGGCAAGGGGTAAACCGGCGTTCAGGCGCAGTATAGCACTCCGGATTTGAATTTCCACTATGCAGCATTCAACGAACTAATACGTCAGTTTGAGCCCGGCATCCCACGGTGGCCCAGGAAGGACCGGGGTGTTTTTGCCCTCTACAGGGCACTGGCCATGTGCGCGATCGCATCGTCAAACGTCGTGCGCCCTTCCAAATAGGGTTGCCAGTACCGGGTTAGCAGCGTCAGGTACCCCTCCCAGCCGCGCTGGTACAGGCCCTCGCGCTTGGCGTACGGCAAGTATTCAGAATCCTGCGAGCCCTGGCTGCCCGCGTCGGGTGTGGTCTTGCTCGTCGAGCCACCTGGCAGCGCGCCATTTGGGCTCGCGCCACTCGCGGGTGCATCAGGCGATTGCCCGTCCAAGATCGGCTTGATCACCTCGCCCGTTGTGTAAAAAATCAGTGCGTGCCACAGGTCCCGAGGGATCGGTTTGTCGCGTTGGCGGCACTCGCGCGCGATAGCCAGCTCCACAGGAGTGGCGATTCCATGCGACGCTTCATGGAAGAGCACCTCCATGGCCGCCGCGCCCTGATTGCGTGTATCCGTACTCGCAATCGTGACGCGCAGCGGGTCGAGCGTGGTATAGGCCCCGGCATAATTCGCCACTGCCGTTACATCCACGCGGATTCTTTCCGCCGGCCAGCGCGTTTGGTAAATGTCCGCCAAGCGGTGCGACAACCCCACGCCTTGCTCCCGCACCAACGGCGCCACGCTTTTGATCCACGCCCGGTTCGACCGGTCATCCATCGCCCAACGGTGTGCCCGGTAGACCGGTGCGGCGACTTGCAGAATTTGCGTCAACTTCGCGGGCAGCCCTGCATCGCAGGATTTTTTCTTCGCGCCGGAGAGTTCTTCACACGTCTCAAAGTCACCGAGCTGGTTCTTCAGCAGTACCAGTTCCGTGCTGAACAGCAAATCTTTGTCAGCGTAGTTTGCCGCGTAGTAGCCCACGGCCTCGTCCCAGGCGCGTTGCTCCGCGCTGCTTAAGACAAGTTTTGCACCGGGCGCGACCTGCAAAACCGCTCTCGCGGACTTGCCGGACTTCGCGATGCCCACCGGGGCGCCGCTGCGCTGCTGTCGCGCCTCTTCATACAGCCGATGGTGCAGGTTGATCCAGAAACCGCTGTGCAGCTCGAAAACCGGAAGCGAACCCAACGTCGAATCAACCTGCCGAGTGGCCGCGAACGCTGATGCAGAGACCAGCGCCACAATAATAGTAAGGACAACCGCCTCAATAGGACGTATGCGTCGCATGGTGAAGTGCCCGATGGTAGCGCCAACTGCGCTGGCGCACAAATGAGGATTGAAACTCCCTGAAGACTATCTAGCCGCCGGCTTGGCTGCGGCTGCCAGCCAGCGCTCAAGAATCTCCCGTTCCTTAGCCGGCAGATCGGCCGCAAATGCCACGCCCATGCCGAGGCCCGGGCTGACGTATATCACCGTTCCCGACGACTCGAATTTCTCTTTTTCGCTCTGCAAGCGCAGATGGATTTGTGTCCCGCGCGGAAGCGGATTGAGCATGTCGAGATAACATCCGGTTCGGCTCACGTCGGAGGTTCGCGCGGTAAACTTTGCGGAGCTTAGCCGGTCCGTGACTTCCGCAATAAGGGTCAGCGGATAGCGGGGCGCGGCGCGGCGTTCCTTGAATGCATCAGCCATGCCCAAACTCTCCTTGCGTTGAGAGACTTTCGTGAACGTCCCTTTGTTTGAACTTTGGCGAGAAGCAGGAGTGGCCCTGTTTTCATTTTCGGTCGAGTAGGGGCGGCCCAGCAAGGAGAATTGTTTGGTGCTGTCGGAATGCGTTAACCGCAGGCCCGACGCTCTAACATCATTCAACGTGCGGATCAATTTCGCTGCCCACCGCTCCTTGACGATCGGCGCCATGTAAACCGCCGTTCATATCACGAAAGAACGAGCGACGTCCCGTTCGCCCGTACGTTTCTGGCGTGGCCGCCAGTTCATACTTTGCGAGAGCACCAAGGGCGCTGCCCCCAGATATAACGAAGCGAAATTTGTACCCACTTCGTTCACCCGAGGCCAGATCGGCCTCCAGCAGACCGGCGGCATTTGGACCAGCCGCCGAGCCGCGCGCGGGAGGACCAAGTTTCGTGAGCGATTCCGGTAAGCGCGCATACGCGCGCCGATAAGCCTCGACCCCCTCGGCGATTTTCTTCAAACCATCAACGGCCGCGCGCTCGGTGGACTCCATTTCCGCGGCGTCCCATTCAAACGCCAGCGCCGGCAGGTCCAGCAGTACAAGTCCCACCGAGAGCAGTTTCCATTCGCTTTCTTCTCGCACCAATCCCATCTGCACACGAATCAGGCTCTCGCCGGTAGTGTCCGCTGCTTCGCGCACCTCCACCGGAAGGAACGCGAGATTGTCCGAAATCTGCGCGCCTCCGATCTGCAGTTCCGCAGCTCCCCCCGCCGTTTGACACTGAATCGTCGGGCGTCCGGAAGCCGTGGGCAGCAGGGAAGCCTTGCCAGGTTGGTTCAGGAGCACAAAGCGCTTCATCAGCGCGACGCGTGCGGACGGCGTAAGGTGTGCAAACGTATCCGCGTTTCGCGCCGTCAGGAACTTCGAGAACGCTTGCTCGCTTTGTGAACAAGCTGCCGACAGTGCGTCTCGCAAGGCCGCCGTAGGCGCGTCGGGTGCTTTCGCCGCCGCCGCGGCGTTGCTGCCGGCCGCTGCGGAGCTGCTTTCTTGGTTCCCCTTCACCGTAAGGGTGGCAAAAAGCAGCAGCGGTACGGCGACCAACCTCATTAAAATTGCTTGTCGAGCCACGTCAGTCCTTCGCCGCGGCAAGAATGGTCGCCAGATTTTGCGTGAAGGCCGATCGCGGCATGACTTCATCGCAACCCGCGGCACGAGCCTGCGCCGCCAATTCCGTCTGCACATGCGAAAGGAAGCCCACCACGCGCACCGCATTTTTGTCGGCGCGGAGCCGTTGAATGGTAGCAAGGGGCTGGTTGCGCGAATTGAGGTCCACGATCAGCAATTTCGGCGCAGTCTCCATCAGCGCCCTCAGCGCATCGGGTGTAGCGGCTACTTTCACTTCAACTCCGAGATGCTTCGCGGTCTCCGCCAGCTTCATCTGAAAAAACAGATCGTCCATCAGCGCTACAACGCGACCCATTAAATCGCCTCCACATTTCTGGGGTGCAGCTTTTTTATTTTGCACGTATTCCTGCAACTTAGCCTGCCAATTATTTTGCGAATTTGGAATGCAGGCGAGACTTTCGATTGCCGAAGAACCTGAGTTCGGGAGCGCCTCGCGATGCTAGTGGCTCTCGCCGCTGTCGTGTACTCCGACGGTCTTATCGGGAACGTCGCCAACCCGCCCCTTGACCCGGTCGTAAACGCTGACCTGACTGACCGAGCCGAGCGCTTCGTTGTAAAATGTCGGCACGCCCAGCGCCGTCCGCAACTCTTCGTTGAATTTCCGCAAATTCGCCAGGTGCGATGCCAGCGCGGGCACCTTGTGGCCATCGTCGGTCAGCAGAAACTTCTGATAGCCCGCGTCCCACAAACGCGTGAACTTCCCATTCAGCATAATCGTTGGCTGCACCGTCATTTGATACATTCCGTCGGCGTCTTTGCGAAACTCCGCGCCGCTCCCATATTTTTCCACGCGCACCACGCCGCGCGTGCTGCCCACCCGAAATCCCAGCGCCGCCAAGTTCTCGATCGCCTTCTGCGAAAACCGCTCAGTGACATCCCACATGGCTATTCCAGAGTAAAGGAATGCAACAGCGTGTGTAAAGTGCCCGCGCGTTGATGAATTCTTTGATTGCCCCTGATGTAAAAGTTTTGTCAGCAGTTTTCGGCCCGATTCACGCAACTGTAACGGAGGCTTAGACTTCCATTCATTCACGTTCCGTATCAAAGAAAGCGGTTGCCCGCCGCATTGCCGTTATTCACAGGGCAGTTCTCGGTTTGTGAGCAAAATTGTGATATATCCGGGCTGAAAACGGCCGGGGACAAAAAGGGGTATCCTCAGATGCTAAAGATTTTTCGTGCGTTATTGGTGTTTCTCGCAACTCTCTTGCTGGCAAACGCGCCCGTTAATGCGCAACAAACGCTCGGCGCGATCAATGGAACGGTTACAGACAGCTCCGGCGGCGTGGTCTCTAAAGCCGCAGTTAAGGCCCGCAACTCGGGTACGAACCTCGAGCAGACGGCCACCACGAGAGAAGACGGCTCCTACAGCCTCGCAGATCTTCCGATCGGTACCTACACGCTCACGTTCTCCCGTGATGGCTTCAAAACGGAGGTGTATTCGCAAATCCTGATTCGCGGAGCGCTCACCACTACTGTGAACGCTAGGCTCGAACCGGGTGAGCTTAGCGCAACTGTAACGGTCTCTTCGACACCGCTGCTCAATGAGACGGACACGACGAATGGATACACTTTAAGTTCCGAGCTCATTCAGAAAGTTCCGCTGGGCACGGGCAGCTTCACGCAGCTTGCCATTTTGAGCCCAGGAGTAAGCGCGGATTTGTTGAGCGGCTCGGGATCAAACGCGGGCCTCGGGAATGAAAACATCTGGGCCAACGGCCAACGAGACACGAGCAACAGCTTCAGCTTCAATGGCGTGAATTCAAACAACATTTTTAACGGAAAGTCCTCAAGCCAGGTGTCCGCCAACCGATTTGTGTTAAGCACAGGAGAGAATTTTCTTCCGAGCAGCGGCGGCGGCGGCGATATTCAGACGAGTACCTCCGTATATAACGCCATCGGCCAGGGATTGCCGAGCGCGCCGCCTGAGACAATCGAAGAGCTTCGCGTGAACACTTCGATGTATGACGCCTCGCAGGGTGGCAGCAGCGGCGCGCACATAGCGCAGATTACGAAGGCTGGCACCAACGGGTATCACGGACAGGTGTACGAGTATTACCAGACAAATAAGCTGAACGCCGCCCCGTTTTTCCGCAATTCCGATCCTTCCATTCCCGCGAATCAGAAGGTGCCTGGGCTTCATTACAATCGCTTTGGCGCGACACTAGGGGGCCCCATTGTCAAAGACAAACTGTTCTTCTTCGCTTCCTATCAGGGAACGCGTGTCAGCGATCATCTTTACTCCACTTCCTTGCTTCCCGTTCCGCAACACCTGACCGACGATAGAACGCCTCAGGGCATCGCTAACACCATAAACACGGACTTCAATGGCAATCCGAATTGCGCAGACCCCACGCTGCAGTGCTTCCAAACCAGCCAGATCGATCCTGTGGCACTGGCTTTGCTGCAGGCCAAGAGTCCGAACGGCGGATTCTTGATACCTTCCGCTACTCCAAACATTCCTGACAGCGTTGCTTTCGCGCAGAAACACAACGCGGTCACCTTTGGCCCCCCGGCAACCTTCGATGCCGATCAGGCAAATGCCAATCTCGACTACAATTTCGGCCCCAAAGATCGGTTCGCAGGCAAATACTTCTACCAACGTACTCCGGGCACGAATTCGTTTGCGGTGAGTCAGGTGGCAGGCTTCCCGCAAACTCTTGACGCCGGCGCCCAAGTCGCATCGCTCGACAATACGACGATCCTTACCCCTAATCTAACCTGGGAGCAGCGCTTCGGCTTTATTCGCGAGAAGGCTTTTGCAACAACGGCCCAGCCCTTCGGACCCACTGGCATTGCTGGAACAAATCAGAGCATCAACCTGTTCGGCCAAAAGACCTTTCCGGGGATCACTATCTCCAACGCGGACACCAATTTTGACAGCCTTAGTATTGGTCCGGCCGGTTCGCCCTTCGCCAATGCTGGCGTCTTTCAGAATCAGTTTGAATGGGCCACGAACCTGAACTGGGTGCACGGCCGCCACACGATTGCCACTGGTTTTAATTGGGACTACACGCAACTGAACATCATCAATAAGAACAATCAAGTTGCGGGGCTTACGTTTGGCAGCTTTCCGGCCTTCGTCTCAGGTCAGTTGCGTTCCGGCATTTCTAATAGCGTAATTTTCAACGGTGCGAGTAACCGCTACTATCGCGCCGATCAAGTCGGCACTTACGTTCAGGACAACTTTCGGTTGCGCAAGAATCTAACGATAAACCTTGGTTTGCGATGGGATTGGGATGGCCCTCTCAACGAGAAAAACGGCTTGCTGACCAATTTCTATCCTCAAGATTTCTCTTACAATCTCGCCTCTGACTCGTTCTCGAATATCGGCTTGGTCGTGGCTGGGAATAACAAGACTTTCGGCACCAAAGGCGTCAGCAACTCGACGTTAACAGGTCGACAGTGGGGCTTCGGTCCTCGAATCGGAATCGTCTGGAGCCCCTCGCGGCTCAAGAACGTAGTTGTGCGCGCATCTTACGGCCTCTACTACGACCGCGGGGAATTCTATTCGGAGTTGTCGCCTAGCGCTGGATTCGGATTTAACGGTCCATTTGGCGTGACCCTCGAAGCCCCATTCGTGATTCCGACCACAAACTCGTGCACCACTTCGCTCTGCTTCTCCGCACCCTTTGGTTCCACTCCCCCTCCAGCCCCTCCTCAAGATCTTAGCAGCGTGATCGCTCTGGTCCAAAACCGCGCCGGCCTCATAAATGGCAATAATCCCCTTTTGTTCGGCGGATACGATCCCACTAACAAGTTGCCTTATTCAGAGAATTGGCAGCTTGATTTACAGTGGCAGCCTTTCAATACCATCTCCCTGACCATGGCTTATGTGGGGAACCACGCCCAACACCTCACAATCCCCACTTCATTCAATCAGCCGTTGATTGCTACCGCGTCAAGTCCTGTCAACGGCGAAACTTCTTCATATGGCTACAATGCCGTACCCTCCGAAACGATTTTTACGTCCACTGGCGGAAATACGGACCTCCGCGCACCCTTCATCGGCTATAGTCCCAACTCCGTCTTCTACAAAGCCGACGGCATCTCCAACTACGATGCGCTGCAATTCTCCGTACAAAAGCGGGTCAGCCACGGGTTACAGGTCACCGGTTCATACACTTGGTCGCACACGTTGGATGAACAGAGCGGCCTTGGCTTGTTTTTCACCGGAAATGATCCGCGGAATCCGCGCTCCGCGTATGCCACCTCCGATTTCGACCGCACGCACGTCCTTACCATTTCTTACCAATATGAATTTCCGAAACTCAGCGGCGCCGAGGGCTTTGCTACAAGACTGGCAAATGGCTGGGGCGTTGGTGGGATCACCGTCGCTCAAAGCGGGCAACCGTACAGCATCTATGATTTCACCGGCGGCATTGCCAGCATTTATTACGGGACGAACGATTTTATCAATAACCCCATCGTTCCCCTGCTCCCCGGCCAGACTATAGCTTCTGCCAAGCAAGTTCCGCCGTGCAGCGGTCCAGGAGGCCCCCAACCCTCCTGTGGGGGACCGACCGACGTCAATATCGCAGCATTCGGAGTCCCGCTAATCCAGGCTGGGCAAATGGGCGTTCCAGCGGGCGATACCTTCGAGACCAGCTACGGGAATGGCGGTAGAAATATCTTTCGCGGCCGCTTCCAGACTCGCTTCGATTTCTCGGTGTTCAAGGAAACGCGCTTGAACGAGCGCTTGTCTCTTCGCTTCGACGGGCAACTCTTCAACGCCTTCAATCATTCTAGCTTCGACGCCCCCAACAATAACGTCGCCTTCAATCCTTCGTTCTGTAATCCGCCGGATCAGACCACGACGTTCAACTGCGGCTCTGCGCCGGGTTATCTGATCCCGCCTTCAGGCAGCGGCGGAACGATCCAGCACACAATTGGCAGTCCGCGATTCGTACAGTTGGCCCTGCACCTTATTTTTTAAGCCTGAATTGCCAGCCATGGCATATGGCCGACCCGCGGTATAGTTCCCCCGTTGGTTGGTGCATCTAACCAAGCGTAAAATAGTGTGTTGCCCTCGATGGGGCCTTCTGGCAGGACACTGTGCCCATTGCAGGCCAGAACCGTCTAAGATTTAGGAAGATACGTGCGAGCAGCCATGGCCACCACAGAGCGCGGCGCCTCTACGCTTGGTAAAACATCCGCAGGCCGGTCTGTGCTCGAATGCATTGGGAATACGCCCCTGCTGCGATTGCCGCGGATTGGTCGAGAGTTTCCCAACGTCGAATTTCTAGCCAAGGCGGAATGGTTCAATCCCGGCGGCTCGGTGAAAGATCGTCCAGCGCTAAGCATGATTCAGGCTGGCCTTGCCAGCGGCGCTTTGCGCCCCAGTAAAACGATCATCGACGCTACCAGCGGCAACACCGGCATCGCCTACGCTATGGTCGGGGCGGCGATGGGCTATCCCGTAGCGCTGTGTTTGCCGGACAGTGCTTCGCACGAGCGCAAACGCATTCTCGCCGCATTCGGCGCGGAAATGATCGTTACGCCGGGCGATGAAGGCACCGATGGAGCGATTCGCCGCGTACAGAAAATAGTTGCCGCAGACCCTGAAAAATATTTTTATCCGGATCAGTACAGCAACCCGGCGAACTGGCAAGCGCATTACAACGGCACGGCGAATGAAATCTGGGAGCAGACCTCCGGTCGCATCACGCATTTTGTGGCCGCGCTCGGCACCAGCGGCACATTTGTGGGGACAACGCGGCGTTTGCGCGAACTGAATCCGGTGATTCGCTGCATCAGTTTGCAGCCGGACGCCTCATTCCACGGCCTTGAGGGTTGGAAGCACATGGAAACAGCAATCCGTCCTTCGATCTATGACGATACGCTGGCCGACCAGGATCTCGCGATCAGCACCGAAGACGCCTACCGGCTCGTCAAGCGCATCGCGCGCGAAGAAGCTCTGCTCGTGAGTCCTAGCGCGGCGGCGGCCTTAGCGGGCTGCTTTGCCGTCGCGAGAGAAATTCCGCGCGAGCAGCACGCCGTGATGGTTACCGTTTTCGCCGATTCCGGCGCAAAATATCTCAGCGAACGTTTTTGGGACGAGTACTGATCATGGCCACTGCACCGACACTGAAAATGAGCACGGAAATTGCGCAGAAAATTCGCCAGCACGGCGCGGACTCCTATCCCAACGAATGTTGTGGTGCGTTGCTGGGCCGCGATGCCGCCGCTCCCGAAGTGACTGCCACTGCCGCGGGCGTCCAACCTCCGCGAGAAATCTTGGCGCTATTCCCGCTGGTGAATCGCCGCGACGATTCTCCGCGCAACCGCTTTTCCGTCACGGCGGAAGATGTCCGCGATGCCGAGAAGGCCGCGCAGGAAAAAAAGTTAGACGTCGTCGGCTGGTATCATTCCCATCCCGACCATCCGGCGCAGCCAAGCCAATACGATCGCGAGCACGCTTGGCCGTGGTACAGCTATGTGATCGTGAGCGTAACCAGCGGCAAGCCCGCGGAGATGACCTCGTGGCGCTTGAGCGACGACCGCTCCGCGTATGCCTGCGAAGACATTGCAATTTGTGACCACGCGACACCGTAGCGCGAAACTTTGTAGGGGCGCAGCTTTGCTGCGCCCCACCTCGGCACGATGCCAAAAAAGGGCGTGTAGACGCGTTGAAGATTCACTAGGGGATTCTAGGAGAAATCAAGGATGAGCGTAAAAGTGATTATTCCGACGCCGCTGCGCGCGTACGCCGGAAAGCGCGATTCGACGGAAGTAAAAGCGGGCACCGTCGGCGAAGCTCTTGGGCGTCTGACCACGGAATTCGGCGACCTACGCAAACATTTGTTCACCGAGGAAGGGAAGCTGCGCAGCTTCGTGAATGTCTACGTAAATGACGAAGACATTCGCTACCTGGCCAAAGAGAACACGCCCACCAAGGACGGCGACACGATCAGCATCGTGCCCTCAATCGCAGGCGGTTCCTCCTGTCTCGGTTGTCGTTCCTGTCACTGCTCCTTGAGCTTGTCCTTCCGAGCGTAGCGAGGAATCTGCTTTTTCGCTCCAAGGCACAGTCCGAGCCTGCATCTCCAGGCGTTCTTTTTCATCTGATTTGAACTAAACTGTTAATTCAGGGGAAATTTCCATGGCAACCAAAGTTCAACCGATGACGGGCGCACCGGATCAAACAAACCCGGCCACGACCCTCTCCAACGAAGAAATTCTGCGCTACAGCCGCCACCTCATCATGCCGGAGGTCGGCATGGACGGTCAGCTCAAGCTCAAAAACTCCAAAGTGCTGCTGATTGGCACGGGCGGGCTGGGCGCTCCGCTCGGCTTGTACCTTGCCGCCGCCGGCGTTGGCCGCCTCGGCCTTGTGGATTTCGACGTTGTTGATTTCACGAACTTGCAGCGCCAGGTCACCTTCGGTTCCAGCGACGTCGGCAAGCCCAAGACCGAAGCTGCGCGCGAACGCCTCTCCAGTCTGAATCCAGACATTCAGATTGACACTTTCGAGACCAAATTGACCAGTGACAATGCCCTCGAACTGTTCAAAGATTTCGACATCATCGTCGATGGCACCGACAATTTTCCCACGCGCTATCTCGTGAACGACGCGTGTATTTTGCTGGGCAAGCCCAATGTCTACGGTTCTATCTTTCGCTTCGAGGGGCAAGTTACCGTTTTCGGCATGCCCGAAGGCCCTTGCTACCGCTGCCTCTACCCGGAGCCGCCTCCGCCAGGGCTCGTACCTTCTTGCGCCGAGGGCGGCGTCCTGGGCGTTCTGCCCGGAATCGTCGGCTCCATTCAAGCCATGGAAACGATAAAGCTCATTCTCGGCCGCGGCGATAGCCTTGCCGGCCGCCTCCTGCTCTTCGACGCCCTGGCCATGAAGTTTCGCGAGCTGAAGCTCCGCAAAAATCCCAATTGCCCGATGTGCGGCGAACATCGCACCATCAACCAGCTGATCGACTACTACGAATTCTGCGGCGTGCGCGGCGAAGAAGCGCCCGCGCCGAATCTACAAGTGCCGGAGATTACGCCGCGTGAGCTGAAAGCCCGCCTCGATCGCGGCGACGATCTCTTCATTCTGGATGTGCGCGAGCCGCACGAATTCCAGATTTGCAACATCAAAGGGAATTTGATTCCTCTTGGCGAGCTTCCCCGCCGCGTGCATGAGCTCGACTCATCGCGCGAAATCGTCGCGCACTGCCGCAGCGGAAAGCGTTCCGCCGAAGCCGTGGATTTCCTGCGCAAAGCAGGATTTCGCAAGATTCTCAATCTCAAGGGCGGCATTCTGGCGTGGTCGGATGAGGTCGATCCCGCCGTCCCGAAATACTAACTCGCGGACGGGCGTTAATCAGCGACGCCGTCTCAACCATTTTCGTGAATCTGCTATTGAGCGCATTTATGCGAACTGGCACGTGCGCCCGATGCGGTATGATGAGACGAGATTCTCAGGAGACAAAAATTGGCGGCAACCAAGATCACCGTGAGCCACAATGGTTCCATTCGCATTGAAGGCGATTTCGAGTTGCTCGACCCGGAAGGTCGTCCCTTCGGACTCGCCGGACGCACAACTCTGAGCCTTTGCCGCTGCGGCCAGTCCGCGAATAAGCCCTTCTGCGACGGTTCCCACAAGGTTTGCGGCTTTGCCGATACCGTCGTCGCCCGCGAATTAGCTCCTCCCAAGCCCAAACTGTAGGTTCAATGCGGCCCATAGTGAGACAGTCTCAAACTTGAGACGACCGACCTCTTGGGGGAAATTTCCGCTGCAACAGACAATAACCTATTCGTTTTCAGTTATATACGATTTCCGCACACGCATGCGGCCTTGTCTCGCATCTGCGACTTGATTTTCTCCACGACCTTGCAGTGCATAATAACTCCCTTGTCTCCAGCAGGTTACGCGTCATCGATTTCCTCTCCCAGAACGGGCTTGAACTTGCATTCCTCCGCTAGTTCTCAGTCTTTTGTCGGCTTTTGGGGGTTTTCGTGGGTGGTTGGGGGACAATTACCGGGTTTCTGCGACAGAGCGACTTCAGCGCCGCGACGGCAGCGACGCGCTTGGTCGAGTTCTGGAAGAGAGAGTATTCGCGAATCCTGCTGGCCACCAGTATCGGCCTCGGCGTTCTACTCCTTGGCTCGGTTTTCTACCTGCGCTCCGCCGAGATTTCCGGCAATCCCCAAACCTATCTTTACCTTGAAATCGGCGGCACGCTGATCAGCTTTTGCTATGCGGCGAACGCTTTGGTCCGTTTCCGTGGCACACACGATCGCACCGCGCTAATCCTTTCCTTCGGGTTCGTACTCTCCGGAATTATTGAGACGGTCAGTTATTTTGGCCTGAACGATCAACTGCAGTCCGGGCAAGTGCCCATGACCAGCATCCCTATGGGCTGGATGGTTAGCCGCACGTTGCTGGGAATCATGCTGTTGGCCGCTATTCTGATCGAGCGCTACATTCCCACCGCGCGCCAACCGAGCCGCGAGACCGCGGGGGCTTTGTTGGTGGTCGCCACCGCGGCCTATCTGACCAGCGCGGCGTTTCTTGCCGCGCCGGCAGCGCCTGTCGCTTACTCTTCGCACTTCTTTTCGCGTCCCTGGGATCTGCTTCCCGCCGGTTTGTTCCTCGCCGCTGCCATTTATTTTCGGCAACGCCTAGTCGCAAACGGCACCAAGGGCGCCCCAAGCTTGTATGACTATTCGCTGTTCGCCGTGGCTGCTTTGAATTTTGTTTGCCACCTCGCCGCCACTTTCTCGCGCCAGCTTTTCGATGGTCCGTTTTTCCTGGCGGAAATCAGCAAAACCATCAGCTACGTCGTGATGCTCTCCGGCGCGCTTCTGGACCAAGCCCGGCTTTTCGAGCAAGTGCGCTCCATGGCAGTCAGCGATTCGCTGACGGGGCTGGCGAATTATCGCCGGCTGCTGAGCGTCCTCGAAGCGGAGCTGGATCGCTCGCGGCGCACGCAGCGAGCCTTCAGCGTCGTGCTGCTTGATATGGACGGTCTCAAGACCATCAACGACCACTATGGACATTTGACCGGGAGCCGCGCCTTGGTGCGCCTCGGCAAAATTTTGCGGAGCCATTCGCGCGCCATCGATACCGCCGCGCGTTATGGCGGAGACGAGTTTGCGCTGGTGTTGCCGGAGGCCGGCCGCGATATTGCCGCGCGCGTTGTCGGACGCGTTCGCGAGCGGCTGGCCGCCGAAGCCGAACCACCGGCCCTCTCCGTGAGCGCCGGTGTTGCCGCGTTCCCCGAAGATGGCGACACCCCCGAAAAACTTCTTGCTGCCGCTGACCGCAATTTGTATCGCATGAAAAATCGCGGCACTAGTGTGCAAAATCTCGCGCGCATTGCGGCGTGTTTGTGAGGACGGTCGACCTCGCCTATGCCGCCAAAGGCTACGCATACCTTCTTTCGCGCCGAGAAACGCATCCCCATGGAGATACCCGTTGTCCTCGACGGGCATCGGCGGACGCCCGGCTCAGAATCGACCTTTACGGAAAATGTGAGTGCGCGTGGAGCGCGCGTGGTCAGCGTGCGCAATTGGGAAAAAGGCGAGAAGTTGACCCTCGTCTCGCGCACCGGAGAGTTTCGTTCCTCGGCTCGAGTAGCTTACTGCCAGCCACTGCATGGCGACGGCTATGCGGTTGGCGTGGAGTTCCTCGAAACCAAAGGGCGATGGATTGTTTGATCCCAGAGATAGCTTGGCCCAACGGTCGGGCGGAAGGAGGGAGGCGTTCGGAACAGAAGTCAGATAACTAGCGCAAATAAGTTACAAAGGATCTGAAGCGCCGCACGGAGAGAAGGCCGGTCGGCGCTTCATCCTTTTTTGGCAACGCATTCCTCATAAACGCCGATCATTCCGTTGACCATTCGGTCCGCAGAAAACATTTCTTCGACACGCGCACGCCCCGCTCTTCCCAGGTTAATCGCCAATTCCTTGTCGCGTAAGATTCGGATGGCCGCTGCCGAAATCTCCGCTACGTCCGGTCCGGAAACCAACAAGCCGCTCTTGCCGTCTTCGATAATTTCTCCAAGCGCACCTTTGCTGAATGCGATCGATGGAATTTCGTAGGCCATTGCCGTCAGCAGGGAATTGTTCAGTGCTTCAAAGAAGGACGGGAGCAGAAACACATCCAGCGCTGCATAAATGTTCTCCACGTCGTTGACGAACCCCGCAAAAACCACGTCGGCGCTCAGGCCGACTTCCCCTGCGAGCGATCCGAGCTTCCTCCGGCAAGGCCCGTCGCCCGCCAACAGGAGTTTAGTCGCCGGAAATTCCTTTTTGATTTCCACCAGTGCGCGAATTAACCATTCTTGTCCCTTGTCCGGGAGCAACACTCCCACGCAGCCAAGCAACGGTGTGGCCTGTGAGATCCGCCATCGGCTACGCGCTGCCTGCCGCTGTTTGGGCGTGAATCGCGGCGGGATCTCCGCGCCTTCGTACACGACAACAATTTTTTCAACCGGTGCGCCGGAAGCAGCCGCTTGCTGGGCAACCCACTTTGAATTGGCGACGATTCTCGCCGCAGCTCGATAGCGCGCGCGGGCCAGCCAACTTTTCCCTATGGGATAACCCACGCGCCGTGAGATCACAAACGGGCAAGCGCGTGCTTCACCGCCTCGTCGCGCGAGCCATACAGCCGTCACCGCATGCGCTTCGTTCGCGTGGACGACATCGAACTTTCCCCGGCGCAGCAGCCCGCGTACCTTCTGCGCAGCCGGTATCCGGAACAAGCCGCGCGACACAAAATGCACGCGCACACCGCAGCCTGCCGCGCGTTCACCAAGAGCCGAACCGACGGCCGCGACCAGTTCCGCGTCATGCCCTCGTGCACGCAGCCCTTTCAGCAGCAGCAATGCCTGGTTTTGCCCGCCGCGCCATTCGGTTTCCAGATCGACTAGCAGCACCTTCACGTGCCAGCCTCGCCGCCGCGCGTAGCTTGCACCAGCTTCCCCAATTTCGCGTACTTGAGTCGCACGGCCCGCGCGGCCATTTTTGCGATCAGCGCGCCGCGGTACCCATCCATGAATCCGCCGCGCAAAATGAAATTCTGAAACCAGCTCCACGGCGTCGCGAACCACATCGCGCTTTTCCAGTTCCGCTTGCCCTCCGCGAACATTTGCTGCGCCGCCAAAGTCGTATACCGCTCAACATTAGCTTCGTGCTCCTCGAACGAACGCACCGTGTAGTGCAGCAGATCTCCGCTCAAGCGCCCGATCTTTCCCGCGTGGCGCAAGGATTCATGCACAATCCCGGAAAATTCCGCCTCATCGCGGCGGTATAAACGCCGCTGAAAATCCGGATACCACCCGGAATGTTCAATCCACGCCCCCAGGTAGAAAGTCTTGCGAGAGATTTCGTAGACGCAATATTCGGGCGTGTGTTTTTTCCAGGCCAATAGAGAGGTCTGCAGCGGACTGCTCAGCTCTTCATCCGCATCCAAGGAAAGGACCCAGTCATGCGAGGCGCACTCCGCCGCGTAATTCTTCTGATCGGCGTAATTGCTCCAGGGCCGCTCGAACCACACCGCCCCGTGCGCGCGTGCGATTTCCGCCGTGCGGTCCGCGCTCCCCGAATCGACAACGACAATTTCATCCGCGATTTCCTTCAGCGAAGCCAGCGCGCGCGGCAGATTCACTTCTTCATTCAGCGTAATGATGCAAACGGAAAGGCGATTCATCTGGAGAACGGAACAGTTGGAGTCTGCGTCAGTATCTCACGAGTTGCGGTAGGAGCTAAGCCAGGGGTGATCCGGGGAGCGACGCTACTTGGATGCCAGCGTGAACCGAATAACGCTGTTGCCGATGCGGAACTCCGCGCCATTTTTCAGCATCGCGGCGCGCACGCGCTCTTCCTCGTAGAACGTTCCGTTCGTGGAGTCAAGGTCCTTCAGGTTCGCATAAGTCTCGCGTACTTCGATCAGGCAGTGGTGGCGAGAAATTTCCTGGTCGTCCAGAGCGATGCCGGCACCTTCGCGTCCCAGAATCACGCGAGGCTGTTTCAAATTGTGAACCGCACCTTTCGCAGGGCCGGACACAACGGTTAGAGTCGCAGTCTTGCCGGCGGGAAGTTTCAGTCCGTCGTCTTCCGGCACCAAATTCAGGTTGGAGCGGTTGGCGTTGCTACGTGCGAAGGAAGGCAGCGGCGAAATCACCATGGTCTGATCTTTGCGTATAGTGACTTCCACCACCGTGGTTTGCCGGCATTTCGAGCACTGAAACTGCACCTTGGTATGCGCAGCGATCTCCGCATCCTTCAGGATGTGTTCCATTCCGCACTGTCCGCACGACGCCTTCATACTCTAAACGTATAGCTTTTCGGGGACGCCCACTAGCTGGGCAGCGGTACAGGCTTGCCGCAAGCGTTACGGGTCCCACCTCGCTGCGGCGAAGATCTAGCATTGATCGCTTCCGAGTGATCGATTCCGAGTAGTCCGTAATCCGTCCAGGATCGATATCAAGTGCGGAGACTAGTTCCTACCAGCGGATTTCAGGACTAATCCCGCCGTGAAAGCCGAATAGCTTCCGGGTAGCCGACAATCCGCCAGCCAAGCCATTTTATAAGTTGTGGCAAACTTAATCCGTGTCCGTAACGGCATAGCCACCGAACCAGCCTGTTGGCAACATTCCTGGTGCATTCAGATGGCCGTTGAGCACGGTCCGAAATGACTGTCCGGCTTTCCCAAGTTGGATCTCATCGCCATCGGAGAGGAACTCTGTGGCGGTGGTAATGGTATTTATGTTCACTACGGTGAAAGCACCGGTAGAGGTGTCCACGATCACTTGCTGCCGCAAGGTTGAAACTTGTACAGGCGTGCCTGAGCGGAACGAATCCGGATTGCTGAAATCGCCTGGTGTGTAGGCCAGATAAATCGTAGTCGTACCCATTCGGCCCACAATCCGCAGCGGTCCGTTGGCAACGGCCTTGACGGTCGTGGCTTCGGTATAGAAAGTGAATTGCAACGACGGATCCACGCCCGCCACCCCGTGCAGATTTCCAAACTGGTTTGACGAAGCTGGAGTAGGAGTCCCGTTGACGACCTGTCCGACGTATTCCATCAGGATCTGTCCGTGGAACGCGCTGCTTGCCCATAGAGGCGCGCTGGCGCAGACGGTCGTAAGCGCTACAACTCCGAGCCAAAGTCTATTGAGGCTGATTCTAGTTTTCATCTGAGTCTCCTTTCAGACCCTTTGCGCAGAAGTAGCTTGCTTTGCGATCGATTGCAATGAAGTGCGCCTCAAGCTTGGCTCAAGTTTGACTCAAGATGATCTTTAATGCGGCAAACACCTGAAACAAAGGCAGATATGTTTCCGGGTGTACAATCGGTCCACGGAGAGCAGCATGCCTGCGGTTTCGAGCTACAAGTTCGGCCGGTTCGAACTGGACTTGCGGAGCTATGAACTGAAACGCGATGGTGAGCCATTGCGGCTTGAGAAGATCCCGATGGAGTTGCTGATTTTCTTGGCCGAACATCACGGCCAACTGGTTACCAGAGAGCAAATCATCGAGAGGCTCTGGGGCAAACGGGTCTTTCTGGATACTGAGCAAGGCGTCAACACCGCGATCCGAAAAATCCGCCAGGTTCTGCTGGACGATCCTGAAAAGCCACAATTCCTGGAGACGGTCGTAGGAAAGGGCTACCGTTTTGTCAGCAATGTTACGGCAAAGGAGAACGAATCTCCGCCGTCGCGTGAGGACCTGCCACCTCCGCATGGCCCGGAGATGACGCGCAATCGCACCAGGGACCTTTGGCTGATTGGGACAGTAAGTGTGCTCCTTCTCTTAGGGGTTGTCCTTTGGGCAGTGTGGTATCGGATAGCATGGGCGACAAAACCACGAATCACAACTTCGTTCCACTCTATTGCCGTGCTTCCCCTCGAAAACTTGTCGGGGGATCCATCTCAGGAGTACTTTGCCGATGGCATCACAGACGCGCTCATCACTCAATTGGCCAAACTTCACGGGTTGCGTGTCATCTCTCGCACTTCGATCACGCAATACAAGAGCTTG
>Ga0210409_10000889_pt1 | contig 42686 bp, 38 predicted proteins | sample IncBWH17MmetaG_FD_161649 | JGI IMG/M metagenome (GOLD analysis project Ga0210409, IMG submission 161649) | Forest soil microbial communities from Barre Woods Harvard Forest LTER site, Petersham, Massachusetts, United States - Inc-BW-H-17-M | ecosystem: Environmental > Terrestrial > Soil >... | reverse complement strand
GTGTACCAGGTGCGGGAGACGTTGAACGGGATCGAGCGACGGTTGCACGGTCCACCATTCGTGCGGATCCATCGATCGGTGATCGTGAACATCGGCCGCGTCAAGGAGATCCAGCCATGGTTTCAGGGCGACTATGTGCTGATTCTGCACAGCGGCAAGCGATTGATGTCGGGTCGTGGGTACCGCGATGTCGTGCGGAGGCTCCTCACGCGATCCGGACGCTAGATTTTCGATTCATAGATGTCCTGGGTGCTTACACCATTGAGGTTCGCCCACGCATCGATTGGCGGTTCATCGAAGATCGAGTGACCAAGGGCCTTCTTCTGATCTTCTTTGAGATGCGATGCGACTCTGAGATCCGCCAGAATCTTGTTCTTCACATCAGCACTCGATGGCTTGCCGGCGCCGAAGCCGTCTGCGTCTAGGTAGATGCGACACACCGCGCGGTTGAATTCGTATAGGAAGCGTGCGGCACCTCCCGTGGAATTGCGAATCTCGATCGCTCGGGTCAACTCCTTCGCGGCGCCGTCATAGTCCGGGGGTTGCTGGTCCTTCAGCGCATAACCGAGCTGCCCGTGACTGCGATCGGACGTGCCCGCCGTGTCTGCCGCGACCAAGGCCTCGAATATCGGGATGGTTCGCGCGACGAGCTCTGGGTGCAGTCGCCAATTCGATGACCGAACGGTCTTTGCCTGGGTAAACATCTCCACTCGGGTGTCCGGCGATGCGGCGAGAATCGCGTTCCGTAGATCGCTTGGGTCGACCGGAGGAGTGTCGGAACTGGCGTCGAGTTGTCGGGCGACGAGCTTGAGCGCTTGTGCATCGCGCTGCGACTGCGCATCAACGGTTGCCAACACCTGTTGAACGATCTTCGGGCGAATCATGTCCATCGCGGCTTCGGCCAAGAAGCTCGCGCCGAAGAGTCGAGTCCACAGGTAGCCGTACAGGAAACCGTCGATACAGAAGAAGAGCGCGAGCGCGACACCGACCCAACCACCTGGGCCCACCGTGTCCGAACTGGATAGCCCTGTGTCACCCATGGCGGGCCCGAGGACGACGCCGAGCGCGTGGAGTTTGGTCGGAATCGAGTTGAGCTGCGTGAGGCCAACGCCGACCAGCACCTTTGTGAGCCAGTCGGATATCTGTTCGAGGTTCGTATTCGTCGCGAACGCGACATCGTGCGCGTGCGTGTCATTAGCACTCGACGCGCTCGGCACCGAGGGATTGGGGCGTGCGACGGCGGCGGACGATGCCAGTGGTGGCTGATCAGTCGGCGCGGCGCTCGGCGCTTTGCCGGTCTGAGCGCTCGGGGTCGGACGACCTTCCTGAAGCGATCGGGGGATCGCGAAAAGAAACCCGAGCAGACCACCGATCAGCAGAGCGCTCGCGGAGACCGCCACTCCGACGGCCGCGGCGCTCAGCATTGCGCTCCTCGGCTCGCGCGTGAGTACGTAGAAGCCGAGGCCAACGAAGGCGCCGACCGCTGCTTCGAGCAGCGCGCGCAGAACGCGCTCGAACCGGCGTCCGTCGGTGTCGCTCCTTTGTGGCGTATCGTTTTTCGGACCGGCCACCCAGACAGCTCCCCCGAGCGACCACCGCCAGGCAATCCAGCTCGCGATCACCCCCGCCGATGCGAGAGAGGCGCCGATGATGGTCACCAGACTCCATGATTGAGTCTGGGCGGCAAGCGTCACTCCGCCGGCGAGCGCGATAACGAGCCCGATGATCATGGCAACGCCTGAGGAGCGCATGTGTGACTCCACGATAGTAGGAGACGTCACGACTGGTTGAAGCACTTACTTGGATCCCGATGGAGCCACTCCGGTCACCAGAGACTTGATCAGCAGAACACCGGCCTCGAGGTCCACCGTTGCGCCGTAGAACAGCCCGTATTTCCAATCTGTCACTGTGGGTACAGTCGAGCTCCGATTCGCAAACTTGGACCCGACGCTCACGTGCGCGTTCGGGTCAAGCGACGTCACACGACCCGCGTGTACTCCGATCGTTGCGTAAATTCGTGTGTTGAAATCGATCGTCACTCCGAGGAGTGCGTTGTTCGGTACGTCGTTGAGCACGAGACCAACCGTTGGATTCAGGTGCTGGTACCACTCGGGCGGATCCGTTGTGACGTCCCGGCGACCCCAAATGAAGGGCGTGTAGTTGACAACCCAAAGTATCCGGTCGTTGCGATCGGCAGTCTCGGTCACGACCGTGTCGGTACCGTTGAATGACTTGCCGAACGAGGGGTTGCGGACGCGAGTGCGGATGACGCCAATGCTGAACGCGCCCGTGTAGGTGTCATATACGGTGAAATCGAAACTGCCGATCTTGGTACCCGCGGGCAGGAGGGAGATGGTCGCAGTGGCCTGCCCGGGCGCGACGTCACCGATGCGTCTGGTCACCGTATCGCACGCAATCGTGATGGCCTTGCCCGTTCGCTGAAGCACACCGCGCACCGAAGACAAGTCGACCGCTTGTCCGACGATGTTATTCAGAACGATGGTATTCGCTTGGCTCGTTCTGTCGACCTTGAGCGCGGGCAGTAGGCTCTTCTCTCCCCAAATGACAATGCGCACGGAATCGCCGCGCAGAATGTGCCGGGGCGTGCGCCAATACACGTTGCCAATGGGAGAAACGACGAAATCCACGGCGCGTGGGCTGAAGACGATTTGCTGGATACCGCTCGGGATCGACCCGCAGTTTGCTGTTGCCTTCCCGGTCGTGACCTGCTCGTCAGTCAGCGGCGTTGTGCCCTGCGGCAGGTGAAACTTCCAGTCCGCGAATGGCATGGCCGCTCCAGGAAGTGCAAGGGTGATCTCGTAGGACACCTCCTTCGATGGATCGGCGCTGAGAAGAAGCGTGAGACCAGTCGGCGACGGCGACTTATCGATCGGTAGATTGTTCTTCTCGGATACGGTCAGTGCAGCGCACGCCAACCCCACGCAGGTGATATCGATTTGGCCGCCTGTAGCTGGAAGCTCGTTGACAGTCGCCGCGTTGAAGCCGCTCAACGCGACCGTGGGGGCCCCTCCTGCTGGTACTGGAGCAGTCACCGTGGCTGACACGTGCTGCTGAGCCGACAACGGAGTTGACACAGCGCTCGCCAGGAGCGCCGTGAGGACCACGCGTTTCATGAGGTCTCCATTCAGGGGACGTTGCAGGCCAGTTGTGCGAGGACGTTCGTGATGGGGCAAAACACGGTGGGATTGCCGGGCAATGTGGACCTGCCAACGAGTAGCCCAAGCAGCATGCGGTCATTGTCATAGAGGCCGGCGCCGGAATCGCCATCCTGCACGTCCATCTGCACCATAATGGCGCTCGACAGGCCTTCACTGGGCAACGCCGCGCACGGGTCCAGGAGCTTGCCGTGTACGACGTGTCCAGTCGCCGCACCGAGCATCTGCACGGGAATATCGATATCTCCCGGCACCGTGACCGGTCGCCAGCCGTGAATTGGACCGATACCGGGGATGACATTGGTCACTGGGACCTCGCCGCTGATCGCAATCGCCGCCGCGTCGATCCCCGTCATGCTGCCGCGAAGTAGAGTTCCGATCGGTGCGGCGGCTGGATCCGGAACGCTCGGCGAGACGACCGAGTGATCGCCTCCCGGTGGGTATTGGTCGAGACCCGTGATGTGCATTGCTGTCAAAGCGATCCTGCCGCCGCTCTGATTGTCGGTGCCGATCGCGCCGATGGTCCCCATCTCGACTGGATCCGCATCCGTGTCGGCCAGACTATCACCTGGCCCCACCAGGCGAAGTAGGGTCCCGAATTCAACGACATCGACGGGGATATGTCGTCCGCTCGCCGATCGCAATCTGGTTGGGATGCGGGCCGTTCCTCGCGCTCGTAGGGCGGCGATGGACAACTTTTCTCGAACGTACACAATGATGCAACGCTCGCCGAGCAGCCGTTCGCCCCCGCGACGGCGGAATCCGAGGCCGGAACCGATCACTCCATCAATCGATCGGAGTTTGGGCCGGGCGGCGTGAAGCGTCGTGAGCATGGGGCGCCACGCGCCGTCGACGACGACGGATGGGCTGAGAGGCGTGGCGGCGGCAGCCAGCGCGTGGCGCGCCTTCGTGAGCGCAACGCGCGCGGCGGCGATATCCCGCACGGCAGCCAGTACCTTGGCTGACGTGCGCCGGGTTGTGTCGGTGCGTCGCGTCATCGTGTAGGCATCATGGGCATTGCTGAAAATGGGTTCCAAAAAGACGGCCGGTTAGGGCCATTTCGTGCCACAAACCGTCTGGATTCTGACATGCGGTGGGAAGTGGCACGACGCCGCGACGCGCCGAGGTTGTCAGACCTCGTGCAACCGGGCGAACCGCGTGATGTGCTCTGCCGCGCGGAACGCGAGCGCCTGAATAGTCATCGTCGGCTGGCCGCGGCCCGACGTGACGAAGCTGCTCCCGTCGCAAATGAACAGGTTCGGGACATCGTGCGCGCGATGATAGCGGTCGACGACCGAGGTCCGCGGATCGTTGCCCATACGCGCCGTACCGAGGAGATGCACCCCACCGTCCACCGGCTGCACCGGCGGATTCCAGACGCGCGTCGCGCCGGCGGCCTCCATCATGTCCTGGGTGCGCTGCTGGAACCAGCGCTTCGCCTGCATGTCATCGGGATAATCCGTGTAGGTGAGGCAGAAGCCCGGACGACCCCAGCGATCGCGATGGTCGGGATCGACCGTCACGGTGTTCGTCGCGACCGGCAACGACGTGAGGTGCGACATGAGGCGCATCGTATGGGTGTAGTAGTCGCGTAGGGAGCGCGCATAGTCGACGCCCCATGTCGGGATGTCCTCCGGCAGCCCATTGACGGCGAACGCGATCGGTCCGTACGGAAAGCGCGCGTCGATCCCTCCACCGCCATAGAATCCACGCCGCGGGTCGGACTCGTAGAAATCCATGACGACGCGCGTCGCGACGGGCCCCTTGTATTCATTGAGCGGATGCTCGAAGCGGCCATTGGTGAAAGCGAACCCATTGAACATGATGTAGCGCCCGACGTTGCCGCTCGAGTTCGCCAGGCCGTGCGGAAACTGCGGCGACGTGGACAGCAGGAGCAGTCGCGCCGTCTCGGCGCCATTCGCGGCGAGGATGACCGCGCGAGCGGATCGCCGTCGTTCGCGACCATCTTTGTCCCAGTATGCGACGCCAGTGGCGCGGCCCCTGGCGTTCGTCTCGACGCGAAACACGGTCGCATCCGTCCGTACCTCGCAGCGTCCCGTAGCGACCGCTTTTGGAATCATGGTGACGAGCGAAGACGATTTCGCGCCGAACTCACATCCGTAGTAGGCGCAATGCCCGCATGCCCCACACGCCGAGCGCCCGTCATACACTCGAGAGGCGATCGCCATCGGCGCAACCTGCGCATGGAGGCCCAGTTTCGTGGCGGCGTGCTCGAGCAATACCCCTGACGACTTGTTGGGCAGCGGCGGCATGGGATACGGCCGGGAGCGCGGCGGATCACCGACGCCTGGAGCGCCCGAGACGCCGACCTCCCAATCGACTTTCGCATAGTACGGCTCGAGCTCTTCGTACGTGATCGGCCAGTCGGCGAACCCGGTACCACTGATCGGTCCCAAGAGGGAGCGTTCCTTGAAATCGCTCGGACGGAACCGCCAGTAATTCGCGGCGAAGTGCACGCTGCTGCCGCCGACGCCGCGCCGGTACAGGATCCCACGCCCGACCGGCGCGGTCGGCTCGGATGCGCTCCGACGAAAAGTCTGATGGGGCTCGAACGCCCTGTTGAGCATCGCGAGCTCGCGCTCGACCACGAGCTCGTCATGGGTGAACTGCGCCGGTTGCTCCCACGGGCCCTGCTCCATGACGACGACATCGAAGCCTGCGGTCGACAGCTCTTTCGCCAGCACGCCACCGGCCGCGCCGGACCCGACGATGACGAAGTCGACCTCGTCGCGCTCGCCGTACGTGCGCTCAGATATGCGCATCGTACCACCCATAGGGCGCCGTGTACGATGGGCGGTGGTCCATGCGCATGATGCGCATGCCTACACCGCCACGATTTCCGCCGTGCGACGGATCGCCGAAGGTGCCGATCAGCACCAGCGTCCGCGCCGCCGCGAAGTACGGCTCATTCTCGACCAACCGCATGATCTTCTGTTGTTCCGCATCGCCGAGCGAGGCAAATCCGTCCCGCGCTCCCGCGCCTCGGGCACGCGCATCGAGCTCCGCGAGTCCGGCGCGCACGATCGGCACCGTATCGGCGAAGAACGGGTCGCCGAACGCACGGTCGACGAAGAACACGGCGCCGGCGTCCTCCGCGCCGGGCAGCCCGGGCTCAGACGGGAGAATCTGCGCGGCGAAGGCCCGCATGGTTCGCGCTTCAGCGGGCGATAGTCGGGCGAACGGTTCAATCCGTCGCTCGCAGCCGGCGAGCATCGAGACGAGCCCGAGCTGCACCGCGGCGCCGCCAGTTGCGGCCGCCCAGGTCAAGTCCGCGAGAAAAGCTCTCCGTGTAGTCATACTACGGAGAACGAAATTTCAGCACGAACGCTGACAGGCTACCGCACTGCTCTATAGGACGACCGCGTCGATGTCCTCGAGCGTAACTGGCGTGATCACGCGCAGGGTGTTCTGGATTTCGGCCACTCGATCCGCGGCGACGCCCAGCTCACGAATCGCTTCCTGGCTGGCTTGCGCCGCGATCGCCGCTCGGTAGCGCACGCGTTGAGCGGGTGATCCTTTGGCTTCGAAGTCGCCATAGACGGTGACCTCGACTCCATCGACCCTGATGCCGCGTTTGGCCGCTTCCCGGTAGACGTCATTACAGTAGCACGTCGCCAGTGCCAGAAAAAGCAACTCACCGCCGTTCACGCTTGATCCAGGCCCGTTCACCTTGGGCGGAATGGTCAGATTGTGAGCACGATCGTTGGTGCACACGGTTACGTGGTGCTTGCTGCCTTTGTTTTCGATTCGCGCGCTGATTCTGCGCTAGCGTAGCCGGCGCCCCGGATGCGCCGTCGGCGGATCAAGTCCGCGCGGCGTATCGAGCCTTCCTGTCTCTCTGGGGCAACGCCGACCACAACATCCCGATCTTGATACAGGCGCAGGCCGAGTCCCGCCGATAGGTCGACAGATTACCGGCGACCGACTGCTGCTCCCTGCTGCCCTCTTCTGTCGAACGCCATCCGTCGAACCATCGCTTGGAAGCGAGCCTCATCGCGCACCGCATCCAGAATGGGATTCACTGCCAAGTAGGCCAACCAACCGCGACGCTCAGTGAATGCGCGCTCGAGCGCATCCATGACTCCATTCCAGTCGCGGAGGCCGAGGCAACTCATCGCGATGGCGACTGGCGATACATAGTCCCGGCTGGCGCGATCCTCGAGCTGCGCGAGTATGATCCGAGCCTCCGCTTGGCGGGCCTTTCGCGCGAGGACGTAGGCCAGCGTCGCCAACGGGTAGATCCCGGCGCCGGGTACGTCCAACGCGTCACGTAGTACCCGCTCAGCCTCATCGAATCGTTCCTGCAGGGCGAGGAACAGCCCCAACAGGCGATAATTCTCACCGGCGGTCGGATCCTGCGTGATCGAATGCTCGATATGGTGGACTGCCTGGTCGTAACGACGTGCGTAGTAGTACACGTGAGCCAGGCTGCGCCGCACAGACACGGATGCCGGGTCGAGCTCCAGCGCCGTGTGCGACTCCACCAGCGCCTCGTCGAGGCGGCCCTGCGCCGAAAGGGAGAACGCATACCATTGGTGTGCGGTGGCGTAGCCCGGATCCAAGTCGATCGCCCGGCGGAACTCACGGTCGGCGCCATCCCAGTCCCAATCATAGATGAACATGCTCCACGCGAGGGAGGCGTGGGCCTCGGCGAGCGAGTCATCGATGGCGATCGCCTTGCGGGCGTACGTCTTCGCCCGCTCGAATCCTTCGGCCACCGGCATGCTCCGGTAGTCGACCTGCAGCGCATAGGAGTCCGCGAGTCCGGTATAGGCGAGCGCGTAGCTGGCATCCTCGGTGATCGCGCGCTCGAAATATCCGATGCCCTCCAGCACGCTGTCCTGCGTCCGTTTATTCCACGCGTGGCGGCCGCGGAGGTACAGGCCGTAGGCTTTCACGTTGTCGGTGTACCGGAGTGACGGCGGGTCCGACAGGTCCGCAAACCAGGTCGCGCGGAGGGTGTTGACGATGGTTTGCGCGATCTCGTCTTGTACGGCGAACACGTCGTGCAACGTGCGGTCGTAGCGTTGCGACCACATCAGATGGCCATCGTCGGTCGATGACAGTTGGGCCGTGATCCGCAGTTGATCGCCGGAGCGCCGGACGGTGCCTTCCAACACCACCGACGCGCCGAGGAATACACCAATCGCGCGCACATCCTGCGGCTTGCCTTTGAGCGCAAAGACGGATGTCCGCGACACCAGCCGAAGGCCGTCGACCTTGGCCAACGCGTCGATGAGCTCGTCCGTGATGCCATCACTCAGATACTCGTTCTCCCGACCCGGGTCCGCATTCACGAATGGCAGTACGGCAATGGATCTCGTCTTGGCGCCGATGCTTCGCGCACTGGTCGCGGGGGCACGCAGCGCCACGAGAAACTCAGCGACCGTCGCGAAGCGGTGCGCCGGATCCTTGGCAAGCGCCTTGGCGATCGCCTGGTCGACCGTCGACCACACTTCGGGGCGCAGCGTGCGTACGGATCGCGGGACCTCCGTGACGTGTTTGGCGAGCAGGGCTCGCACCGTGTCGGCACGCAAGGGCGGCTCGCCGGCGAGCATCTCGTACAGCACGCACGCGAGGCTGTAGATGTCGGTCCGGCTTTCCAGCGTGCGCTCGCCGCTCGCCTGCTCCGGGCTCATGTACGCCGGTGTACCGATGGCGAGGCCGCCGGTGGTGAGCACCTCGACGCCCGGCGTCTGGCACATTTGGGCAACGCCAAAGTCCGCCAGCATCGCGTGACCATCGGCGAACAGAATATTTGCCGGCTTGACGTCTCGGTGCACGAAACCGCTCCGATGCACATAGTCAAGGCCGGATCCGATCTCCTCGGTAATCTGCAGTGCTTCGTCGATCGGCAGTCGCCCCTGAGCGGCCAGGCGGTCTTGCAGCGAGCCGCCCGGGATGTACGGCGAGACGAAGTACAACAGACCCTCACTCTTCCCCGAGTCGATCAGCGGAATGATGTGCGGATGCGACAGCTGCGCCGCGATGTCGATCTCACGAAGAAAACGGTCCGCGCCCACGGTGGCCGTAAACTCTGATCGTAGCACTTTGACGGCTACACGACGTCCGTGACGCGTGTCCGCGGCCAAGTAAACGATAGCGGCGCCACCGCGTCCGATCTCGCGCTCTATCCGATAGCGCTGCGGGAGCACCGGATCCGCAGAGGAATCCGTCGCGCGGGGCATGTGAGGAAACCTAGCCGGGTCCCATCGCTGAGCGTCGACCTACTGGCCCTCTGTGTCGTGGAGCCGAACCGGAAGCACGTCACCGAGCACTCGTTCGGATATGGTGCCACAGGACTGATACGCACCAAGCAATCGACGGCGCGCAGCCTCAGTCCGACGGGCGACGGGGGATCTGAACCCGCCACCCCTGACCCATGCGGTCGCGGGAAACGGCATTCTATGCGTAACGTGGCTGTTTGTCAGGAGATAACCGGGCAAATGAATTCGCACGGTCGCCGAGCCCGGCAACTGCGCAGACCTAATGCCCGCCGGACACGGCGGTATCTTCGACGCCTGCGAGCATATCTGGCGTGCGATGTGCCACATGCAGGGTCAAGAGCGCGTGCAGGAGCCACAGGTCCGCAAATCGTTGCCGCTGTCACGATGCGGGTGTTCAACCCTCTCGATGGGATTCTTTCCAACTCGATGTTCCCCTACGTTCTTATCGCCGCCGTCAGCTTCCCGGTCGCCGCCGCGCTCGCCGCGGTCGGCTTCCGCAGCCGAGATATTCTCCATCGCCGCGCCGGGATCGCGTTCAAGTTTGAGAATCGGGAGCGAGTGACGCAGTGGGATCTCGTGAAGGGCCTCTTCCGTCACGGCGCGGTGTGCGAAGCGAGCACGGGCACTCCGGAACTGTATCGGGTGAGATGGGACGGCGAGGAGCGGGATGCCGATTGGCACAGCGCGCTTACGTTGTACAGGGAAGCGACGTTCAACCCAGAGGACTAGCGTCCGACATCCCAATGACGTGACCGGACCGTTAGTGGGTCGTGGTGGACACGTCGACGAGCACTTTCCACGTGCCATCCGATTGCTTGCCCCGCACCACGACGTACTTCGCCTTTGTCGTCTGTGGCTTGCCCGCTTTGTCGATCACGGTGAGCTCATAGTCGCCGATCTCGTACGCACGATCACCCGAGACATCGACCGTTGTCGGTCCGAAGGTGATCGAGGCGCCCGGTTGCCTCAGGAGACCCGCCCACGAAGCTGTGATCGCCGGCTTGCCAGTCGTGATCGGCTCACCAGGCGAGAAGATCGACGCATTGTCGGCGTAATATGAGACGGTCTGCTCCACATTCTTCGCGGCCATGGCCTTGCCCCACGCGGAATCGAGCCCGCGAATCGTGGCCTCGTCGCGCGCGCGTTGGTCGGCGGGAGCTGCGTCGTACTTGCTGCACGCGAGCATTAGGCTGAGCAGCACGAGCGAACGGATGGTTGGCACTGGAGCGCTCCGAAGTGGATGGTGACCGCAGACTTACCATATCGCCGCACAGCGCCGCCGTCCAGCATATCGCCATTTGGCGTCAGGCTGACGAGCGGGCGTTCCGAAACCGATCGGAAGTCTATGGCAATGCTTCTGGCGGAAATGAGCGACGGATCGGGACTGAGCCGGGAACGGCGGGAGGCGAGCGGGCGAACGCACCAACTTTTCCCGCGGCGCTCCCGTTGATCACGCGAAATGCGCATGGCATGAATCACAACCCGTGCGCGTGACCGGCGAAATCGCTCCACGGTCGACAGGTGAAAACTCCCCAGAGTCGCTCAGTCAACACAACAATGGGCGCTTGGCGGAGCCGGCGGGCCCTGCGTGACGATCCCCGGCATCGGACCCGACGCAAATCGAAGTCCACGTGACGCTTCGTCACCGGACCAGCGGCCATGGCGTCGCCGCCACCATGGCGCATCGCACAAGCCGAACGATGCCACGCGCTTGCCAGTCCTCGGTTGTCGCTGCTACAAGCGCGTGCGTGCCGGCGTGCTGCTCGTGTTGACGCGTGGCGCACGCTGTGATATCTCGTACCTATCAGCTCACACGTGATCATGAACAACGTCAACGGCAAGAACGTCGACCTCGATACCCTCGAGATCGAGCGGTTTACGGCATGAACGCGTCTCGCGCCTCCCGCCGGGCAGTTGCGAAGACTCTGCGTCGATCGGAGCACGTCGTTGCGACGGTCAACGGCGGCGACGTCGTCCTCATGGACTTGCGGCGCGGCCAGTACCATACGCTCAACGCCGTCGCAACGCGGGTATGGGAGCTGCTAGCGTTCAATACATCGATCGACGCGATCGTCGAAGGCATTCGCACCGAGTTCGCGTTGCCAACCGGAATGGCGGCCGATGCCATTCGCACTGATATCGAATCGATACTCGACGACTGGTGGCACGCGGACATGCTCGTCGATGCAAGCCTGCCCACCCAGCGGGCCGCCGGGCATGCGGCCACCCGCGCCCGTCCCTCGAAGGCGCAGGATAGCCCGAGGCCGCTCGAGTGCGCTTTGCTCATTGCCGCCATAAAGGCCCGCCTGCGATTCCGCGGTGTCGAGGAGACGTTGCATTGGATCCGGCGCGCGCGCCGCGCGCCGATCATCGAGACGGATCGCCGGGACGAGATGGTGCGTGCGGCAGACACCGCGGTCGCCAGGGCTGCCGCTTTCTACCCTGGGCGGGCCCAGTGTCTCGAGCGGTCTCTCGTATTGTGGCACACGCTCTTGCACCGGGGTATCGATGCGATGCTCTGCCTCGGGGTGCATACCGACCCGTTCAAGGCTCACGCGTGGGTCGAATACGATGGCCGTCCGGCGAACGAAGTGCCGGAGTACTTGGACCACTACCTGCGCTTTCCCCCCCTCGGATGACATTCGCCGTCTGTCTCATCCCGTCGCCGGGCGATGCCGTCTCGCCGGCGAACCGGCAAGCGTATGCGCGCCTCCCTCGCTCGCGCGGCCTATCGGTGACGTGGCGCTCAATCGGATCGGTCTGGGTGATGGTGGCGTCCGATCCTTCGCGATCGCGAGACCTCGTCATGATCGATGGAGACTGGGTCGCGATCGGCGATGTGCGGATTGACAACCGACCGACGATCGACCGCCTCGACGCTCATGGCCACGCCGCGCGCCCCACGAACCACTCGGACCTTGCGCTCGCGCTCTCGCGTATTCGAGAGCGTGGTGTGGCGTCAGTCGGATCCCTGCTGGGCGATTTTGCGTTTGTCGTCGTGAACAGTGCCACGGGCGATGTCGCGGCGGCCGTGGATGCGTTTGCGCTCCACAAATTGTACGTCGCCCGTCACCGCGGCCTGACCGCGTTCGCCACGCGAGCCGAAGCGCTTGCGGTAGACGATGAATACGAGAAGGGTCATCTCGCGGCATTACTGATGGCCGATACGTTATCCGCGAGCACGTGCGTCTATCGTGGCGTAGCTCCCATCCTGGCCGGCACTTACATGCGAGGACGCGGAGGTGAATATGCAACGACGCGCTATTGGTCGGCGCAAGACTATCCCATCGATGAGACAGACACACGATCGACAGCCGACGCGGCTGCCCAATGTCGGCACCTCCTGGCCGAGGGGCTGAGACCGCATCTCGATGGCAGCGCCGGCGTATGGGCGCAACTCTCTGGCGGGATGGACTCGACATCGATCACCAGCCTCGCGTCGTGGCTCTATGCGCAAGGTCAGGTGACGACCAAGTTGACTGGCGCGATCACGTACGTCGATCGGTCTACGACTGCATCGGACGAGCGACGGTATGCCGCCGCGGTCGCGTCGCGATGGAATCTCCGGCATGAATCAATTGTCGATCCACCCGTGTGGATCGATGAGACTCCACCGCCGTATTTGGATCACCCCGAGTCACGCTTCCCTTACTATCCCCGCGATCGCCGCCTCTGCGACATCGTGTCGAGCAGCGGTGCGCGCATTTTGCTGACGGGCTTTGGTAGCGACGAATTGTTTCTGGGCAATCGCGCCTTCTTCGCCGACTTGATTGCCAAGGGACGATGGCGAACGGCGTGGCGGACGATCGCCGATTTTGCTGTCCAGGAGCGCAGATCGTTCTGGTCGCTCGCCTGGTCGCACGGCGTGAAGCCCCTCCTTCCCAGGTCGCGCGGCCGGCATCGTCACACGGACCATGCCGGTCCAACGTGGATCACGCCCTCGGCTCGCAGGAACTACGGCCTGGCGGAATACGGTATGGCCGGCCTCATCGAATCCGGTCGCGCCGGTCGCAAGTATTGGGATTTCAACGTCGTCGGGCTGGCCGCGTTCTCGAATGTGTACCTGTATCAAGCCGTAAAAGAGCGCCTCGATGTCCGTCACCCATTCTTGTACCGTCCGCTGGTGGAGTGGGCACTTCGGCTTCCCGCGCATTTCTGCATGAAGCCCCATGCCTCGAAATGGATCCTTCGTGAGGCGATGCGTGGCATCCTACCCGAGATGCTTCGCGCTCGCGTCGGCACCGGCGGCATCGGTGATATCATCTCCTGGTCGTTCGCGACACATGGGTCGACGTTCCACACGTTGCTCCGTGAGCCTGTCCTGGGTGATCTCGGGCTTATCGATGTCGCCAAGTGTCGGGCGGCGCTGGAGAGCGCGCGCACACAGCGGGCGACCGAGTATGCGATGCACCTCACGCTCCTCAATACGCTGACGCTCGAAGCCTGGCTCCAACGCCGGTCGGATCGATGGCCGACCGGTAATCGAGCGTCAGACGACGCGAGAGAAACGGACACGCTGGTATGCCACTGACCGGGTGATCCGTGAAGAGGAGGCTACGGTGTCCGGCGTGTCTCGCGTTCGACTGCAGCGACCGTGCGATGCCGACTCGTTGCCTCGCTCGCTTACAGTGGTACTCTACTATGGGAGAAGCAATGAAGACCTACTCTGCCCCTGTCGTTATCACCAACAATGTCATCACGGAGACCAAGAGCGGGACCCCTGTGGGCGTCAAAGCCGTCGGGATCCCCGAGAGCGTCAATGTGCACATCTTCAGGGTCTAACCGCACGCAGCAGTAGTTGCGCGCGTTCCACGACTGTGCGATTGCGAGACGAATCACCAATCTCATCTCCGGTCGCACAGTCCTGGCGCGCGCCGCTCGAATCGGGTCGCCTTGAACGGTGGCGTGGCGCGCCCCGGACGCGCCCGCGCCGTGACTGTCACGGCGCGAGTTGCCTCCTCCGGCTGTCGCACGGTCGACGCCAGAAGCGCGCAGTCACCTCGACCATTGTCACTTGCCAGAGCGGACCGCCTGACTGCGAGCACGAGTCGCGCGCGACTCGTGTCAAGTCGATTCCCGCACGATGCTTCGAGCGCGCTCGCACGCGCGTTGCCATTGCACGAGGATGGCACATGACGCAAGACACGGGACTCGCGTGACCTTGTCAGCCATCGCGTGTGGCATCGACACACGCGTCGCAGCGCGCACCCTCGCTTGCGTTGACGCATGAATGACGGTGTGATATCTCGTTTTGTCCGTTCACACTCTACAGGAGGTCCGTATGGAAGCGATGAAGCACTTTGACCTGGACGCGCTAGAGATCGAGCGGTTCGACATCGACGATGCGAAGGAGCGGATGGACGGATTCACTTTCACCACCGGCACGTGCTTCCGCAGCTGTACGTGCGTCACCGTTTGTAAAGGCGACGCGGCCGCCCAGGAGTAGCCTCAGGCTTCCCGATCACGTGACCGATGCGACGAACGACGTGTTGACATCGGTCACGCGATCGGCGATGCCGAGCTCGATAGCGCGGAACTATCACACCCCTGTGAGAAGCGTCCGCGTATGTCAGAATGACCGCACGGACCGTTACTCACCGCGCGACCGAGCTCGAGTGCCGACGACACAGAAGCGCGCAGTCACCTGGCTCATCGGTGCTTACCGCTACGCATGGGTCTATCGGCCAATGACGCGTGGTGCGCTCCTCGCTTCAATTCGATGCGTGCGCGACGGTTGGCTCACCCGTCGACGTCAGGTTTGTCCTCTCGCGAGGGCGTCACTTCGCGAAAGACGCGCGCTTCGCGTGATCTTGCCAGCCATGCATGTTGGCGTTCCCGATACGTCGAACCGCACGACCTGGCGTGTGTTGACGCACGCGTGATGGTGTGATATCTCGGCCTTTGTTGATCACACCCTATTCCGGAGGTTGTATGGAAATTGTCAAGAACTTTGACCTGGACGCACTGGAGATCGAGCGGTTCGACATCGCTGAGTCGAAGGAACGGATCGAAGGCGTCTCCACGCCGGCTGGATCCTCGTGTTTCCGCACGTGCTCGTGTTTTGCCCTTTGTCAACCAGTCCTCCTGATCCAGGAGTAGCGTCCGTCGGGTCATCGCGTGACCGGTGCAACACCCGTCTATGCGTGAGGAGTATCTGGCCCGGGCCGTCGACATCGGTCACGCGATCGCCGATACCCGTGTCGAAGCCGACACCGGCGTGTACTGGGGCGATGCCGGTCCCGATCTCTACGACGGGAACGCGGGCATCGGATTGTTCCTCGCCCATTTGTATGAGGCGAGCCGCGAGTCGTGCTTTCGTCATCTGGCCGAGCAAGCGATGCGTTGGGCATTGGTCCGGGAGGCGTCCGCTCCTCGCGGCCAGGGATTCTTTTCTGGGCGTTCCGGAATCGCGTATGCGGCTTTGCGCGTGGGATCCCTGATCGCTGACGCGTCGCTCGAGCGGGATGGATCGGCGTTGCTCGATACGGTGGAGATGACGAGCCAGGACGGTCCCGATGTCATCAGTGGCACCGGAGGTGCCCTGCTCGCGCTGGCCGCATCCGTCCATCGGGCTCCGCTCGCCGATTCGATGCGCGCGCGACTCGTCCGTGGCGCGGAGCTCCTCCGCGATGCCGCGGCGCGTGACCACATCGGCTGGGGTTGGAAGATCGGCCCATTTCCGGCGCCGCTCACGGGATATGCACATGGAGCAGCGGGCATCGGTCACGCGTTGCTCGAGGTATGGCGCCTCACGGGGTTGCCGTGGACGCGGTATCTGGCCGAGCAAGCGTTCGGGTTCGAGCAGCACTTCGCGCGGTGCCGGAACGGCGCCATGGATTGGCCCGATCTGCGGCGCGGGAGTGATGTCCTCATGATGCGCGGCATGCACACCGACATGAAGGTGTGGTGCTATGGATCCGTCGGCATCGGCATGAGCCGACTGCGCGCCTTCGACCTGCTCGGTGACGAACAGTATCGCGAGCAAGCGCTGGCCGCGTGGCGATCCGCCTCCGCCGTACCCGCGCGAGCGCTCGATCTCTGCCACGGTACCGGCGGCACGGTGGATTTCGACTTACAACTCTATCAGTCACTGGGCGACTCCAGATTCCTGGATCACGCGTTCGCGATGGTCGAACGTTGCATGGACCGTCGGCCCGAGCGGACCGGCGATCCGAGTCTCATGCTCGGACTCGCGGGGGCCGGTTTCGCGCTCCTGCGGGTGGCCTCGCTCGGCGCTCTTCCGTCGGTGCTCATCGTATCGGCTCCAGCCGAACCGCCGGCTCGCACTCGGCGCGCAAGGGAAGACGATGAGGTCACCACGGTTCTCCGATGGGATCATATCGGGCATCACTTCCCGATCACGGTGCGGCTCGTGCCGCGACCGGACCCACTCCCGCCGATCGACACGTGCGATGCCGGCACGGACCTCCGGTGGTTCCAGTCCGCGGTCGAGGGCGCTGACTCGCCGCCGGACTGCGTGCGGTACGAATCGCTACTACTCCAGCAGCGCGTCCTGGCCGCCGCGACCGAGCGGCGGTTCGTCGTGCCCGAGGATCCTCCGTGGGTGTCGTTCGATTGGACGACTCAGACGTTCGCCCTCGCCCCGGACATTCGCATCGGCACATTCGAGCGAGCGTGGGGACTCGTGGCGCGCGGCGCTGACCTTCCCGAGCCGTCGCCCTGTGCGTACGTCTTTTTTTCGTACTACGAGACTGCGGGCGTCTTGCGCGCCAGTGTCCTCATCACGGAGATGATCCGACAACTCGAGGCCCCGTCTCCCGGACGGGAGTGGGCGACTCGCGTGAGGCGCGCGCTATCCGTGAGCGACGACCAGTCGGCGCGCTTCGAGCGGCTGTTCGCGCAGCAGTTGGAGGCGCTGTACGGCGCGTCGATAATCGTCCACGCCTCCGTTGGATGATCACGATCGCCGATCACTTCGTGGTGCGGATCGGCGGCGTTCCACCGCGTCGCTTGCAGGCGCTGCGATCGCCCGCCACGTTTCGCGCTTGCACCAGGACGTTCCGCTTGGAGCGATCACTCGACGCGCAATGCGATACGCTCGTCGATCTTCTCTTCGCCGAGATCCGGCGCGCGTTTGACTCCGGGCGACCGGATGTCGCTCGAGCGCTCCTGCGATTGAAGCGGGCCGTGTACAATCGGCGCCACGCCCTGGACCAACTCGTCGACGTTGACGCCATCGCGTGGCTCGAGCCCGAGACGGCGCGTCGCGTGACCCGCTGGCTGCGAACGGGCCGGCTGCTCGCGCTCCGGCGCGGCTTGGCGCGAGTGATGTTCGATGGGGCACTCCTCGACCAGCGGACGTACCTCAGAACAACGGTGCGGGAGACTCCGGCATTTCGGAACGGGCTCTTGCTCGCGAGCCGAAGCCTCTTTGACGACCTCCCGCGCCATCTCGAAGCGCCGGTGATGTGTGCCACGAATCACGTGCGTCGCGTCGAACAGTCCGTGCTCGCGTATCTCTACCGCATGGCCACGCGCACCACGCCCTTCGGCTCGTTCGTGAGCGTCGGCGCGGGCCGGTGGACCGACGACGGCGCGCTGGCGACGATCCAACTCGAGCACCTCGAGCAGCGCAGCGTGGTGCGGCCTCCACTCCAGACGCTGTCCCGCATCATGGATGCGCTCGCGCGACATCCCGAGGTGCGCCCGTCGGCGATGGTGTGCCTCAATCGTACCCTGCGGGCGTCGACCGAGCGGGTCCGTTTCCTTCGGCGCGGCATCACGAGCGCGGCCGATCGACTGAGCATTGCCGAGTCGCTCGTCTCAATGAAACGCACGCCGACCCTCGATGCGGTGCTGTCACTGACGCGAGACGCGGGCAGGGCGCTGAGCTACGGTGAACTCCTGGCCGCGCTCGCGGGACCCGAGGCCGATGCGCTCGTGCGCGATCGGGCGCGCGCCTTTCTGGATCGGTTAGTCGACGAGCAGCTTCTCGAAATGATGTTCGGTGTGCCGGATCAGGCCGTCGACCCGCTCGCCAGCGTCCGGGCAACCCTGGCGCGCCTCGACGCGCCAGTCGTGCGAGACGTCCGGCGTATGTTGGACGCTATCGCCGCGGATCTCGACCGATATCCATCGATGCCCACCACCGACCGCGCCGACGCCGGGGATCGCATCGATCGGGCCTTTGGCGAGATCCTCGCATGGTTCGGACTCTCGCCCGAGCCGACCTTCCGGCACCGCCTGTACGAGGATTCGCATGCGGGCGATGCGATGGCCCTCTCTCGCCACCTGCTCTCGCCACTCGGTGATGGATTTCGCGTGCTGTCGTCGGTCGCGCCGGCATTCGATGCGAGGCTGATCGACCAGGAACGCCTGTCAGCGCTCTTTCGGGAGCGGTACGGGGAGGGCGGCGAGTGCGGCGACCTCTTCGAATTCTGGACGCTGTACCGTGAGCGGGAGAAGGAGCAGCCGCCATCACCGGTCGCCGCGATGCAACGGCGTATCAACCGGCAGTTCGCTGAGTCGTACAGCGCCGCGGCCGCCCAGGGCGCCGAGGAATGGGAGATCGACATCGCCGGAGTGGGCCCTGATCTCCAGGAGCTCTGGACGCGCTATCTCCCGCATGCGCGCTCCCAGGACTGTCTGGTTCAGTTCTGTCGGACGAATGGCACCCGGCGCGTCGTGCTCAACCACGCGATTCCGGGATGGGGCAAGTACTTCTCGCGATTTTGCGCCTTCCTCGGCGGTGACGGCCCGGCCTCGCTCGTCGCTTCCCTGCGCGCGTTCACCGCGGACCACCTCGGTCGCACGGCGATCCCCTGCGACATCGTCGGCAGCTTCTCACACAATGCGAATCTGCGCCCAATCCTCACGGATCATGAGATCGACTATCCGGCCACGCTGAGCGACCGACCGCCGAGCGCTCGCATCGCACTCGACGACCTGGTATTGCGTCACGATGCGGCGCGCCAGGCCGTGCGCCTGTACTCCAAGCGCCTGGGCCGGGAGGTCGTCCCATTGCATCTCGGCTTCCTGAACGAGATCTCTGTGCCCCCCTTCTGTCAGTTCCTGCTGCAGTTCGGGCCGGGGCAAGGCGGGCTGACGTTCGAGGGTGGGGCGTTCGATACGGCGTGTAAGGCGCACGCGGCGCGGTTCGATCGACATGGAGTCGCGTACTATCCCCGCATTGTGGCGGGTGACCTGATCGTGCGCCGGGCATACTGGCTCGTCACGCGAGAGGATATGCCGTCACTCGAGGACAAGACCGAGTTCGACCTGTATCTGGACCTCTGCCGTTGGTGGACGGCGAAGGGTTTGCCCTGCGTCTGCCGTGTCGAACCGGACTTTCTCAGGAAAAGCATCGCATCACCCGCCACCGGCCCGGACCTGGGGTCCGCGCGACGCGAATGGAAGCCGCTCGAGCAAGGGCAGTTCTTCGATTGCGCGAGTGCGGTCTCAATGAGCCTACTCGCCCGTCTGCTCCGGAGCACCGACAGCGCGCTCTGCGTCGAGGAAATGCTGCCCGAGCTCGACGATCCGACCGTGCGCGTCGGACCGGACAACGAGTGCCACGCGGCCGAGTTCATCGTCGAGGTCTCGTATCCGCCGGGTCTCGCGTGAGTACGGCCCGCCGACGCTGGCTCTACGCGCAGATCTTCTGCCCGTTGTCGTTAGATCGGTTACTCGTGGATTGCGTCGGTTCGGCCATGAGTGCACTCGAGCGCGATGGGTGGATCACCTCCTGGTTCTTTATTCGCTACGCGGAAGAGGGCTCCCACCTGCGCCTTCGCGTTCGAGGACACGGGCGCCCGGATCGGGTCATCGCGGAGCGGCTCGAGGCAGGACTCGTCGCCTATTTCGCGGACCGGGGCATCGAACGGGGAGATGCCGAAACGCCTGACCCGAACCGGTGGCGTGTCCGCTACCGCACGTACGAACCGGAAATCGATCGGTATGGAGGGCCAGAGGCCATGGTCGCGGCGGAAACGCACTTCTGTGCGTCGAGCGCCATAGTGCTGCAGCGGCTTCCCGCGTGCATACCGAATCCATCGGCACGGCTGGCGACGGCGATCGAGCTGTTCCTGGTGCAGCTGCAGGCCTCGGAGCTGACCGACGAGCAATCCGACGCGTTCTGCGAACGTTTCATCGTCGGGCAGTTCGCGTATCAGGTGCCCGCTGAGCGCGTCGCGCAGGCGCTGGAATCGTGCGAGGCCAAGTTCGTGAAGACGAGCGCGCGGCTCGTGCCCTACCTCGCTCGCGCGCTCGAGGAGGCGCCGGCGGGCGCTTGGTTTCAACACTGCCACGCGTACCATCGCACGTTGGCCGAGCTAGAGAGGCGCGGCAAATTGCAGGATGAGGTGGGCGTGTTGTTCAGCCAGATCCACATGACGAACAATCGGCTCGGCATTCCGAACATCGAAGAGCCGTATGTGGCGTACCTGGCCAGGAGAGCTCTGCAGGTCATCGGTGAAAGTCATTCCACTCGAACAGACCGGAGCGCAGCACACGGAACACCGAGTCAACGCCCAGATGCTCGCGCGTGAGAGGCCGGTTCATCAGGCCGCCGATCGCGCCGGCATGGGGCGTGAAACTTTCGTACCCATAACCTCGTTAGTGGAGCGTCCGTTCCCTTTGGCGAAACCCCGCACCGAGGTCGTGCATGCGGAACACCCTGCTCTCGCTGGCGCTTCTGACCCTCCCCACGATGGCTCGACCACAGTCAGGCACCGAGACGGCGCGTGTAATGATCGTAGGCGTGTCGCATCTCGTGGCACAACGCGATGTCCATAACGCGGTCTTCGAGGATAGCCCTCTCTCGCCAAAACGCCAGACCGAAGTCGCAGCGATCATCGATCGGCTCGCGCGATTCCGGCCGACGAAAGTGCTCATCGAGGAAGATGTGGGCGACACGGCGGTCACCGCGCAGTATCGGCGGTACCGAGCGGGCCAGTTCACCCTGCTTGCCAACGAGATCTATCAGTTTGGATTCAAGCTCGCGGCGCGCGTCGGCAACAAAGACATCTACCCGATCGACAGCGATGGACCGATCCTGATCGACGATGCCAGCGACACCGGCAAACGCCAGGTCGAAGTCCTCAAAACGAGGTTCGCGGGCGTCAGCACGCCGTCGTTCGCCACATACCTGGCCCGTAGCGATTCGCTCGAGCGGCACGGCACGTATTTGGAGCTACTCCGCTACCTGAACACCGACGCCGCGATTCGCGCAAACGCCTCGCTCTATAGCGTGTTCGACACGGTCGGTCGCCAGACCTACAATGCCGGCAGCGCGTACGTATCGCAGTGGTACGGCCGCAACTGCTATATCTTCGCCAATATGCTGAGCGTTATCGCCCCGGGCGACCGGGTCGTGCTGTTTATCGGCCAGGGCCACGAGTATCTGCTCCGCGAGCTCGTGCGACTGAGTCCCACGCTCACCTCCATCGACCCGCTAGCCTACCTCAGGGCCACGATGCTGGCGAGGTGAGATGCCAGCCCCGTCTGCTGATCCGAAATCGCCGAGGTCGGAGACGAACATAATGCGTTACGCCATTCTCGAAGCGCCGTCGAATCTCGGTCTACGACCGACCGGGGTCGAGGACGCCTCGTCTGCGCTGCTCGCGATCGGCCTGGGAGAGCGCTTGCGCGCGCGATATGCCGGACGGATCGAGGCGCCGGCGTATAGCGCCGTCCGAGATCCGCGCACCGGGATCCTCAACGCCCAGGCCATCGCCGCATACGCCACGACGCTCGCCGATGCCGTGACGCCGATACTGGAGCGGAGAGAATTCCCCATCGTCTTGGGCGGCGATTGCAGCATTCTTCTCGGCAATATGCTGGCACTCCGGCGACGGGGTCGTTATGGCCTACTCTTTCTGGACGGACACGCTGACTATTGGACTCCGGAGACGGAACCCAACGGCGAGGCGGCGTCCATGGATCTCGCGCTCGTCACGGGACGGGGGCCGTCGGTTGTAACGGATCTCGAGGGAAGACTTCCGCTCGTTCGCATGGACCAAGTGATCGCTTTCGGCATGCGCGACGCTGAATTGGACGAGGACTACCTCGCCCGGGATGGTGGATTGGCGATGCCGCCTGAGCTCGAATCGATTCCACTTGCCGAGATCAGGCGGGTCGGCTTCGAATCCGCGAGAACGATGATCGCCACCTCCATGGCTCAGCGCGACGTCGACGGATTCTGGATCCACCTCGACGTCGATGTCCTCGACGATGCGATCATGCCCGCCGTCGATTATCGCATGCCTCGCGGTCTGAGTTGGAGTGAGCTGGTAGATTGCCTCGACACCGCCATCGTGTCGAGGCGCGCCGTCGGGCTCGAGGTCACGATCTACAACCCCAGCCTGGATCCCGAGCGCGTCGCAGGCCGCGCTTTGGTGGCTGCACTCAGCGAGGCGCTGCTCTGACGGCGTCGCGAAAGAAGGTCGTCGTCATCGGTGGTGGCACCGGCGTGCGTGCCGCCGCCGGGACTGTCGAACTCTGGAACGCCAATTGCAGCAGCTCTCCAAGATCCGAGCCGGTCGGTTTCAGAACCCAAGGGCTCGGCACGCGGTTCGGTCCCGCGGTCGAGTGGCCCGCGCACCAACTGCCGCTGCTCCAAGCGGTACGCTTCGTCTTCGACCGAGTCGAGCGGACGGGAATGCCTCGCGAAACGAATGGCCGCGCAGTAATGCGCGCGATCGGTCTGGGTCTCGGTCTCACTGTCATCTTCGCGCTCGCGCTCGAGGCGACCGTTCGCATCGACGACGCGATCCGATTCGGAACGCCGCTCTTCTCCCGCGTCGCGTCGGAAAGGGAGCTCATCGTCCGCGACTCGCTCGGAGAGCACGGACGACCCCACGCGCGGTACGAGAAGTGGGTGATCAACAACGTCGGCATGCGCGGACCGGATGTCCCGATGGTGAAGCCGCCGGGTACGCTCCGCGTCGTGACGGCGGGTGCCTCCGAGACCTTCGGCTTGTACGAGACGCCCGGCCACGAGTTTCCGCGGCAGCTCGAGGACACGCTCCGCGCGCGCTGCGGACCGCACGTCGAGGTGCTGAACGCCGCGATGGTGGGCATGAGTCTACCGACCGTTGAGCAGGATCTGCGGCTGAGAGTACGCGCGCTCGGTCCCGACGTCGTCGAGCTCTATCCGTCACCGGTACAGTACTTGACTGATGTGAGGCCCGAGCCGGCCGCACGCGACTACAGCCCCCCGGTGCCCTTACCGCTCTCCTTTGCCCTTCATCCCCGCGCCGCTGAACGCCTCCGGGACCAGTTCAAGCAGCTCGTGCCGACGTGGCTTGCTACAGTCCTGCGCCGGGAGGATATCGAGCGAGAGGTGCGTGCGCATCCGGCCGGGTGGCGATTCACGGGCGTGCCTCAGGATCGTCTCGCGGCCTATGACGCTGATGTGAGGCAAACGATCGGAACGATCCGGTCGATCGGCGCAATCCCAGTTGTGGCGATCCACGCGAACGCGTTCGACGGGGAGGGGCATCTCGACGAGCCCCTGCTCGTTACCTGGGAGCATCAATACTATCGTGCCACGGGCGATGCCCTCCTGGAGTTCGAAAGCGCGGCCGCGCGCGCCACGATGCGCGCGGCCAACGACTCCGGCGTCGTCTTCGTCGATCTGCGACGCATGCATGGCGCGCCCGGCGCGCGGCTCTTCGCCGACTACTCGCACTTCACGGACGCTGGAGCGGCATCCGTCGCGTCGGCGCTGGCATCGGTCGTGAGCGACGTGGCGGGTCCCATCGTGTCGTGCGATGCGCGAGCGAGCGTCGTCCACGCCGGGTTCGGCCCGTGAATCGGGGCATGTGACGCTCAACGCGGTGTTGGAACCGAGCGACGATGCCGATCACGTCGTGGCGTCATCCACGCTCTTGATCGTCGCAACTAGCGTCGAGCGCGTAACTCATAGATGATACGGAGCCCAACCGGCGCGTTTCTGCTGATCGCCTTCACCTCACTGGAATAGGCGACGCGTGTGCAAATCGAAGCGATCGCCGGGCGATAGATAGTAATAGGGTTTGTCGCCGTGGACCTTCCCGTCATAGATGCCCATGTGACCATCGCCGATGACCTCCAGCCGGTTCCCTTGTACGACCGCGGCCGCTTCTTCATCAATGGCAATTCCCAGCACACCACGCTGGGTAACGACGGCCGGCGTTAGATCGGGTCGATCGCGCTGGCTCCAATGGGGCAGAATAGTTGAATGGGTCAGCAATGCCCAGCACATGTGAGTCCCGTCGATACGCAGGGTCTTGCCGCCCGGCGAATTTACGATCGTCCAATCTAACCCGAGCGAGCTCTCGATCACGGCGCCGGCTGAAGTCCCGGCGACGACTCCGCCGCGCGCCAGCAACGCCTTGATCTCAGTCTCCACTCGCGTGTCCACATAGGTGTTCCAGAGATTCGCGTCCTGGCCACCATCGATCCAAACTCCCGTGGCCAGCCTCAGAGGCACCACGAACTCCGGCGAATCGGCCTGCTTGCGGTCGCGCGTGTGCAACATGGTCACACGATCGACGCCCATTATCTCCCGCACCGTGACGCGGAGCTGTTCCAGCATTTCTGGCGTGCTGTGTTCATCGTCCCAAGCACTCGGAATGACCACGATCCTGGCCCCCGAGCCGCCAGCCAATTGCACGAACTTGTCTATGACGGTGCTGCGCTTGGTGGCGGTGTCATGGCGCATCGCGCCGCGAACAACTCCCTCGGCCCCCCCGCCATCCAATATCAGCGTGCCTCGCTCCGGCCCGGTGGTCGCGGGCGTCTGCGCGAGGATTGAGGTCCCACACATTGTTCCGAAGTAGACAAGAAGGATCGAGGTCTGTCGCATTACGCTCCCACTGTTCCGTTTGGTGTGATTCCGCGCATGGCGGCCGTTCCCAACAGGTCAGAGCAAGTCAAACCGGATGTCCTGCCTCCCCTCCCATAAGACGCGGCGCCCTATCTCCTTCAGCTGCTCCTCGGCATCATCGATCGTGAGAAAATGGTTGCCCAGAAGCGGTCCACACTTGGCGGCGAACGAAGTGATCCCATACGGTATCAACATTTCGGTCTCGCTGTCGCCGGCGGGATAGAACAGGATTTGCCCTGGGCGTGGTCGCTGCATCACGTTCTCCTGTCCGACGCCGATATCGAGATCGCCGAGGGGCACCCAACCCGCTTCGCCGCTCCAACGCGCTTGAATGAGGGATGCGCGCAGCGGCAGCAGCTTCGCGAACGCCGCGCACGTTGCCGGAGCGCGTTCCTCTTCCAGCAGCCCAATGAGCACTTGGTCGCCAACAGTGATACGAATTTTCCGGGCGTTGGGCTGCATCATTGCGCCGCTCGTCGAAACCAACGGCGCGGCCCGGTGCAAACGATGGCGAGGCATTGCTGCGCTCGTAGCATTACCGAGCCTGTGCTCTGAGCTTCGCCAACATGCGGACCGCGTTCGCGTTCGTCGAATCGAGGGCCAACGACCGCTCATAGTTCGCGATCGCCAGCGTGCGATCCCCCTGGCCCATATAGGCCTCGCCCAGACTGTCGTACGTATTCGCGCTCTCGGGATACATCTCGACATTAAGCCGCAAAATCGCGATCGCCGCATCGAGATTGTGTTGATGGATGAGATCGTACCCCAGGCTGTTCAGCTGCTGTTCATCGAACGCGATCGCCGGATATCGCGCCCGGAGCGCGTGGTAGAGATGGACCGCGGAATCCGCGCCGCCGTGCGCGACGACCGTCCCGATCAGCCGCGCGATCTCTGGCGCCATCCGGTCTCCGAGGTAGATCTCCGCAATCCGGTGACTCGGATCGTTCCCGTCCGTGGAAAATCCCCGCCGGTTGCACAGGATCGCCAATGTGAAGCGTTGATCCGGATAGCGGATGAACCACGAGACATCGCCGCCCCATCCTCCGATGTGTCCAACGGTCCGGAGCCCACGATACGCACCCAACATGAGACCCGCTGCATAGGGAACCGTGTCGCCGGAGGTCAAGACCGCCGGTTCCTGCATCATCCGGAGCACGGCACGGCCGCCGACCCGGCCTGTGTAGAAGTTGCGATCCCAATTGGCCAGATCTTCCACCGTCGAGTAAAGGCCCGCGTCGGCAACGATGCTCGTCCGAGCGTTCGAGGTCTGCCATTCAGTGCCGTCCTCAAACAGCGGTTGATCGCCAGGCACCCTCGTCTCCCGGCTGATGTACGCGCTGGCCAGATGGGGAACCTGAGCAACATGATGGACGAGATCCGGAACATATCGGGTCGAGACCATGCCGAGCGGCTCGAAGATGTGCTTGGCGGCGAACGTCGGGAGTGAATCGCCGGAGGCTCGCTGGACGATGATCTCGAGCAGCATGTAGCCCGAATTGCTGTAGCGGTAATGTGACCCCGGAGCGAAGTCGGGCCTTTGATGGCCGAGCCAGTCGAGCACTTGTCGCTCCGTGAGCGGATCGGTCACCGTCCAGCCGCTATCCAACGTCGCGAGGTAGTTGGGGATGCCGCTCGTGTGGTGCAGGAGATCCCGAATGGTGATGGTCCGTCCGAACGCAGCGCCGAAATCGGGCAGCTCCGGGACCCATTTTCGCACATCGTCATCGAGCGAGAGCCGCCCGTCGCGGACGAGCAACAGCACGCTGAACGCAGTGAACTGCTTCGCCACGGAGGCGAGGCCGAAGACCGAACGTTGCGTGATGCGCGTGCCGCTCTCCACGTCGGCGAGGCCATAGCCGCGGGCGTATTCGATCTGTCCCCGATCCATGACCGCGACGGCGCACCCGGGAGAGCGGCCCGTATCGTACATTGCGAAGATGGCGTCGACGCGGCGCGCACGAGCCGACGCGAAACCCTCATCGGCGCTGCGCTGTCCCATCATTGTATACGGCGCCAGCGCAACTGACGCCGCGACACCCAACCGGAGCAGCGGGACCCCAAGTATCATTGGATCACGGTAGCGCCGAGCGCGGAGGATGTCTTGGACGGACATGGCACTGTTGGACAATCGAAGCTCACGATGAGGGCGGATCCCGCGCAGACTGCCGGCTCACGGTTGCGGTCTCGCGACGTGGCGGGATTCGTGATTGCCGATGCTCGATATCACGCACACGCGGACGTGCCGCTCCACACGCATGCGTCGGCCGGACTCGCGTACATATTCGCGGGCCGGTATACGAAGCGGATCGGTCAAGCCGAGCGCGATTGCGGACCCGGAACCATGACGGTCGAGCCACCCGGCGTCGAGCACGGCGAGCGGTATGGGCGCGATGACGCCCGCGTGTTGTTCATCGAGCTATCCCCGGCGCGATTCGACATGATCAGCCAGATCATCCCGGCGCCGGTGTGTCTCGAGCACGCCGCGCCGATGGCGCTCGCCGGACGGTTACGCCGGGAGCTCCGCGCCAGCGATACGGCGTCCGCCTTGGCGATCGAGGGCCTCGCGCTCGAGTTGGTGGCGCACGCCGGGCGCCTGGTCGATCGGCGTCCGGCGGCGCCGTCGTGGCTCGGGCTCATCGTGAGCCGTCTGCGCGACGAGTGTCGTCAGCGACTCACGGTCTCCGATCTCGCGGCGAGTGCGGGCGTTCACCCGGCTCACGTGGCGCGCGTGTTCCGCGCCCGGATGGGGTGCAGCGTCGGCGAATTTCAACGACGCCTGCGCGTCGAATGGGCCATGATCCAACTGCAGCGGTCGGAGTCGTCACTCGACGCGATCGCTCTAGACGCCGGCTTTTTCGATCAGAGTCACTTTTGCCGCGTGTTCGGACGTCACGTAGGTATCAGTCCCGGCCAGTTCCGGCAGTCCGCGCGACTAGAGAGCGACCGTCGCCGGTCGTAAAAACACGACATGGGGGCCGTTCAATGGCCCCCACGTACGCTTAGCTCCAGATTGACTGGGGCGGCTGGATTTGAAGTTTCGTCATGAACATGACGGAAAATGCCGCGAATCCCCCGTCTCATGTCGCAGCATAGTCGACGGATTCGAATCGCCACTACGCGCGCTGCGAGGTAATCGGGATTTTCAGTCCGCTGCCCTACGGCTCCTCAGGTACCGTCGACGATCGACCCCTCCTAAGGCGCCGGCGGCATGATAGTGAACATGCCTTCGATCTCGGACAGGACGTGTTGGGTGCCTTTTGTGAACACCTGACTGTCAGTGAAGATCTGCTGACCACGTCCCGGTCCCGTTATAACGGTACCGGAGAGATGGGTCTTGAGAGATGTCGAGTGGACTGTCCCGCTCAGGCTGGCTTCGAACGACTTCGACTCGGGAGTGGCCTTGACCATCCAATGGGTCTGGATGAGCTCCGTTCCCGCAACCTGCGATCGCCCCTCTTGGAACCGGAGTTCCATCGTTGCCGTGCCGGTCACCGCACCATCGACCGACCCCGTCCACACATAGGTGCCCGATGTGTCCCGATGCACGAGTTTAACGTGATAACGCACTCGTATCGTGTCGCCGACACTCGATGATGATGCGGGCGAGTGCCAGTCGGTGATCGGCCGGCCGTGCGTGCCCAACCTGCTGCTCACGGCAATCGCAGCGCTGAGGGCAACCGCCATTATCTGGACCTGCGCAACTCCAATCATCGTCTCACCCCGCTGATTCGTCCCTCGATCCGCTTGCACGGACGACCCGTGCTTGCATCAGTGTCGCCAAAATTGTAGCCTGATGCAATTAGGCTCCTCGACGTCCTCAACGTGAACCGCCTCGAGTCGTCGGGTCTGGCGTATGAGATCCGCGCGACCGACGCCGGGGGCGGTGATGGCCGATGTCGGCGTGCTGATCGAGCCTCGAGGTCCGGCAACCAGCCGACCCAGTGACGGTTTGGGCCGATGCCGACAAACTCCGCCAGGTATTACTCAACCTGATCGCCAACGCGATTCGCTTCACGCCAAGCGGCGGTCGCAGTACCACGAAGATCAGCGTGCGCGAGGCTACCCTCGACGTCGTCTACCTGCGTGTCCGTGACACGCAGCTGGCCGCGGCATCGAAGTAACCGCGGGCCGACAGGCGTCCGGTGCCGGGCGCCTGTCGTGCATCTCATTCAGATTGGAGTATGGTGATGGGATCAAGGTGCATGGCACGGAGCGCCGGGAAATAGCTGGCGGCCAGCGCGACAGCGGTCAGTAGGAGGGTGACGCCAGCGAAGGTGGGGAGATCGGTCGGCGACACGCCGTAGAGGAGTCCGGCCATGAGGCGCGAGACGATGAGCGCACCGACCAAGCCTACCGCGGCGCCAGCGGCGGCCAGGACGAGTCCCCGACGCAGGACCATCGCGAGGATCTCGCGCCGTTGCACCCCCAGCGCGAGGCGAATGGCGAACTCACGCCGTTGTTCGTTCACCACAAAGGAGATGGTTCCGTAGATGCCCAGTCCGGCGAGCAGCAAGGCCGTGGCCGCAAAGAACGCCACCATTTCCATCGAGAATCGCCGGACCGAGAGCGAGGCGGAGATGACATCATCCATGGTCTCGGAACCGAAAGTGGGCAGTTCCGGGTCGACGGACTGAATCTGCTGGCGAACTTGTGCGGGGATGGCGCGGGGGTCGAGTTCTCCGCGAAGAAAGACGGCCAGGCCTTGGAGGCCCTGCTGGTTCACGCTAGCGACGAAGGCCCGCTGATACATGCTGAGGTAGATCCGCGGAGTGGCCGCTTCGCCCAAGGATTCCGTGCGCGCATCCCCAATCACACCGACGATCGTGGTCCAGTCGGAGCTGGCAGACTCCTTCGCACTCTCACCGAGATGGACACGTCTGCCCACCGGATCCTGGCCCGGCCAGTAGGTGCGAGCCGCGGCCTGGTTGATGACCGCAATCTGGGGCGTATGCTCGAGGTCCTGGTCGTTGAAAACGCGTCCGCGCTCGACCGGCAGGCCCAATAGGTGGAAGTATTCGGGCGTAACGAGGGCCCCACCGATCACGGGGGACTCATTGGCCTTCGTCCCGAGGCCTTCGCGAATCAATACCAGCGACACCAGATCGCCCCGGTTGTGGTCCAGCGGAAGAGCGCCCGCGCTGCCGATGGCCACTTCTGCTACGCCCGGCAGATTTCGGCTGCGACGAAGAATCTCGCGCAGCAAGACCGCTTCCTGCGTGGCGGTGTGATAGGGATCCGCGGTGGAATCGTTGGGTCGAGGCACCCAGCTCTGCACGACCATCACGCGGCTCGGATTGAAACCGGGCCGCACGTTGAACAAGTCCCAAAAACTGCGCAAGAGAAGGCTCGCGGCGACCAAGAGCACCAAGGAGAGCGCCAATTCACTGATGACCAGAATCGCGCGGGCGCGCGAGCGTTCCTTGGAACCCTTGGAGCCGCGTGAGTCCTGCCGAAGTGCACCGATCAAATCGGCACGGCTCATGAGCCAAGCGGGAGCAAGCCCGCAGATCGTTCCGGCGGCGACGGAGACGGCCACCGCAAATCCCAGCACGCCCCATCCCACTCCGATGTCGTTCAAGTGCGGGAGACTCTCCGGGACCAGTCGCAGCAGGAAACGCTGGGCGCCGAAGAGGATGGTAAAACCAGCGATTCCACCAACCAGGAAAAGCAGTAGAATCTCGGTCAGCAGCGCTCGGATGAGGCGCGTTCGCTGCGCTCCCAACGCCAGGCGAACCGTGACCTCGCGACCGCGTGCGCTGGCCCTGGCGAGCAGCAGATTGGCGACGTTGACGCAACTGATCAGGAGCACCAATCCGACCGCGCCGAACAGCAGAATGAGCGATTGGTGCACGCTGGCGACCACACTTTCGCTGAGCGGAATCAACTGCACGGTCCAGGCAACCTGGGTTGGGTAGTCCGCCGGATATTGCTTTTTGAGCGAGGCCACCAGCGCATCGAGGCGCTGCCGCGCGGCCGTCATCGAGAGACCGGGGCTCAAGCGCGCGGTGACCGCTGGACGCAGACGGCGATCGCGCTGCGGAAGCGGAAACGGCTCGCCGACAAAGCCCGCTCCCAACCACATCTCCACATTCTGCTCGTCGTTGGTTGCGCCCTGATCGCGAAAACCGCGCGGCATGACGCCCACGACCTGAGACGGGTCGTTGTCGAGGCGAAGCGTTTTCCCGATGATGTTTGGATCGGCTCCGAATTCCCTCCGCCACAGCCCGTCGCTGATCACGACCTGCAGGTTGAAGCCGGGCGTGGCATCGCGCGGATCGAATGCGTGACCCAACTGGGCGCCGACACCGAGGACCGCGAAGTAATTTGGCGTAACAGACTTGAAGGTGAGACGCTCGGGCTGCGCACCGCCGGTGAGATTCACGTTGGCGCCGTGGCCGGCAAGCGCCACCGACTGGAAGATCCCGGAGCTCTCGAGGTCTCTCCACTCAGGGATGGAGATGCCGACGTCCTTCGCACCCGTGCCGGTAAGGTCGTCCTCGACGTGAACGAGCTCGGTGGGATTTGGGTACGGCAACGGGTGCAGCAGCGTGGCGTCGATGACGCTAAAGATCGCCGTCGTGGCTCCGATGCCGAGCGCCAGGGTGGCGATGACAATGAACGAGAATCCTGGAGATCTCAGCAGCACGCGAATCGCGTACCGCAGGTCGAAGAGCAGATGCTCAGTCATCCGCGCACTTACTTCGAGCTCAAGTACCGCGACGGAATCGCGGTCCCTGCGCGCTCGTTGTCCCAATACATCGAGACGAGGTACCAGCGCTTGCCATCGTTGAACAACTGAGCGCTGTAGATGCCCCGCGCCGATGGCTTTGCGTCACCGGCCGCGTCCATCACGGCGTACGTGCTGAATAGCTGCGTGATCGCGCCGAACGTGTCGACGGGGTGGCTGCTGATCTCTTTCTCGTAGAAAGAGTTCTTCGCGAAATACGGACCGAGCTTTTGGGCGAACTCCTGGGGAGTCATCACCGTGGTACGCGGGGTGCCGTCCGGGGCGCCGCGGCTGGTCTGGATCAGTCTCCCTCCCGGCACGAAGAGCGAGTAGAAACGGTCCCAGTCGCGGTTGCCCGCGGGCCCCGAGATCACGTCGTAGTAGGCGTGCATGATCGCGTCCATCGAGCGGACATCGGCGGCCGCGGCCGGCGGTGGGCTCGACGTGTCGGTCTGGGACATGGCGCTCTGCGCCTGGCACGGAGCCAGTGCAATGAGCGAAGCGGCGGTAGTCCATCGCAGGAGTGACATGGTGGGAGCAATGCGGGCAAGGGGTGAATTCGCTCGGCGCATCGCTCAATGTAGAATTCGAACGGCGTGGGGAAAGCACGAGCCGGCCACATTAGAGGATTGTCATCTCTCTCTCATGTTGCAGGGTGCCATGAAGAACCACCTCGCCATAGGTTAGAGCATGCAGGTTCTCGTGGTAGAAGATGACCGCGACTTGCGGCGGTTTTTGAGCAAGGCCCTCCGAGAGGAGGGCTATGGCGCGGTCGAGGCCGAGTCGGGTGATCAGGCGTTGGATCGTGCGCTCGACGCGAGGTTTAGCTGCATCATCCTCGACGTCATGCTCCCGGGTCGCGACGGATTCGACGTCGTGACTGAGCTGCGGTCTCGAGGCGTGTTCACACCGGTACTCATGCTGACCGCGAAGGACGAGTTGGAGTCGCGCGTGCGAGGCCTGGAGGCCGGGGCGGACGATTACCTGACGAAACCGTTCGACTTGGCGGAGCTGCTCGCGCGGGTGCACGCCTTGATTCGTCGCGCGGAGCTCCGGCATAAGGATGCGATCTTGAGCGTCGGGAGCCTGACGCTGGATCCGCTGACCCGGCAAGTCACGCAGGGCGGGCGGCGGGTGGACCTGAGTGCGCGAGAGTTCGCCTTGCTGGAGTTCCTGATGCGGAACGTGGGCCGCACGGTCTCTCGGTCTCGCATTGCCGAGGCAGTCTGGAACTACCAGTTCGACCCCGAAACCAACGTCGTCGACGTGTATGTGAATTATCTCCGCAAAAAACTGTTCGTCGGAAGGACCACGCCGATCCAAACGGTGCGGGGCACCGGCTACCGGCTCGACCCGCCGTGACCGAGCCGCGTCTCGCCACCGTTCTCACGAGGCGTACGCAACGCGTCGCGTGGACCGCGCTCACGGGCTTCGCGCTCCTTATGGTCGCGGCCTTTGCTGCCGCGGGTGAAGTGGCGCTGCGCCGCACCCTGCAGCATTCCGCCGAGGTTATTGGCTCGCTGCTCGGAGCCTACACGGACTCCACGCGCGGACCGGGTGGCGTGATGCCCGCGACTCTGGCGAAGGAGCTCCTGAGCATGGGGGGACAGGTCCTCATTACTCGAACGACCACCAACGCGGGCGGCATATCACAGGTCTACTATGTGAGCCCGGGGATGCCCCAGGAACGCCTTGAAGGCCTCCCCGCAAGCGCGTCACCCGAGCAGGTCCGGCAGATTCTGCTCGCCGCCATCACGCGGCGCTCACGATGGCGGTTCGATCTGCTTCAGCAAGCGCAGGGTCCCTTCGACATCTACATCGTCGCCAGCCGTGGTCCCTATCTCATTGGACTGGCGGCGCTGGTAGTTACGGTTGCCGTGCTGCTTCCGCTCGCCGCGCTCGGCGCCGGCCGCGGCGCGCGCCAGGCTGTGGCCGCGACGCTTGGCCCCCTCGAGCGCGTAACGGCGGACACGCAGGCCATAAACCCAGAGGAGCTTGGTACCAGGATCGCGAGTCCAACGGGCCAGGCCGAGGTGACGGCACTGGCTGATAGCATGAACCGGATGCTGGAGCGCGTCGACCGCGCCCATCGGGCGCTCAAAGCGTTCACGGCTGATGCCAGCCACGAGCTCCGCACGCCGCTCACGCTCGTGCGGGCCCAGGCGCAGTGGGCTCTGGCCCACCAGCGGCAAGAAGCGGAAGTGCGTGACGCGCTGATGGCCATCGAGCGGGAGGTTGAGCGGACCACTAAGATGGTCGAGGAACTCTTGCTCATCGCCCGGGGCGAGAATCGACAACTGCCACTCGCGCGCGTTCCGTTCGACCTCCGACCCGTCGTCGACGAGGTCAAAGAGATCACGGAGGCCATGGCGATCGACAAAAGGCTCGCGGTGCGCGCCGAGCCGACGGAACCGGCGTGGGCCTTGGGCGATGCCGACCGCACCCGACACATCCTCCTGAATCTTGCCACCAACGCGGTGCGCTACACGCTCCAGGGTGAGATTCGGTTCCGTCTTCGGAAGGACGGAAGCATGGTTGGCGTGTCCGTTCAAGACACCGGACCAGGGATCGCGCCGGAGCATCTCGAGCTGGTGTTCGACCGATTTTTCCGGATCGACCAGTCGCGCAGCCGGGAACTGGGCGGCACCGGACTCGGTCTCGCCATCGCGCGATTGCTCGCCGAGCTCCAGCACGGCCGGGTCACCGTCGAGAGCACGGTCGGAGACGGCAGCGTGTTCACCCTTTGGCTACCCGCGTCGACGGCTCAATAAGTCGCTCGGCAGCCAGTCGCACAGCTTCCGGGAACGGGCACGCCTTCCGCACACGCCGATCAAAGTGCACCGTCGTCAAATCGCACGTCGAGGCGATCTGATCCGTCTCGGCGTTGCGCATCGTATGAATGAACTGAATACGGCGTTCACGTGCGTCGACCAGGTGGCTCCGAATCTCGATGACATCCCCAGCCATGAGCTCGTGCTGATACCTGATATTCTGCTGGACACCCGCTATCCCGAACGGCTCGCCGCGGAAATACGACGGGGTCAGCCCGATGTGCGCAAAGAGATTCCAGGTCGCTTCATCGAATTTTCCCACGTACCACTGGACGTTCATGTGACCCATGTGGTCGCAATGCCAGGGGAGGATCGCGCCGCGGTATGTGACGAAATCAGACATAGTATTACCTCGATCATCCGCTCACACGTTGGTCGCACAGGTCGACCCACTCGGCGCCAGTGATGGCCGCCATGCGCAGCGGATCAATGATGACGGCGCTGTGCGTCGCGCCTCCACCGGTCACAACGACATCGAAGCGCTTCAACTGCAGATCGCAATAGATCGGCAACGACGATATCAGCCCGAAGGGACACATGCCACCAGGCACGTGACCCGTGAGAACGGCGGCCTCCTCGGCTGCCACGAATCGCGCCTTGCCACCGAAGACAACCTTGGCCTTGGTGTTGTCGACCCTGGCATCACCGCACGCCATCAAGATGACATCCTGTCGATCGGCGATCCGCAAGACGAGGGCCTTGGCAATCTGCGCCGGCTCGACCCGAAATGCCGCGGAGAGCCAGCTCGTCTCACTCGGGCGATCAAGGTCTATCACGACCACATCAGGCGCGTGTTGAGCCAGGAATGCCCGAACGCTTTCGATACTCATGTCTCAGCCGGCAACGCGATTGCGTAACGTGCCGATGTGCTCAATGGCGACCTCGATCACATCGCCTTTTCGCACCTGCTGCGTCTGGCCAGGCGTCCCGGTGAAGACGACATCTCCGGGAACGAGGGTGACGTATTGGCTGATGTAACTCAGCAGCACGTCGGGCGAGAAGACCAGCTCGGACGTGTTTGATGATTGCCGTACCTGACCATTGACTCGGGTCTCGAGCTCGAGCCTTCCGTAGTCCAGTCCCGTGACGATCGCTGGCCCGATCGGCCCAAATCCGTCTGATCCCTTGGCGCGAAACCATTGCAGGTCCCCGAGCAGCCATGCGCGGTCGACCAGATCGTTGCAGGCCGTGACGCCAAACACATGGCTGCGCGCGTCGGCGACCGAGACGCCTTTGGGTCGACCGGCGACCGTCACAAAGATCCCCTCTTCTTTCTCGACATGCCGGCGATGGCTCGCGTAGTTGAGGCCTACCGCCAGCACCTTAGGAGGGTTCGCACGGCGTGGAGCAGCTTGACCGCGGCGAGTGGGAACAAACGGCCCGTAGGCTCGACTGATTGAAACGGTGGCCCTTTCAGCTCCTCGACGGCATCGTTGGTCAGGAGCCCATACGCCGGGCTACCATTATAGGCGAACCGGATGAATCGGCTGATCTCGCGCATGGCCCCATGATGCGCGACTGCGGAGGTGATGTCTTGAAGGATCGTGCGCTTCAATCGCAAGGGTCGAGCTTCGTCGTCACCACACGGGCCGTGCCGGGCATTGAGACGATGCGAGCGATGCTCTTCGGACATGCCTTCTCATCCCACCGGCACGACACGTATGCCATTGGCGCCACCGCGCTGGGGGTTCAGATCTTCAGGTATCGCGGCGCGACGAGGCACAGTATCGGCGGATGCGCGTTCGTGATTCATCCCGATGAGGCGCACGATGGTCGCGCAGGAGACGAGCGCGGGTTCGGATACGGGATCGCGTATATCGAGCCTTCGCTGATTCTCGCGGCGAGCCATGGGCGCTGCCTCCCGTTCGTCCGCACGCCGATCGTCGACGACCCTCGATTTGTGCAGACGGTGGAGGCCATCCTGTCGCTGGCGGACGACCTGGGCGATGACGTCGCAGCGACGTGTGCCATCGCCGCGCTGACCGACGCACTCTGGCGGCTCGCGGGTTCGAGTGTCCCGTCGGCGGTGCGTCTTCGACTGGCCAGCCTGCATGCGGTGCGCGACGCATTGCTCGCATGCAACGGCGAACGAATGTCCATGGCCGAGCTGGAGAGAATTGCGAACTTGAGCCGGTGGGAACTGGCCCGGCAATTTCGCCGGGCGTTCGGGGTCAGCCCCTATCGGTTTCACATGCTGCGCCGCCTCGAGCAGGCACGCCGGCGCATGGCCGCAGGCGCGCGGCTCTCCGACGCGGCACTCGAATGCGGCTTTGCGGATCAGTCGCATTTCACACGTCACTTCCGCAATGCCTACGGGATGTCACCTGGGCGATGGCGAGGTCTAGCCAACGGGACGGAGCCAGCCGTTCAATCGGCAGCCAGCTGATCGACGATCGTTCCTTCGCCGACAACCACTGCCTCGCCGCCGACCCGCACTTCTTCGAGAGCTCCGCCGCGCGCTGAGAGCGCTATGTGAATGCGACTTGACCGGCCCATGCGGACGCCTTGAGGGCTCACCAGCCTCGAGCCGAATGATCGTGAGGGCTACGGCGTGTTCTTGAAGGAACGCCACGCGAACGGCTCGCGGATGGCAACACAGCCCGTTGCTATCGGACAGCCACTGAATTGCGCAGACGGCCAACGCCTTCGATCTCAACCTCGATCGAGTCCCCGTGGGTCACCGCCTGCGTTTTTCCCGGGGTACCGGTAAAGATCACGTCGCCGGGCATCAGCGTTACAAATTGAGAAACGTAGCTCAGCAGCTTATCCGGAGAATAGACCAACTCCCTCGTCGAGGAATCCTGCCGTAAATCGCCATTGACCCAAGTACGCAAGCGCAGGTTGGAATAGTCGAGGCCTGTGACGATCGCTGGCCCCATGGGACCAAAGGTATCCGAGCCCTTGGCGCGGAACCATTGAAGGTCGTTCAACAGCCACTCGCGGTCGACAAGATCGTTGCAGATAGAAACACCGAAGACATAATTTCCGGCGTCGCCCTCGCTCACGCGCGTCGCCTTTTTGCCAATCACGAGCGCCAACTCTCCCTCGAAATGGACGTTGGTCGCTCCTTGCGGAAAGACGATATTCGCGCCGTCAGGAATCAGGCTGGTGGGAAATTTGGCGAAAATCACCGGCTTGGACATATCGAGCGGCTTGCCGCCCGGCGTTGTGAATGCACCTTCGGAGGATGTCACGAATGCCTGATGGCTCTTATAATTCAAGCCGACGGCGATAACCTTCGTTGGTTCGCAGGGAACCAACAGACGCACTTGTTCGGCGCGGAAAGTCGCCCCTGTCGGGGTGGGTTGCTCATAGATCGAGCCTTTGAGCTCTTCGATCGCCCCATCCTTCCATAGCCCATAGGTGATACGATCCCCAATTGCGAAGCGGACATATCTGCGAACCTCGGCTTGTGACGCCATGTCTCTAGCCCTCCTTTACGTGCACCGTCGGCACTGCCGCTTTGTGATTGCGAAAGTTGGGGGGAGAGTGTAGCGGCGGTCTTGAACAATTGTGCGTGAGCAAGGCGCATGGCGTGGCCTCGAGCGAGGCGGAGGGCCGCATGAACTCGGACTTCACGGCGGTCGCGAAAAGGGCGCATCGAGAGCGAGCAGCGCCTTCAAGTCCGACATTCCGCAAACACCGCGACTGCCTCGGGGATTCCTGCGACCGTACTCAACGCCTCGTATGCTTACGCTATGCGGGCATCGGGCTCGCGCACTCTGGAAGCATAAGCGTCGATCAATGTTTGGGTCATTCTTCCCGGAGTGAACCGGTATGAGCCGATTGTGGACACGGGCGTAATCTCGGCCGCTGTGCCACAAATGAAGCATTCGCTGAAGCTTGCCAGCTCGCTTACTGCGATGCGGCGGTCAATGACCATGATGTCGCGCTGGTCAGCAAGTGCAATGATGGTTTGACGGGTAATGCCGTCCAGAAAACGGTCGGCGGTTGGCGTGTGCAGGATACCGTCTGCAATAAAGAAAATGTTTGCCCCCGTACATTCGGCAACCGAGCCCTCCCAATCCAACATCAGGGCATCGGCACAACCCTTACGCTCAGCAGCGTGTTTGGAAAGAGTTGCAGTCACGTAGAGGCCGCCGGCCTTTGATTGAACCGGTGCACAGCTCGGGCCCGGCCGGCGGTAGTCGGCGATATCCAGGCTGATGCCCCTCATCTTCGTTTTCGGATCGTACAGCGACGGCCATGGCCAAGCGGCCACTGCGACGTGGATGTGCGCGCTTTGCGACCCGAGCGCCATCATCTCGCTTCCACGCCAAGCAAAGGAGCGAACGTATTTGTTTCCGCCTCCCGCCAGTTCGAGGATCTGCGATTTTGCGGCCTCGAGCTGCTCAATGGTGTAAGGAACGCGCATATCGATCAGTTCTGCCGAGCGCAGCAAGCGCCGCGAGTGGTCTTTCGAGCGAAAGATGCGACCTTCATAGGCGCGTTCGCCATCGAAGACGCACGACCCGTAGTGCAATCCATGGGTCAGAACATGGACGCGCGCTTCCCGCCACGGGACGCACGCGCCATTCAGCCAAATGAAGCCATCGCGATCGTCAAAGCCAGGTAATGTCATATTGTGCGTGACAGAGCATCTTTCGGCGCGCCATACTCCCGGGCGCCGGAGCGCAATCTGGAATTGCTCTTCATTGTCATGTTGTAGCGGCGGTCGTGTTGAAAGCGCTGAACCAGAAAGGATCGCCTGGTCTCCTTACATCACCCCGTGCTTCTTAAAAGCATCAACTACGCTCTGACCGGATACAATATCTCTGCGGACGTTCCTCTCCAATTGAGCCTTGGCAAGCGCCCGATGAAGGATCTCTCCTTCCGCCTCGTGTGGAATGGCGCAGACACCGTCGCCATCTGGGACGTACCGAGAAACAGACACTGGCTTCTACTCCTCGATGGCCGTCCCGCCTCGGCATCGGACCGCGCTGATCGGGGTTTCGCACCTGGGCGATGGCGAGGTCTAGCCAACGGGACGGAACCAGCCGTTCAATCGGCAGCCGGCTGATCGACGATCGTTCCTTCGCCGACAACCACTGCCTCGCCGCCGACCCGCACTTCTTCGAGAACTCCGCCGCAGGCTGAGAGCGCTATGTGAATGCGACTTGGCCGGCCCATGCGGACGCCCTGAAGGCTCACCAGCCTCGAGGCGTTGTCGGTGGACACGGCGTTGTACCGCAGGAGATACGCGCCCAGTGGCCCGCCAGCGCCGCCCGTGCCTGGATCCTCCGGAATGCCCATGCAGGGCCCGAACATGCGACTGTACACCGTCGCATCATCGTTCGCCGGCTGGCACGAGAATACAAATACCGGGAGCTCTTCGCGATCCACGGAGCGGAGTAACGCGCACAACTTCCCACGCTCGATGGATGCCGCATCGACCGCCGCGCGCGAACGGAGTGGAACGTACAGAAAGGGAACTCCGGACGACGCGACTTGCACCGGCAAGGTTCCGCCGGCAAGGTCGCCCGGTTGCACTCCGACTGCCGCGGCAACCGCAACGCTGTCGGTGAGGATGGGCCCGAACGTGGGAATCGGTTGGGTCATCCAGGCAAAGCGCAAGGCGTGCTGACCCCATTCGAGTCCCACGGTCGTTGGTCCTATGCCGAGGCCGAGCACCGCCTTATCAGCTCTCGCACGCAGTCGTCTCGCACCGGCGAGCGCAAACACCGTTCCAATCGTCGGACTCCCGGCCATCGGTAGCTCTCGCGTTGGAGTGAAAATACGAACCCGCGCGATGCTCTCGGGAGCTTCGGGAGGAAACACGAAGGTGGTTTCGGGGAGCGCCATTTCATTGGCGATCTGCTGCATCCGTCGCTCGTCGAGTCCCGCCGCATCGGGGAGCACTGCCAGCTGGATGCCGGTGAATGGCTGATTCGTAAAAACATCGAGACGGACGTACCGAAAAACGGACATTGGCTTCCTACTCCTATCGATAGATCGTCCAGGCAACGGACAGGATCTTCCACTGCCCATCAATTTTGCACACCTGCCAGGCCTCGAGGCCGGAATGGTGAACCTTGTCGTTGATGACAAAATCGTAATTGAATGTCACCAGGCCTAGAGGACCGTCTTGGTGAATTGCGATGTTGCGGAATCTTTCTTCGAGTTTGTCCTTCGACGTAGCGAGGAGCTTCGCAAATCCGTCGAGCTGGCTCGAGCCAATTCCATCGAACTGAGCGTCATATTTGCGGACGCTGTCAATCTCTTCCTGGGTGTTCGTGTGATGAAAGAGCACATTAGGGTTCAGCACGAGCTTCGTTATGGCGTATCCGTCTTTGCGAATGACGTCCTGACGGAACTCCTCCACTACGCCACGAATCTTCATGACGTCATCGGCATTGGAGTTGAATGTGGGTTCCGCGTCCTGCGCCGACGCGTGAGAGGCAAAGCCGCAAAGGAGAACGGCAATGCATCCCGCGTACATTCTCACATTACTCATGGTATTGTCCTTTCCGATCTTAATTGAGGTTGGATCGCTGACTGCCGGGGCTCTGTCTTGCAAGATTGTGCGCTCAATCGCACGGGCCCGAGCTTCGTCGTCGCACACGAGCCGCGCCGGGCATTGCGCTTCGCCGAGCTCAGCGCCCCGCAGCCTGACGCGCGATGAGGTGACGGGTCAAGTATTCCGCTGTTGCCTGGAAGAACCCGATCCAGTGGCGATACAACAGCGGCTCGTGTGTCTCGTCGGGGAGGATGATCTGCTCAAGGTCGACGCCCTGCGCGCGGAGTGCGGTGACGAGCTCTGGCGCCTGCGCATAGGGCACGTCGCGATCGTCGTCGGCTTGGACGATGAGCACGGGCGAGCGCCACCCGCGCACCGCGGCCATCGGCGAAGACTGGAACGCGACGCGCGCGTCGTCGCGCGTCGTGTCGGCCGGTGGCGGGAAGAGAAGCGCGCGCCAATCATGTATGCCAGCATAGTCGACGCCGGCGGCAAACAGGTCGGAATAACGCGACAGCGCCTGCGCGGTCATGAGCCCGCCATAGCTCAAGCCCCACACTCCAATGCGTGTCGGGTCGACGTCCGGACGATCTCTCAAAAAGAGCCCCGCCCCCTGAAGATCCTGATTCTCGCTCGCGCCCTGGGCGCCAAAATTCGCCGGCTTCCGGAAATTGAGCCCGTAACCAATGCCGCCGCGGTAGTTCACCGACAGCACGACGAAGCCCCGGCTCGCGAGATATTGGTTCACCCCGTACAGGTAGCTGTACGCACTTTTCATATGCCATCCGAGCAGCATCTGCCGAACCGGTCCGCCGTGGAGGTACACGACTGCCGGATGCCGCCCACTCCCGGCGGGCAGGAAGAGCTGCCCGTGAAGCATCATGCCATCACCGGACGAGAAAATGACTGGCTGAGGGACAACGAGCTGCGCCGACGGAAAATCCGTGGGGATCGCGTCCGCGGCGAGGTCGTGCATCGCCACCGCGCCGGTGACGATCGCCGGACGCACCGGACGTCGCGCGTCCGAAGCACCGCAACGGTCTTCCCGTCACTCGCGACAACGGGATAGCTCTCGATTCCCGTACCCGGCGTGAGCTCGACCGGTACGTTGCTCCCCACCCCGACGCGCCACACGTGCTGGCGATCGCTGTCGTTGGCGTTCCCGGCGTAGACGATGTCTTGTCGATTCGGGTTCAGCGATGCCGTGAAAACATCGAAGTTGCCGGGCGTCATCTCGACCACGTTGCCGCCTCGCGCCCGGACGCTATAGAGATGGAGCCAGCCCGTCTTCTCCCACGGAAAGACGATCCGGTCGTCAACGCCCCAGAACAGCTGGTGGCCGGCGACGAGCTGCTCATAGACACTGAAGAGCTGCTCGTAGACACTGCCCGCGCCCTCATCGGCTGTCCAAATGGCGT
>Ga0210409_10000888_pt1 | contig 42698 bp, 35 predicted proteins | sample IncBWH17MmetaG_FD_161649 | JGI IMG/M metagenome (GOLD analysis project Ga0210409, IMG submission 161649) | Forest soil microbial communities from Barre Woods Harvard Forest LTER site, Petersham, Massachusetts, United States - Inc-BW-H-17-M | ecosystem: Environmental > Terrestrial > Soil >... | reverse complement strand
CGAGAGCCGCTGCTTTCAACTAAACCGGGGACAATTTCGTGATATCCGGCGGGCAGAAGATTTTCATCGTTGCGATAGCCTGCGGGTCGTTTTTCTGTGTTAGTGTCAGAACGGTTATTTCAGAGGGGCAGCATAATTTCTTTCGACGATAGACAACTATGAGTCTGAGAACATTCGTGGCTGAAGCGCTGATTAACTTCCCGACTGTCGCGGCGATCTCGCCCAGTTCAAGTTATCTGGCCACCGCGATGCTGGAGCCGCTGTCCCTGGCAAGAACTCGCGTTGTCCTCGAATTGGGGGCCGGCACGGGGGCGATCACTCGCGCGCTCCTTGAGCAGTTGCCGCCCGATGCTACTTTGCTGGTCTTTGAGATCAATCCACGCTTCTTCGAATGTCTTCAGCGCAGCATATCCGACCCTCGCATGATTCTTATCAATTCGAGCGCCGAAAACTTGGATTCAGAACTCCATCGACGGGGCATTCGAGAAGTGGACGCGGTGATATCGTCGCTCGGCCTGGCGTTTATGCCCGATCGCCAGCGCCAGGCTCTTTTTCAACGACTCTCGCCGTTCTTGCACCAGGAATCCGTGCTCACCCAGTTTCAGTACATCCATGGCTTGCAATACGTGAGGGGACGGCTGTGCCGGCTGAACCTTCGACCCCTGCTCAATCGATATTTTGGCTCAGTGCGATCGAGAATCATTTGGCGCAACCTGCCGCCCGCGTTCGTGTTCACCTGCCACGCCCGGACTCAACAATATTAAAAAGCTGGATCATTGAAAATGTTCCCAGGAATTTCCGGGCACATTGGGCCATTTCACGAAGGAGGGCCGCATCTTCCTTGTCCTCTCCAGGCGTCTCCTCAAGAGGAACTGCGCTGCAACCGGCATAGACGACTTCGAGCTAGTGTTTGCTCAACTCATTGATAACGGCAGGGTTATCGCAATGTGGCTTTAGGCCCTCAAGAGGTTCTGGTCGATGCTCTGCAGTTAATCTCAGATCGCCCGCCGCCCCCAAGACTTCACTTTTCTGTTCGATTGCCTTGGCCGTGATCGTTACTTACTTGGGAGTGCCCTGCTGTTCCCGCTTCTCTCAGCCCGTAGTAGAAGTGCCCGCGTGTCATGAACTTAAACGCCTTCCCCGCGACTCGACACAACCGAAATTCGTACTATGACCGCGGTACTGTGAAAAAGGGGCCAGTCGGGCTATTCGGCTACTCAGGCCGATGCGGCAACATTCAATGATCGCTGCCTCGGTCTGCTGGATGGACCCAGCCGGAAAAGACCAAATGCCTATGCGCCCCACACTTTCGCATGGTTGTCGGGACGTTCTTGGAAATGCCGGGCTGCTCCGCGCGACTGCGATTTTATTCCTTGCGCTCGGATTCTGGCAGCCGTGCAGCGCTCAGCAGGCAAATCCAGAGGGGCGCTTGGGCGCATGGACGCCGTTGAGCATCGATCAAGTGAGAGACGCCGCCTCTCTCGCCCTCCCGCCTTCGGAGTCGAGGGTTGACGCCAAGCTGCTCAAAGTAACGCGCAGGCCCGATCTGGAGTATTTGCTTTCGACCATTGTCCAACGAAGAGGAAGCCAAGGCCTCTATCTTTATCAGGTTGAAATACCGTCGCAGGCCAGTTACGACGGGCAGTGGACGTGGATCGTCGCCGTCGCGGCTCGGAAACAGGAAGCCTACGAACTGTACAGCTTCGAGAGCATGGGAAAAAGCGCTGACGCCGCGGCGGAGTTCAATCGCTTCGCCTCAGAACTTGAATTGTCGCTTTCCAAATCCGAACTGGCGAATTTCGCGGCATTTTTCCTCGAGACCACGATCCCATTCCGGCCGGGAGAGATCGTGCTCGACCAGGACATTCTGCGCGAGTCCGTCGGGCGGCATTATTTCACTGCGTACGACGAAGCGTGGAGATCCATCGACGTGTATTCACGGTTGTGGCATGGTTTTTTGGATGCGGAAACCGTGTCCGAGTTGACGCCCAGAGCCGAAATCGAACAGAACGGCCGCTACCGCGTCACGATGAATCGCGTGGTCACAGCCGAAGGCGCGCACCCGCAGGTGCAGCAGTGGCAGCTGGAGATTTCACCGGAAGGGAACGCGCAGGTCACGTCCATGCGAACGATTTTACCCAAGGCGCCTCGCTGGATGTTTTATGATTCGCGGCAGCAGACAAATGTGGCCCCGGTCTTACCTTAGTCTCGATGGAAACGAAATCAACTTCGTAGAATCCTGCAACAAACCTTCGATCAAGTGTTGCATCAACCCATTGAGACCCCAGCTCTTATCCGCATATGACTTGGAGCGTTAACCGTCAGACGCGGAAAAATCACGCCGGCGTATGATCCAGGCCGAGCCCGCCAGTAAGCCAACAGGAATCCAGATCCACAGCAGTTCCGTTTGGATAACCGCGAGGCCGCGAGCGGTAAAAAAACGTCCGATGCCGATTGGCGACACGCGAATCGGAGTCCACGGTAGAGAATAGCGGCGGTTGTCAAATAGGGCGAAAAAGGCGACCCCCAGGCCTCCGTCCGTCATGGCGTCCAGCAAGCAATGGCTTGCGGTGGCGAGGAAAAAATACAACCACAGAGAGAAACGGCTTATGCTGGGCAGAGTCTTGTGAAACGCGATGCCTGCCACAGCAGCAGCCAGGAGGGCGGCGAAGAGGATCGAGTGCGTGAAACCTCGATGGCCCCAAAAGTCGCCGTAACGGATGCCAAAATCAAATCCAACGACATCGAGATCGGGAACCACGGAGCAAATTGCCCCAATCGCCCAGACTCGTTTGGGAATGAGAGGGGTGTAGAAGCAGGCTCCAATGCCAAGAGCTGCTACCGCATGTGAAAATGCCGACGCCAACCGAAACCTCACGCAGTTCTAAATGGGAATGAGAAAATCCCGGCCAACGTGAATGACTATGCCACGCCTCAAATTATATATAGGAATCCGCCCGGACAACGGTCTAATCGGTTTCAGGAAATTGTGAATTGCGGGGATCCGGTCGCAAAGTCTGGGAAGGGAAATTCTCGGGAGTTGAGCATATAATGTGGCCGCTCTCCGAACTTGAGTCAAGAAAGAAGAGGAGGTTGGCATGAACGGAAACTGGTTGCAATCCTCGATGGCGCGGCGATTGTTTCTGGCGCGGGTGGGAGCGGGCGCGGGTGTGGTTGGCGCGAGTTTCATGAGCTCTCCCTCGGCGGAAGCACAGGCCGAGGCCGCGTGGCGGCCTGCACGCCACACGCAGGACGATTGGTACGACAAGATTCCCGGCGTGCATCGCTTCCTGTTTGATTCTTCCACTGCGGAGAGCATGGGCTGGGCGTTACAATTCGCCAACAATTACTTTACGGCGAATCAGGAAGTGTACGGGCTGAAGGATAGCGACCTGGCCGTGGTCATTGTAGCGCGCCACAAGTCCACATCGTTTGCCTACAACGACGCGATCTGGGCCAAGTACGGCAAGCAAATTTCCGAGCAAGCCGAATTTCTGGATCCGAAGACCAAGGAGCCTCCCAAAATCAATGTCTATGGTCCCGCGGGAGAAACGCAGCAGGCGGGCAAAATGGAAGCGCTGATCAAGAAGGGTGTGCAGTTTGCCGTGTGCCAAATGTCCACGCGAGGCATCGCCACCAGAATCGCCAAGGCGAATGGTGTCGAGGTCGGCAGCGTGGTCAAGGAAATCACCGAAAACCTCATTGGGAACGCGCACATGGTTCCAGCGGGAATCCTGGCGGTGAATCGCGCGCAGGAACGAGGCTACTCGTTTATTTATTCAACCTGAGCGCTGTAAGATTGAGCCTGCAAGGTACCTTCCTTATTATGTGGGGAATTGATGGAGAATTTCCTGTTGTTGGAAAACCGGCGCACCGGAGAGATCCTGCGAGTGCGCAGAGTGCGTGATGCCCAGGGTCAAACCATTTTGGGCGTCGAGGGCTCCTTGCCGCCCCAAGCGAGCGGGCCCCCGCCTCACGTGCATTTGCATCTGCGTGAGGAAGTCAGCGTCAAAGCGGGAACACTCGGAGCCCAAGTCGGAAAAGAGAAAATCGTTGTGCCGGCCGGTGGGACCGCAGTCTTTCCCGCCGGGGTCATTCATGCCTGGTGGAACGCCGGAGATAATCTCTTGGAATTAAATGGCCGGGCAATTCCCGCAGGCGACTTGGACCGTTACCTCCAGGCATTGTTTGCAGTTCTCAATGCCAGCCCGTCCGGCAGGCCATCCATGTTTTATTTGGCGCACGTGCTGTGGCGTCATCGGCGCTCACAGTTGGTGACGTTGCCGCCGAAAGCCATCCAGTGTATCGCCTTCCCGCTCATTCTGCTAGTCGGCCGCGTACTGGGGAAATACCGCGGCGATGGCTGGCCCGGTTCACCCGCGTCGTGCAGAGGTGCGCCGGAAGTGTAAGCTTCCCGCCCCACGAAATTCTCCTCGTTTCAACCTTGTCCGGCGAAGCCTTTTTTGACGGGACATTTGCTTCGTTGGATTGCAGCCAGCCATGGAAGCCAGGACGGGAATCCGCGGTCAGATCATTGTCCAGGCGGGACGTCGCTGCCTTTTTCGAGGACTATTTTCATCTGGGACTTGCTGCTGGCAACCGCATCGATTTCCGTTTCATATGCCTTATATCCGTCGAGCGTGACCTTGAGCCGGTGTTTGCCGGGACTCACCAGCATGGAGTGAAACCTGCCGCCAAAATCGCCGCCATGACCCATGTAGCCGTCGTCGACAAAAACCGCCGCCCGCTTGGGCTGGATATCCAGCCGGTACTCCGCCGCATCGTTTCCCGGATAGGTTAATTTGGAATTCTCCTCCAACACTACCGCAATCGTCTGGACCTGATCCGGCGCGATGACAATTTTCTTCGTGAAATCCTTGTAGCCGGCCTGTCGAATTACGATCTCATGCTCTCCTGGCGGAAGTAGAACCTTCCGGTCTCCCTTGAGCTCCTTCACGTAGCCCGCATATTTCCCGTCGATCCACACGCCGGAGTCTCTTTCATCCTGATTGTCGGCGGAGAAGCGGACTTCGCCCATTGCCGCGTTTTGCTGCCCGAACGAATTTGCATGAACTAGAAACAAGAGAGGCAGCGCGGAAATTGCCAGCAGACGAACATTTGTGCGTGTGAACATTATTTCTCTACCTGACTTGGAGCCGGAAAAAGTTCTGAATTAAATTTTCAGAACCTTCGCCGCGGTTCCACCCAAAATCATTTTACGCTGATCGGGGCTGAGGTGAAGATCCTCGACCACTTCCACCGGCCGGTCGTAGCCTACGGGAAAGCAATAGTCGCTGCCCAGCATGATTCGATCGACGCCTACCTGGGAGATGATGAATTCCATCATCGGCTTGGAGTGAACGATGGTGTCGTACATAAACCGGTGCAGATAAGCGCTGGGGGCCTGCGCCGAGTGTTTAGCCGGCGGGATCACATTCCATCCGTGGTCAAGACGTCCGATGATATTTAGCAGCGCCCCGCCGGCATGCGGCAGCACGATCAGCAGATTCGGATGGCGGTCCAGCACGCCGCCAAAGATCAAATGCGCGGCGGCAACCGTGGTGTCCAGCGGATAGGCAAGCAGGTTAGTAAGAGAGTAAGGCTGCAAGCGCTTTCCACCGAGGATGGGCGGCAAAGGATGCAAAAAGACGGGTAGGCCGAGAGCCTCGATGCGCGTGAAGATAGGCTCGAACAGAGGATCGTCGAGGTCACGGCCTTCGATGTTCGTCCCCATATAGACGCCGCGCACGCCGGGGAGTTTGCTCACGCGATTGAGCTCGTCAATGGCGCGATCGGGATCGAGCATCGGCAAAGTGGCCAGGACTACAAACCTGTCAGGATTGGCCTTGTGCGCCGCGATCGCGCCGTCATTCCAGGTCATGGCCAGCTTGTGGGAGAATTCGCCCTCGGCCCAATAGACCATCGGGCCGGTGAGCGAGAGCGCCTGGACGGCCACACCTTGCGCGTCCATGTCAGCCAGCCGCTGCTTCAGGTCGATGAATTTCGCCGGCAGCGGGCCATTCGATTCCGCGGGAGTTTTGAAAAAGAAGCCCTGCTCGGTCATGTGGAACTCGGCGTTGTAGCGCTGCCCATCGGTATTGAACAGATCGAGGTAGGTTTGAGGAAAGTAATGCGCGTGGATGTCAATCGGGCGCGCTCCGCTCGTCTTGAGCGGGGAAGGCGCGGCAGGTTCCGCGAGGAGCGCATCGCTCACGCCGCTCATCGAGGTTACCGCTGCGGCCGCGAGTCCTCCTCGCAGCACGGTTCGGCGTGACACTCGAGGATGACAACCGCAATCCGCTTCTTTCTTCATGGGACAGTCCTTTAGGAGCAGGAATCTCTCATTGAATGAATCTCATTCTCGCGAATCGTACGCTTTTCCCGCGCCCGGCACAACGAACATGCTTTTAGTGGCGCTTCGCATCCCGCCCCTGACTTAATGTATCTTAGTAATGTTTCGCGAGGCGAAGCAGCCCAGCAACCATTCGTTGCGTCTGATACGGAGTGGGACAATCGTCAAGGAGAATCGGAATGACTTCCGCGCTGCGTAGCAGTTTGCTGATTCTGTACCTGTCCGTCACCGTTGCCGCCGTACCCGTTTTCAGCCAGGACACGGCGAAAAAGTCTCCACCCAAAAAACCTCCAACGAAAACGGCCTCCCCCAAAGTGGATGAATCCGCATCGATCGCTCTCCCAACCATCAAGTTTGAAAAATACACGCTTCCGAACGGTCTTGTTGTCATCCTGTCCGAGGATCATCGCCTGCCGCTGGTCGCCACCAACATCTGGTACCACGTGGGCCCTGCAAACGAATTGCCTGGGCGCACCGGCTTCGCCCACCTGTTCGAACACATGATGTTTGAAGGCTCGAAGCATGTCCCAGGCAACGCCCACATTCGCTATCTCGAGGCGGCCGGAGCCTCCGACTTCAACGGCACGACCGATTTTGACCGCACGAATTACTTCGAAACGCTTCCTTCGAACCAATTAGAACTCGCGCTATGGCTCGAATCGGATCGCATGGGCTTTCTCCCGGACAAACTGGATCAGGCCAGCTTGACGAACCAACAGGACGTGGTGCGGAACGAGCGCCGCCAGAGCATTGAGAACAGCCCCTACGGAATCGTGGAAGAAGGCATGTATCACCTGCTCTTCCCGAAAAGCCATCCGTATCACGCGGATGTGATGGGCTCGCACGCGGATATTCAGGCGGCCAAGCTCGAGGATGTGCGCAACTTTTTCAAACTTTACTACGCGCCGAACAACGCCAGCCTGGCCATCGTCGGCGATTTCGATCCGGCGCAGGCCAAGCAGCTTGTGGAACATTATTTCGGGCCGCTGAAACGCGGCGCGCCTGTCCCGAAGATTGCCGCTGTTACGCCGCCCATTACAACAGAGCGCCGGGCTGTGATCCACGATCAGGTAGAGTTGCCCCGCGTCTATATGGCCTGGTTGACATCTTCCATTTTCAAGCCCGGTGACGCTGCCGCCGATTTGTCCGCGGAAATTCTCGGCGGGGGGAAGTCGAGCCGCCTGTACAAGAAACTGGTCTATGAAAAACAGATCGCTCTGGACGTCAGCGCGTCGCAGCAATCGCTGATTCTCGGGTCGGTGTTTGAAATTGTGGTCACCGCGCGGCCCGGGCACACGGCCGATGAAATGGAAAAGGCCGTGGACGAAGAACTGGCCGCGTTCCGCAAGGACGGCCCGACCGCCGTCGAACTGGAGCGTGCGCGAAATGGCATTGAAACAGGAATGATTCAGGGACTCGAACGGCTTGGCGGATTCGGAGGCGTGGCCGACCGCTTGAACGAGTACAACCACTATCTCGGAAATCCCGGCTACTTCCCGCAGGATGTGCATCGTTACGAGTCAGCGACGCCAGATACAATTCGCGCATTTGCGGAAGCGCAACTGAAGCCGGCCGCGCGCGCGGTGATCTACGGAATTCCCGGCAAACCGGATTTAGGGCCGGATGTTCCCACGCCGAAAAATTCGCAGAAGGGCCAAAGCGCGGGCGGGGAATCGGTCAACGCCGATGTGGCCTGGCGCGAAGATCCTCCCAAGCCCGGATCCGCGCACGCGCTGAATCTTCCGGTCCCTGATATTTTTAGGCTCTCCAACGGCCTGACTGTGTATTACCACTACCGCCCCGGACTTCCCGTGGTGGCCGCGCATCTGGTTTTCAATACAGGGAGCGGAGCAAATCCCGTCGAAAAGCCCGGCCTGGCGAGCTTCACCGCCAACATGTTGCAGCAGGGAACGGAAACGCGGAACGCCACGCAGATTGCCGACGAAGCTGCGCTTCTCGGTACTTCGCTCTCGTCCAGCGCGAGTATGGATTCGTCCAGCGTGGGCGCCGGTTCGCTCACCAAGAATTTCCCCGGAGTGCTGGACTTGATCTCGGACATCGTGTTGCATCCGACGTTTCCGCCGGACGAAGTGGAGCGGCGCCGCGCCTCGCGCCTTGCCGCGTTCACGGACGAACGCTCCGACCCTGAAACGATCGTCGCCCGCACCGGCGTGTCCGCGCTTTTCGGGCCCCACAATCCTTTTGGGTACGACAACTCGGGCACGGAACCGTCGATCAAGGCGATGACGCGCGAAGACATGATGAATTTCTGGAAGACCAATTACGCGCCGAATAACGCCGCTCTGGTAGTGTCCGGAAATATTCCCGCCGACGAGTTGAAAGCTCTGGCCGAGAGCAAATTTGGCGCGTGGAAGAGCGGCGAGTTTTCAATGCCGAAAATCGGCCCTGCCGAAACCACCAAGGCGAAAATCATTATTGTGGACCGGCCCGGCGCTCAGCAGACCATGGTGCGCCTGCTGCAGCTTGGAGTGGACCGCGCGACGCCGGATTATCCTTCGCTCGAGGTGATGAATTCCGAGCTCGGTGGCCTTTTTTCCAGCCGCATCAATCTGAACCTTCGCGAGGAACACGGCTACACCTACGGCGCGAGTTCCTTTTTTGTTTACCGCCGGTCGCTTGGATATTTTGTTGCCGGCGGCGGCATCCGTACCGACGCCACGGCGCCCGCCGTGACGGAAATTCTGAAGGAAATTCGCCGGATGATTGACACGCCGATGAAGCCCGAGGAGCTGAGCCTGGCGAAAGATTCCCAATCGCGGGCCATGCCGGGAATTTTTGAAACGAGCAGCGGCGAAGCGGGCGCGCTGTCCGAACTTTTTGTGTACCAATTGGCGCGCGACTATTTCTCCAAATTGCCCGACCAGCTGAACACCGTCACTGCAGAAGACACCGAGGCCGTCGCCAAAAAATACCTGCACCCTGACCAGCTGATTTTGGTTTGCGTGGGCGATCGCGCCAAAATCGAGCCCGAATTGGTGAAGCTGGACCTTGGCGCGGTGGAAATTCGCGATGCGGACGGGAATGTCGTGAAGTAGGACGGGCTTCAGCCTGTCTGCTTTCCGGAAATTATCGCCGGCACAAAACTAAACCCCGACAGGCTGAAGCCCGTTCTACTTTTTCGCGGCACGTTCTCGCACGAAATCCACAATGTTTTGCGTGGACGTTCCTGGAAGGAAAATTTCCGCCACGCCCGCCTTTTTCAGCCCGGCAATATCGGCTTCCGGAATCGTTCCGCCCAGGAGCACGGTCACATCGCTCAACCCTTTTTGCTTCAGCAGGTCCAGCAATTGCGGTACGAGCGTATTATGCGCTCCGGAAAGAATCGACAGCCCGATCACATCGACATCTTCCTGCACGGCGGCCGAGGCGATCATCTCCGGCGTCTGCCGCAGCCCGGTGTAAATCACTTCCATCCCGGCGTCGCGCAGGGCGCGGGCAATAATCTTCGCTCCCCGGTCATGCCCATCGAGCCCGGGTTTCGCGATCAGGACTCGTATTCTCTTATCAGACATTCGTCCCTACGTTCACTTCGTTAAAGATATTTCCTGTCCGCTCGATAAACGTCCATGCGTTTTTTGATTCGGCTGCAGCGCTACGTTATCGACGCCTCTTCATGCGTTCCGAAAACCTCGCGCAATGAGTCGCAGATTTCTCCCAGCGTCGCGTATGCTTTCACGGCGGCGTAGATGTGGGGCATCAGATTTTCCGTTCCCTGGGCCGCTTTGCGCAGGGCGGCGAGTTGTCGCGCAACCTCTTCGCTCGAGCGCTCGGAGCGCAGCTTGCGCAACTGCTCGACCTGTTGCGCGCGCACCGATTCATCGATGCGCAATATGTCGATGGGCGATTCTTCACCCGTAAAATCATTCACGCCGACGATGATTTTTTCTTTGCGGTCGACGGACACCTGGTAACGATAAGAAGCGTCGGCAATTTCCCGCTGCGGATATCCCCGTTCGATGGCCGCGATCATTCCGCCCATCTCGTCGATCTTGCGAATGTATTTCCAGGCGGCGTCCTCCATTTCGTTGGTCAGGGTCTCGACGAAATACGAGCCGCCCAGAGGATCGACCGTGTTCGCGACGCCTGTTTCATGGGCCAGGATTTGCTGCGTCCGCAGCGCGAGCGTCGCGGCAAATTCCGTGGGCAGCGCCCAGGCTTCGTCAAGTGAATTGGTATGCAAAGACTGCGCGCCGCCCATCACCGCCGCCAGGGCCTGCAATGCGGTTCGCACCACATTGTTGTAAGGCTGCTGCGCTGTGAGCGAGCAGCCCGCCGTTTGCGCGTGGAATCGCAGCGCCGAGGATCGCGCGAGCTTCGCTCCGAAGCGCTCCGTCATCACCTGGTACCAGATGTGGCGCGCGGCGCGGTATTTGGCGATCTCCTCGAAAAAATCGTTGTGCGCGTTGAAGAAAAAAGACAAGGCTGGCGCAAAATCGTCCACGGCGAGGCCCCGGCGATTCCCCCACTCGACGTACTCGATTCCATCGCGCAGCGTGAATGCCAATTCCTGGATCGCGGTCGATCCCGCCTCGCGAATGTGGTAGCCGCTGATGGAAATGGGATTGAACTTCGGCGTGTAGCGCGCGCCGAACTCAATGGTGTCAATCACCAGGCGCATCGAAGGCTTGGGCGGATAGATGTATTCCTTTTGCGCGATGTATTCCTTGAGGATGTCGTTCTGTAGCGTTCCGGCAAGATGCTTCCAATCGACGCCCTGTTTTTCAGCGACGGCCAGATACATGGCCCAGAGGATCGCGGCGGGGGAATTGATGGTCATCGAAGTGGAAACGCCCCCGAGAGGGATCTGGTCGAAGAGCGCTTCCATGTCCGACAGGGAACTGACCGCCACGCCGCACTTGCCGACTTCGCCTTCGGCATGCGAATGGTCGGAGTCATAGCCCATCAACGTAGGAAGGTCGAAGGCCACGGAAAGGCCCGCTTGCCCTTGCGAAAGCAAGTAGCGGAATCGCTTGTTGGTATCTTGCGCCGAACCGAATCCCGCAAACTGGCGCATGGTCCACAGGCGGCTGCGGTACATGGCCGGGTGAATCCCGCGCGTATAGGGAGGCGCTCCCGGCAAGCCCAGATCGCGGTCTGGATCCCAGCCCGAAAGATCGGTGGCCGAATAGAGTCCCCGAATCGGGTACCCGGAAACCGTGGTGAATTCGGACGCGCGCTCGGATTGCTTTTCCCCGGGAGCGCGGCGCGGTGTGGTTTGGCGATCGGAGGACATGGGTGAACCGGCCAAGCGCTCAGATTGGAAACAGAAAATCCATTCCGGAGCGCAGCTTGATTCTAGGCGAAGGGGCTGGACAGGACAAGGCAGTTCGGACCCAGATGATTGACTGCCTTCCCGGGAACGCCGTTCCCCTGAATGGCGGGGGCCCCACGGCCAATCGGGAGATTGGCGTTCCCGGGGGCGGACACGGGAAGAATCTATTGCCCGTTGCCGGCGGCTGACGGACGGCTTGAAGCTGGCAGAACTGCGTCGCCTCGCTTGATGGGATCGACGAACAATTGCCCGGTCGCCGATGTGCCCGGGATCAGCGTGTCCTTAGTTGAATGACCAGACTTGGCATCGGCAATCGTAATGTTGTAGACCTCGAGCGTGCGGGCCATGGCGCGGTCAAAATTCACTTTGCCTTCGACAAGGTTGACTCGCGCGCGAACCTCCGCGGATGCCGCCGACGCCAGCGTGTTCTGATCGGACACGATATTGAAAAGCGTGGAAGCGCCGACCTGAAATTTCTTTTGCTCGGCGTCCAGCGTTTGCTGATCGAGGTCGCGCGTCTTGATCGCCGCGGCCAGCGTGATGCGTGCCTGCTCCAATGTAATTTGCGCGTTGTGGACGTCAATGGCGGCGTTATTCACGATTTGCTGGTAGTTGGCCTGGTCGGAGCGCGCATTCAAATTGGCGATGACGTTATTAGCTTGCGCCAGGCGATTGCGAATCGGAATCGTCAAACTGAGTTGCGCGTTGTATTCGGGAAAGGCACCGGTAAATTGCTGGTTCAACGCTGTAGCCAGGCCCGTAAAAATCTGACAAGTTGTCGCCGGAGGCGTAGGAACGCATCCTGCTGCCGGCCGGTTATTTCCCGCCAGTCCTTCCGTGGCATATTCCCCGGATAGAGTCAGTATGGGAAGCAGGGCGTTCTTTGTGGCCCGCACATTCACGTCATCTCCCTTGATGACAAGACCCGCCTGCAAAACATCTGGACGCTTCATGACGGCTTCTTTAATCAAATCTTCCAAAGGGATCTTTTCAACTTCGGGCGGCGCCACGTCCGCGGTGTCGGTGGGGATAATTTCCACCGTGCGCAAGGCGGGTGAATTGGGGTCCTTGGCGATCAAGTTCAAAAGTGTCAGCTGGTCCTGAAGAACTGTGGTTTGATCAACAATTAAAGCCTGCTGAGCAGTCGCGAGTTGGGCCTCGGCCTGGACGATTTCCAGTGGGGCGAGGGTCCCGACGTCCACCTGCTTCTTATTGTCGCTATATGTTTTATCCGCCAGCGCAATTTCCTGGCGCGCCACTTCCACGTTGCCGCGCGCAAATACCAGTTCCCAATACGCATTGCCGACAGCGGTGATTGAAGTAATCACCTGTTGCACGAGGAATTGATCGGCGATGTTTTTGTTCACCCTGGCTATGCGGATGTAATGCTCATTTGGGAGCAGGCCGTAACCGTTCAGTAATTGCTGGCTGGCGGTGAAAATAAAGTTGGATTGCACGAATGGACTGAAGAAGGCGTTGGCGCTGGAAGAGGAGCCGCGCACGTTATTGAAAGTCGCAGAGACGGAAGTACCCGTGTGAAATCCTTGCGTATACGCCATGTCGCCTGTGGTTGTATGCGTACTCAATTGGGCCAGAATCCCCGTGCCCGTTCCGGTACCCGCAGTCAGACCGTTGTTCGCAGGAATGGTCCGCTGGTCCATGCTCAATGTCGAGGCGACTTGCGGATCAAAGCTCATCGGTGGGATCGTGCCCAGGGCCTGCACAGTTCCCCCCAGAAGGGGCGCGCCACTTAGAGTACGTAGAATGTTGGCTTCGGCGACCCAGGGAGTATACCGCTCGATCACGATCGCCAAATTGTTCTGGAGCGCGAGGTCCACGGCGTCCTGCAGGCTGATTTGCAGCTTGCCGTCCTTGACTAATTCCTCGATCCGCGGCGAATTCGTCAAAACAGGCGCAGGTATAACTGTGGGGATATAAGGCCCCAAGATATCGGGAAACCACCGCTTGCCATAGGTATAGTCCTGGTCGGAGACGTGAATTACGCGATTTTGAGGCTGAGGCTGTGCCGGAGGCGTGGATTGCCCCGGTTGCTGGGCAAAACCGGGAGCGACGGGCCCCAGGCCCAAGAGTGCGGCCAAGAATAAAGCAAATGAGACACGGCAAAACCTTCCAATCATGTTGAGTTATCCTCTCCGAATAAATATCGGCATATTTTCCGGCGGCGAGCCAAACGCCTTTCGGGCGCCAAGTATTCTAAACGTGCTCCAGGACAGATATGTTTCAACTATATTTCTGGCCATTCCTGGCTTTTCGGCGCCATTTTCCTCGGGGTTCACCTCGCCGAAAGACCCGAAGTATTGGACGCGAGAAAGCGCGTAAGGTCAAGGCCCGATGTCGAGACACCGCAGGTAATTCTCTCTTCTTGTCGGCCAGTATCTTGACAAGGGCACGATGGCCCGATAGTCTTGGCGCGCCATGAGACCCGACGCCGCCATTCGAATATTCGAGGAAGTGGGGGCCATACGTCACGGGCACTTCGAGCTGACTTCGGGGCTGCATAGCAGCACCTATGTGCAATGCGCGCTGGTGCTGCAGTATCCGAAATATGCGGAACAATTGGGGCGAGCGCTCGCCGCCGAGTTCATGGATTTGCGCGTGGACTGCGTGGCGTCCCCGGCCTTGGGTGGACTTATCATCGGCCACGAAGTGGCGCGAGCGATTCCGCCGCGCCATGACGGCAAACCCATCCGCGCGATTTTCGTCGAACGCGACTCCCTGGGAACGCTGACCTTGCGGCGGGGATTTCGCGTGGAGCCGGATGAACATGTCCTGGTCGTGGAAGATGTCTGGACCACCGGCGGCTCGACGTGCGAAACAATTCGCGTGCTGGAAGAAGCGGGCGCGCGCGTGGTAGCCGCGGGCGCGTTGATCGATCGCAGCGGCGGGAAAATCGAGTTGCCGGTTCGCACCGAAGCGCTCGTGGAACTCAAGATTGACAATTACGACGCTGCCGAATGTCCGCTTTGCCGCAGCGGCGGCGTGGCTGTGAAGCCCGGCAGCCGCTTTGCAAAATTGGGCGTTTGATTGCAACCACGGATTCACACAGATAAACACGGATAAAGGAAAGAGAAAAACGAAGTAAAAGAGGGGAAAAGATATACTCTGTTCAGAGGATTCTGGCCAGCGTATTCACAAATAAGGCCCAAATACCAAATACAAGAATCCGCCCGCTGATCCCCGCCGTCACATACACCATTTTTGTCCCATAGTTTTTCCCAGTTATGATTTTTTATCCGTGTTCATCTGTGTCCATCTGTGGTTCCATGGGTTCCCGGCGCTATGAGAAATATCAAATTGAACATCGCTTACGACGGGACCGATTTTAGCGGCTGGCAGGCTCAGCCCGGTCAGTCCACGGTACAGGGCGCGCTGGCCGATGTTCTCGAGAAAGTGACGCAACGCCGCTTGACGATTTACGCTGCGGGGCGCACCGACGCGGGCGTGCACGCGGCGGGGCAAGTGGTGAATTTCAAAACGCAGTCTCCCCTGGCACTGCAAGAGTTTCAGCACGCATTCAATGCCTTGCTGCCGCCCTCCATCCGGGTGAACGACGCCGAGGAGGTTGGTCCAGACTTCCACTCGCGATGGGACGCGCTGGCAAAGACTTACCGGTACCGGATTTATCGCGGCCGTGTCGTTCCTCCGTTTCTGTGGAAATACGTGCAGCACGATGCGCACGAACTGAACTTTGACGCCATGTCCGAAGCGGCTCGCCATTTTATAGGCGAACACGACTTCACCACGTTTGCGGCCTCGGCCGGTTCGGAAGAGGACGACCGCGAACGCTTGACGGTTCGGACGATCTATAATTTTGATTTGCAGCGCATGGCGCCCGCCAACTCGCACCATTCCACGGAGGAATGGGTCTTCGTCGTACGCGGGAAATCTTTCTTGCGCCACATGGTGAGGAAGATGGTGGGAACGCTGCTGGATGTTGGCCGCGGGAAGCTCGTTGCTGCTGACTTGCGGGACCTGCTGGCGCTGCGCGATCGCTCGAAATGCGGCCCCACCATGCCGCCGCACGGACTTTGCCTCGAAAGTGTGGAGTATCCGGATCCGGCGAATTCACTGGCGTCGAGCGGTAGGCATTAAGGAACACAGACATCAATCCAACCGTTTTCTAAACCTAACCAAGTTCAAAACCCTCAGGCTGAAGCCTGCGCTACTAAAGTGGCGCTTGGTTTCTCGGGAAGGGTTCGAGTAAGATACAAACGAGAGACAAGGAATCAATACCGAACGCGCATCCAGACCAGAGAAGGGAACCGAAGAATGGCCGAAGAGATAACACCGCAAGGCGCTCCGCCGGCAGCACCGCCCCCGGCGCCGCCCGCAACACCGCCGGCTGCGGCTGCCCCTCCCGCTCCTGCCACGGCCGAGGCTGTGCCGCCGGAACAGAAAATCAAGGTGCGCAAACCCAGGCAACGCTCCTGCGATGAGAAGGATGCCAAGGGAAAACTTTGCGCCGGGCATCTCAAGCGCTGGTACGACTATCCAAAGGAAGTGGCGGCCCGGATCGGGAAGGACGCGGAGATTTACCGCTGCGAATTTTGCAAGACGCTTTACAAGCCCGATCCGAAGCAAATGCCCCATAGTTTTACGTTGCGATATTAGTAGTATTTTTCGGGAATGACTTTGTGGGTCACGGCTTTACAGGCTGCGGAAAAAATGTTTTGTCATTCTGAGCGAAGCGAAGAATCTCTCTTCGAATTAAACATAAGAAACTAGGAGAGATTCTTCGCTTCGCTCAGAATGACAGCGCTTTGAGTTTTTCCGCAGCCTGTTTGCGCGAGACATTCAGGGTAGCTGGGATTGGCCTCCAACCCCTGAAACCTCAGGGCCTGAAGGCCGCTGTGCAAGCTCCCTGTTGTCGGACCTAAGGTCCGACCCACAAAGCGGCTTGGCTCGGGCATGGATGAAGGCGGCCTGATCCGCAACTGGCAGAGGGCGGGGTTGCCGGCCAGACTCCCTCGAGAGGTCCCATTTTGTTTACCTGTTGCGACAGTTGGGTAAGTACGCGTCAGCCCTCCAAGATGAGGGGTGATGCCGGCGCGGCTGGGTAAGCCGTGAGACGATTCCTCACCCTACTTACGCTGGGAGTGGCAGTGACTTCGTTTATTCAAAATTTTTCTCAAAAGGCCTCGGCGTCAGATACGCCAGCCGATCCCCGCATTGCGCGCGTTCTGGAGATTCTCCGCGGCAGCGCCAAGGCCACGACCGAAGAACAAATCCGGATCACGGAAATTCCCGCCCCGCCGTTCCAGGAAAACGTTCGCGGCGCGTACATGAAAAAGGTGCTGGCTGCCACGGGCCTGCGCGTGGAGACGGACGACGTTGGAAATGTCATCGGCGAATGGCCCGGCGTGTCGCCTGACATTGTCATGCTGACGGCGCATCTGGACACCGTATTTCCCCCGGGCACCGATGTGCACGTGAAGCAGGAAGGCGGAAGGCTGCTCGCGCCGGGCATTTCGGACAACGGCACGGGACTGGCGGCCCTCGTGGCCCTCTCGAAAGCCTTTCGCGAAGCGAAAATCAAAACCACAAAAACGATTTTATTTGTGGCGGATGTGGGCGAAGAAGGGGAGGGAAATCTTCGCGGGATGCGCTCTCTCGTCGAAACCTATAGGAAACGCCTGAAATATGTTATCGCTCTCGATGGCGCGGCCACCGAATACGTGACCACGGCGGCGCTGGCATCGCGGCGCGTGGAAATCACCATTACCGGGCCGGGCGGACATAGCTGGACCGATTTTGGAGCGCCGAATCCGATTCACGCGCTGGGGCGGGGAATTGGGCGGTTTGTCACGGCGCGCGTTCCCGAATCGCCGCGCACAAGTTTCAACGTCGGCGAGATCGAGGGCGGCACGTCGGTGAATTCCATTCCGTCGAGCGCGCACATGAAAGTGGATTTGCGCTCCGAATCGGAGACCGAACTCGGCACGCTGGAAACCCTTTTGCGCGACGCCATAAAAGCTGGTATTGACGAAGAAATGTCAGCGGCGCGAGACCGCGGCATGTCCGGCAGCGCCAACTTGTTGAATCTGAAAATCAATGTTTTGGGAGTGAGGCCGGCGGGCGAAATTGCCGAGAATTCGCCGCTCTTGGCTGCATTGCTCGCGGCCGACAACCAGATGGGCAACCGTTCGCGGCGCGAGCGCTCATCCACCGACGCCAATATTCCGCTCTCGGTGGGAATACCGGCCATATCGCTGGGCGCGGGCGGCCGCAGCGGCGGCGCGCACACCCCGGAAGAATGGTATGACCCGGCGGGAAGGGAACTCGGCTTGCAGCGCGTCGCATTGACCGTGCTTGCGGTCGCGGGCCTGGAGCCGTAAGAAGTTTTTTCAGATCAAGGGCGCCTCATCGTTGACCGCTGAGGCTGGCAGCGAAAAAGTTTTTCATGTTTGAATTCCCGCTTGCTTGGCCACTTTTCGCCGGCTCAGAAATCTGAATCCCATGCTGTCAATTCAAAAGATTGCAGCCGCGACGTAATTTGCGAAATCATGGATTTGAAATTTCAATTTTAAGATTGAATTAGAGGAGTTGAATTGGCGCGTGGAAATGTTCGGGCACGACTTACAAACTTCTCGCCATCTTTCGCCGCCTTAAGAAGGCAGCCCTACACTCGTTTCAAAGAAAAAACGCGGGACGACGGGACAATTTTGTCGGGTGGGATTTTCGAAGGGGCGGGATCAGGGCGCGCTTTGCAGTTCTACGGAAACCATCTCGCCATCCCAGGGTTTCTGGGAAGCTAACTGGTAGGTGATTCGCGCTCTTTTGCCCGCGAACTGTGCGCACGACAGGTTTGCCGTGGAAGGATTTCCCGCTCCGGCCTTGAACTCGATTTTGGGGGTGTCCGCGGCGTGCAAATGCATGACGATCCCCGAGCCTTGCAGCGTGATTTGCATTTGAGGGGGATTCGAGCAAGTCACCGCTGTGATTTTTCCCATCATGGAATACACGTGGGCGGAAGTGACATTCACTTGTTGCCCCTCGCGAGGAGAGGCAGTTTCAGTCGCAACGTGAGGGGCAGTCGCGGGAGAGTCGGGTTGTTCCGCTGCTCCACTCTTCACGGCAGGCGCGGGACGAATCGTTTCAGCTGTATCCGTTTCTTTTGCGTCACGATCCATTTCGGGGCGGGCAAGCGTGTTCAATTCATTCGACGGACTGGAATAGGATTGCTGTACGCGAGCGATTTGTTCGAGAAATGCTTCGGCTCGCGAAGCCACCATACGGTCTCTGGATTTGACAATCCCCTGCGCGATGGCTCGAGCGTCCTCGAACTTGCCCATACGCAACAGGACCACGGCCAGATTGAAGCGGTAGCGAGGATCGCCCGGCATGGCTTTCACGGCTCGCTCTGCCGCATCCCTGGCCTTGTTCATGTTTTGCGGGTCGACGGCGTAGAGACTCGCGAGCGCGTCCCACGCGGGAGCCAGCTCCGGTTTAAGGGCCACTGCTTTTTCGAGGGCGGCCTGGGCTTCGTCCATGTCCTCTTCCTCCGCCGTGCCCGAAACGAGCAGCATGCCATCGTAGAAATAGGCCAGGGCGCTCTTGGAATCGAGTGCTACCGCGCGCGAGAAATATTTCTGCGCCTCGCTGCGCTTCTCCTCGCGGAAGAGAAGCAAACCCATGCTCTCTTGAGCCGCAGCCGAATTCGGATCGATCCGCAGCGCTTCTTCGATCTTCGCCCTGGCCGTGTCAAACTGGCGCCGGCTTATGTCGAATTCGCCGAGCGTGGCCTGCGCTTCCGCGGGCGGAATGACTCGAACCGGAAATAAATTGGGGTCCACCGGGTCAGGGAGGGAAACTACGTACATCGAGTACTCGGTCCTGGAAACGTAGGAATCGAGCTCCTTTTTGAGCTGGCCCAGATCGCCAAACGCCGATTTCGCCGCATCCACGGGATCTTTGCCGTTCTCCACCAAGGCGATATATTTGCTGAGTTGTTCATCTTTCTGCCGGGACGCGTCTGACATCAAGTAATGAACCAGCGCCCAGGACTCGGCATAGAAGACGTTCGTTTTTTTTGCCTCGTTGTAATAGGGCGAATCCAGGCCGACCCGGAACAATACCTCCAACGGCAGGAGCTTGGTTTCCTGCAGCACATTGAGTTCCGATTGGTTGGGCTGGCCGATTCGTCCGGATTTGGGCAGGAGCGTGGCGCTCCCGAGAAAGGTTGCGTATCCTTCGTTGAGCCACAGCGGAATATGCTGATAGTTCAGGTTTACAATCAGGTGGACATATTCGTGATAAACAATCAGATAGGGAAATTCGCCTCGCTCATCGGTGCGCAACGCAATGTAATTCTTTTCGGTGCCGGGCAGGAACACTCCCGGCGGATGCGTGTGTCCCTTCTGCGCCCAATATTCCGGAATGATTTGAGAGAGCGATTTTTCATCCCTGGCTGCGATAATCACGATGGGAATTCCCGGATCCAGACGCAGATTGGGGGAGAGCGCCTTGGAATACAGAATGCGAATCTGCTCGAACTGCCGGGCGATGCGGCGCGCGGTCCTTTCCCCGTCGTCGCTCATCACTGTGAAATGGGGAGTCGCGGCCTCTATCCACGTTTCCGGTTTGTCGGCCGGTGCGGCGCCGCTCCTCAGGCTTTTCGCAAAGAAGAGGGCGATAACACAACACGTGACAATGCACAGCAACCGCCGGACTGGCATACCAAGAGCTGTATCTCACCCATTCTTAAGTTGTCAATACCCTCGCGGATAGAAACGCCTAGTGAGGCACCCTTGGTCGCTGCGGCGGGAGAGGGCGGCGATTGTCGGGCCGGCCTCATGGTCTTTGTTTACCGGCACCTCAAAAATCTAAACCCCCACCCTTTGAAATTCACAAAGGGTGGGGCACCCGCAGCTCAACTTCAAAAACCGAGCCACTCGCCGCGGGCGCTCTTCAGATTTGAAGTGTGGTGGCGGAACGTTCAAGGCTGGCTGCGAAATTCCACTTCCTGCATCTCTCCGTCCCAGGGTTGATTCAGCACCAGTGTGTAGGAGACGCGCGCGCTGCGCCCGCGCAGGCTGGAGCAGGAGGTCTCTTTCATGGCAGCATCCGAGCCGGTGGACTTGAAGGACAATTTCGCCAGCTCCGTCGCGTGCAATTTCATGACGATAGTCAGCGATTTCATGGTGAGTAGAATTTGCGGAGCGTTGGAGCAGTTCACATCGGTGATGGTGCCCATCATCGAGTACACTTTCGTTGGAGAGAAAACCGGGGCAGCGGCGGCTGGCTCGGTTTTCAGCGTTGCCGAAGTCGTCGATGCTGTGGACGACGGCTTCGCCTCCGGTTCCGTCTTCCGCTCGATGCGCAGGCCGGGATCGGACGTGGCTGGCTTTGCCGGAGCGTTGCTCGCCGGAGTATTGCTCAAGGGAGGAGGAGCGGCGGGAGGTTGCCGCGGGGAAATCCGTGCGGTGAGGTCGCCCGGCTTGTCGGACGGGGCCCGATCGGTCGCGGTGGTTTGAAGGGCAGCCGAACTCCTGCTCGCATCTTCGGGATTGCTCAAGCGGTCCTGGAGAGCAGACACCGCCGATTGGTAGCGGGAATCTCCGGGCGCGAGCGCCGCGGCGCGTTTCGCGTCGGCCAACGCCTTGGCCAGCATTTCATTCCGCTGAGAGTAAAGTATCGCCAGGCTGCCCCAGGCGGGAGCAAAGTCCGGATTCAGAGACACCGACTTTTCGAAGGCGTCAAAAGCTCCGGGAGGAACCGGGCCTTTTCCGGCCTTGGCCATGGCTAAGAGTCCCTGACCGTAATAGTTGAGCGCGTCCTTCGAATCGAGTTGCACGGCGCGGTCGAAGTGCTTTTGCGCTTCGTCCAGATCGTCTTTTTTCAACAGAATGAATCCCAGGCTCTGCTCTGCCTCCGCCAGCGCGGGTTCGGACATGAGGGCTTCCTCGAGCTTGTCCTGAGCGTCCTCGCTCCTCCCGCGCAGCGCCAGGAAATCCGCGGTGCGCGCCTCGATCTCCGCGGCTGTGAGCGTTCGCGGAGAGCCGCTGGAATCATTTCCGCCGGTGACGGAAAGTTCGGCCGGGAGCCCGCCAACTTGTTTGACAAAGGCATCGAGCTTGGCTTGCAGCTGGTTCAAATCTCCGAAGGCTTCGCGCGCCGCCTGCAACGAATCCGCTCCGCCCTCCACAGCGGTGATGTACCGGTCCATGGATTTCGTTCCCGCGAATTGCGGGTCGCTGATCAGAAAATGCACGAGCACGCGAGACTCGGCAAAATACACGGACTGCTTATTTCCCGGGCTGTAGTAGGGCGAAGCGCGGTCCACGTGCAGGACTAGATCGAGCGGCAGGAGGGGACTTTCATACAGGACGCTCAGATCGTCGGGATCGGGCCTTTGCAAACGAAAGCCGCGATCGCTGAAGGTCAAGTTGCCGTAAACCGCCGAATAACCTTCTTCGAGCCAGGGAGGCAACTTGCGGTAACTGCGCTTCAAAATTTCACGCGCGTAATTCTGATAAATTTCCAGGTAGGGAAAATGGCCGTTGGCGTTCGCCCGAACCCCGATATAAATTTTCTCCGGGCCGGTAAAATATAGTCCCGGCGGCTGCTCGTGGTTTTTGTCGAAAGGAAATTCAGGAAACGCGCGGGCAAAGGATCGCCCGTCCCTCGGGGCAATGATGCGCACCGGGACGCCTGTGTTCACGCGTGAATTCGGCATGGTGGTCTGGACGACGCGCAGCAGCGATTCAAACTCGTCGGCGATCCGGCGGGCCGTTTTTTCTCCGCCGTCGCTAGCCACGATAAAATGGGGCGTGCGGATTTCAACCCAGGGCTCGATCTTTTCCTTTTTTTCTTTTTCCGGCTTTTGGTCCTTATCTTTGTCTTTTTGCGCGGCGCGCGTGGCGGGGCAGAAAAGAGCCGCAAGGATAAACGCGGCCGTCAAGAGGGCCTGGGCACGAATGGAAGTACGGAGTGGCACGATCATTCTTAGTGGCAACGAGTTCTATCTCCATCATTTTAGCAGACAAGGTCTCCGGGAGCGCCGGAATCATCTATGGTGCGATTCCATCGCCGACGGGCAGGTTGCCTTTGGCGCGCCCGATCAATAGACTCGAACATTCCGGGAGATCATTACCTGGGACGATAGGTGCCCCCTTGCGATTTTTACCCTTCGATTGGACGACGCAGATCCGGTGAGCCTCCGTCTCAAAGCCCATGCTGCGCTTCTCCTATGCTCATTTTTGTGGGGAGTGACGTTCGTCGTGGTGAAGGACGCCCTCGCCGATATTTCCGTTTTCGGTTATTTGTCGGCGCGCTTCGTGTTAGGCGCTCTGCCAATGATCTGGATTTACCGCGTGGATCTGCGGAAGCTCACGCGGGCGGAAGCGTGGGCGGGCATTCATGTCGGACTCTTCATGGCCGGGGGCTACGCGTTTCAAACCGCCGGGATTGCCCGCACGACGCCCTCCAAAGCCGCCTTTATCACCGGAGTGAGCGTCGTGCTGGTCCCCGTTTTTCTGGCCGCGTTTTGGCGAAAGAGAATTGGCGCGTGGGCCTGGGGAGGCGCGGCGGCTTCCTTTGCGGGACTTTATTTTCTGACGGTGCCGAGGGAGGGAATTGCCGATCTCAATCGCGGCGATTTGCTGGTGATGGCCTGCGCGGTGCTCTACGCGTTGCAAATCATATTCATCGCCCACTACACAGGAAAATATTCGCTGGGAGCGTTGAGCTGCCTGCAAGTGATCCTGGCGGGAGCGCTCTTCACGATCGCCGTGCCCATCTTCAACGTAACGCGCGTGGAGCCGTTCTTTGTGCGCTTCACATTTCAGATGGAGTTTGGCGTGATCGTCACGGCGATTTTCACGACAGCGATTGCGTATCCGCTTCTCGTGTGGGCGCAACGCCATACAACCGCGACGAACACGGCGCTCATACTAACCACCGAACCTGTATTCGCCGCGATCACGTCCTTCGTGGTCGTGCACGAGCGGCTCGGGGGAAGAGTGCTCGCCGGAGCGGCGCTCATTTTGGCTGGAATTTGCATTGCGGAATGGAAGGGGACGATTCCTTCCGCCGGATCTTGATTCACTTTGGGCGGAATTGTCGTTTATTTCTGGGCCGAGTATTTCGCGTCCACAGTTGAGTATCTCGTGACGCCTGGCCGATGAGTATTCTCGTATTCGGCAATTTGATTCTCGTACTTCAGCGTGAGGCCAATCTCGTCAAGCCCTTCTAGCAACATATGCTTGCGGAATTCATCAATCTCAAAACGGCAGCTTAGGCCGCTCGCGTCGCTGACCGTTTGCGCGGGTAAATCTATACTCAGGGAATACCCCTCCTGAGCCTCGGCTCTCCGGAAGAGTTCCTCGATCCGGGCTTCCGGAAGAATTACGGGGAGCAGGCCACTCATAAAAGAATTGCTGTAGAAAATATCGGCGTAGCTCGGGGCAACGATGACTCGAAACCCATAGTCGGCGATCGCCCATGGAGCATGCTCGCGGCTCGATCCGCAGCCGAAACCGGCGCGCGCCAAAAGGACCGAGGCGCCTTTATATCGCGGCTTGTTCAGGATGAAATCGGGATTGGGCTTTTCACCAGGGAGGTAGCGCCAATCGTAAAACAGGACCCTGCCGTATCCCTGCTTGGTCTGCAGCTTCAAGAATTGCTTGGGGACCATTTGATCGGTGTCAACGTTCAGGCGGTCCAAGGGCAAGACCAAGCCGGTGTGTTTGGAAAAAGGCTGCATTTTTGCTCCGTTTTTTTGTGGCGCGAGCTTCAGCTTGCGGGGTTTTGTCCTTGAAAGGACCAAAACCCGCCGGCTGAAGCCTACGCCACTTACTCCGGCGCTTCCACGTCCCAGTCGCGTACGTCAACGAAATGGCCGGCAATCGCCGCCGCCGCGGCCATGATCGGGCTGACCAGGTGCGTGCGGCTGCCCTTGCCCTGGCGGCCTTCGAAATTCCGGTTCGAAGTGCTCGCGGCCCGCTCTCCGGGAAGCAGAATATCCGGATTCATGCCCAGGCACATGCTGCATCCCGCATCGCGCCATTCGAATCCGGCGTCCAGGAAAATTTTGTCCAGCCCTTCCGCCTCCGCCTCCGACTTGATGGTCATCGAACCGGGCACAATCAGAGCGCCCTTAAGATTCCGGGCAATGTGCTTGCCGGCAACCACGCGGGCGGCGGCGCGCAGATCGTTTATGCGCGAATTGGTGCAGGAGCCGATGAATACCCGGTCCAAAGGAACGTCCACGAGCGCCGTGCCGGGTTTGAGGTCCATGTAAGCCAATGCACGCGCGACGGCCTTCTGGTCGTCTGGATCGCGGAACGAGTCCGGGTCGGGCACACGGCCGGTGACACCGGTGACCATTCCCGGGTTTGTCCCCCAAGTGACTTGAGGGGCGACAGCGGACGCATCAAGCTCAACTGTGGCGTCAAATTTCGCCCCGGGATCGGTGGGCAGAGCATTCCAGGATTGGACGGCTGCTTGAAAATCTTTCCCGCGCGGAACGTAGGGACGCCCCTCCAGGTAGGCAAAGGTGGTGTCGTCCGGCGCGATCATGCCGGCGCGGGCGCCGCCTTCGATGGACATGTTGCAGACGGTCATGCGACCGTCCATGGAGAGGGCGCGAATTGCCTCGCCGGCATACTCAACGACGTGTCCCGCGCCGCCACCGATGCCAATTTTACCGATGATGGCGAGGATAAGGTCCTTGGCGGAAACGCCCTTGCCGCGCTTTCCGGTGACGACAATCTGCATGGTCTTAGATTCATATTGCTGCATGCACTGCGTGGCCAGCACGTGCTCGACCTCGCTCGTGCCAATGCCGAAAGCCAGGGTGCCGAACGCGCCGTGGGTGGAGGTGTGGCTGTCGCCGCAAACGATGGTCTGGCCGGGCTGAGTGAGGCCGAGTTCCGGGCCGATCACGTGCACGATGCCCTGGTTGTGGCTGAACATGTCGAACAGCGTGATGCCGGACTCCCGGCAGCTGCGCTCGAGGGCGTCAAATTGCCCGGCCGCGGCAGTATCCAGAATCGGCAGATTGCGGTCCTTGGTGGGAACCGAGTGGTCCATGACGGCGAAGGTCAGGTCGGGGCGGCGCACGGCGCGGCCTGCGGCCTTCAGGCCGGCAAAGGCTTGCGGGGACGTCACTTCATGAATGAGGTGACGGTCGATGTAAATCAGCGTGGGTTCCCCGGGCGCCTGGCGGACCAGGTGCGACTCCCAAATTTTCCGGTACATGGTACGCGGGTTCATGTTTGTGCATCCTAATCTAGCAGGCCTTGGCGCGACGCGCGGAGTTTTTCGTGGTGGCGGCGTCCCGGCCAATGCCATGACGGTTTCGCACAGGGCCAGTTTCACCCGGAAAGATGGTGTGGGTCAAATTTATAATGATTGTGAAAGTCATAAGAATTAATTATAGTGAAGATTTGCACGCTGGAGCGAGAGGCTTGAATTGTTCGTGGTAATGCACCAAACATTGTCATTCCGAGCGGAGCGAGGAATCTCTCCTGGGCTTAGATCCAAGAAAAGAGAGATTCCTCGCTTCGCTCGGAATGACAATTTGGGAGAGGCTTCCGCAAACCATCAAGGCGCGGTTGCTCTCTGGAAAACGCCGCGCACATCCGAGGGTGCGCGGAGCGGCGAAGTGAGTGGTATAATCTCCCCCGAAACGATCGGGGCGAACGGCAGAAAAGAAACGGTGGAAGAGGAGTGAAGATTATGGGCATACAGATTCGGGAACTGGCCACCTGGGTGCGCAATCGAAAGGTTCTGGCCACGTTGCTCGTGACCGTGACGCTGGCCATCGGCATGCTGATCGGAACGGTGATTTCCGGTCATGTAGGCGCGGCGCATCCCTTCGCCGCGGTAGGGGGAACGCCCCTGGCGATTCCCGATCCCGTGCAGCTGTCGAGCGCCTTTGCCACGATTGTGAAACAGGTGCAACCGGCGGTCGTCAATATTTCGACCACGCAGGTGATCGAACAGCGCGGAAGAGGGCGCGGAGCCCCGGGGCAACGCAATCGCGGCGGCGAATTGGCGCCGCCGGACGGACAGGATCAGGATCAACAGCCGTTTCAGGACTTTTTCAACCGCTTCTTCGATTTCCCGGATCAGGGCCCGACGGCCGAGCGCAGCCTGGGCTCGGGCGTGATCGTCGATAAGAAGGGTTTCATTCTGACGAACAATCACGTCGTGGATCAGGCCACCAAAGTGCAAGTCACGCTGCAAGGGGAGCAAACACAGTACACCGCCAAGGTCGTGGGAATAGACGAAGAGACCGATCTGGCGATCTTGAAAATTGAAGTGGGGCACGATCTGCCCTTCGCGAAGCTTGGCAATTCCGATTCCGTGCAAGTGGGCGACTGGGCCCTGGCCATCGGCAATCCGTTTGGATTCCTGCAAGGCAGCGTCACCGCGGGCATCATCAGCGCCAAGGATCGCGGCAACGTAGGCCAGCAGTTTCAAAGATTTCTGCAAACTGACGCGGCCATCAATCCTGGAAATTCCGGCGGGCCGCTCGTGGATATGGCCGGGCAGGTGATCGGCATCAACACCGCCATCATTACCGGCGGCCACGGCAATGAAGGAGTTGGATTCGCGCTGCCTTCCAACACAGCCATCGGCGTCTACAATCAGATCATCAGCAACGGCAAAGTGACGCGCGGTTCGATTGGCGTGAGCTTCACGGAAACGCAGGGCAGCAATCCAATCGTCCTGAAGGAACTCGGCGCAACGTATGGCATCGTCTTGCAGCGCGTGGAAGCGGGCAGCCCGGCGGAAAAGGCGGGCCTGCAATCGGGCGACGTCATTACCAGCGTGAACGGAAAGCCGGTTCACAATGGAAACGACCTGGTGAATCCGATTGCCTCAACGCCCATAGGCAATTCCGTGCGCGTTACGTACTTGCGCGACAAGAAGGAACACGAAACCTCCATCACCGTGGCCGATCGCACCAAGATTTTCCCGGATCGCACCGTCAATGGCGGCGGCAATGACAACGGGCCGACTCCCGCCGAGTTCGGCTTGCGCCTGGAAGACCTTGGAACAGACCGCGCGCGGCGCGCCGGTTACGAGAACATGAAGGGCGCGCTGGTCACCGCGGTTGACCCCGCCAGCTTTGCTGAAGATATCGGCTTTGCTCGCGGCGACGTCATCACGGAAGTCAACCACACGGGGATTAATTCCGTGGCCGAGTACCGCCGAGCCGTTTCGGGCTTGAAAGCGGGGCAAGATGTATTGTTCAAGGTCCAGAGGCGATCGGGCAGCGACCAGTTCGACACGGTTTACCTGGCCGGAGTCGTACCCGCTCCCGAGTAATAGCTTGGGGCGATTGAATAAACGATGAGCAAACGAACCTGGCTGTACGTCTTCGGAGCCGCGCTCCTGGTGAGCGCGGCTCCCATAGTGTTTGGAGCAAGCCGGCCGAGCGCAGCGCAGGCGTCCGCCACAACCACCAAGAAGAAAAAGTCTTCCTCGAAATCAAAAAGAAAAGCGAAAGTGAAAGGGCAGACGGTTCCGACTCCCGATCGCATCCGAGATATTCAGGCCGCCTTGCAAAAAGACGGCTCCTACGAAGGCGAGCTCACAGGAAAATGGGATGCGGCGACCATGGACGCGATGAAAAAGTATCAGGACAAGAACGGCATCAGCCCGACAGGCAAGATTGACGCCGTGTCACTCAACAAGTTGGGATTGGGATCCAATACCGCGGGGAAGGGCGCCCCTGTGCCGGCTGCGTCTTCATCGGTGTCACCTGCGGATCCACCCGGGAAATAGAATACTTTCTCGCTGCACGACAATTCCTCAATCTGCCATCGTCTGGTTCGACAGGATTCTTAAATTACAAAGCCGGCGGAGCAAGAGGGGAAGCGGTCCACTCCCTCAACGGATACTTTCGCCCGCAGTCCAGACATCCAGTCGTTTCAAATTGAGTCGAGCAATGCGGACAGACTGCTTGTGTTTGAAAGGTGTCGAAAGTTTTCTTGCAATTTGAGCAATGCCAGAACTCTCCCAGGGGCGGGGAAGTTTTGCAGGAAGGGCAATAGAATCCGCCGTGGCGCGGTAATTTTGCCAGGCGAAGAAGTGCGCGCGCCTGTTGCAGTCCCTTCCAGCAATTCATCAAAATAAAAACGGACAGAACTCCAAACCAGACAGATTGAATCTTCAGAGCGAGGGCGATGAGACCGGCCACTCCAAGGAAGCCGATGACCGTGACCGCCATTAAGCTGCGAGCGCGGCCTATGACGAACCAAAGAAGGGAACGAAGAATCTGCCCTCCGTCCAACGGATATATCGGAAGCAGATTGAAGATCAGCAGGCCCAGGTTAATCAACGCCACGGTTCGCAACAACAGGAAGGCATTGGGCATCTGCTGCGACAATCCCTGCGATCGCATCAGGACGCCCAGTATTTTCAAGATCGGAACGAGACCAACATTTACCAGCGGGCCCGCGGCGATGCTCCAGAGCGTAGCCCCCGGCCGCTGCGGCGGATTCACGTAGGCGACGCCGCCCAGCGGCCAGAGCACAATTTGATTGGCGATTCCACCCACCTGCCGGCAGGCCAGCGCATGGCCGAATTCGTGCAGCATCACGATCAGAAACAGCGCCAGGTATTCCAGGATATTCCAGGTGATCGAGGAATATGCTCTCTGCCGGTCGCTGATCTCGTACGCCGCTACCAGAAACCACGACCAGTGCAACGACAAATCAATTCCATTGAAACGGAAGAGACGAATCGCGTTTCGGCGGATGCCATTCATTCGATGCTCCTATTTGTCCGCTGACACTTACTTCAGACGGTTCTGGCCGGTCTCGTCGCGGTGCTTCTTGAGATATTCCATGAACGGCGTCCCGCCGGTTCCGACGGCGTGCGGGTTCTTTGCATCGGTCTGTGCTTGCTGGAAGATGTAGGTCGCAGCATATTCGAAATGCAGGGAACGAAAATCCTCAAGAGCTTCGACGCAGGCATTGTAGGCGGAGGTCAAGGCTCGCCGGCCGGCCCGCTGGGCAAACGGCCGCACCGAGCCTCGTTTTTCCAGCGCCTCGATAAAGGCGCGATGCGCCGGAGGCATATAGGCGCGCATCTCCAGGAGATATGTGCTGAGTAAATCTTCCTTGTGTCCCACGCCGAGCATGGCATCGAGCGCCGGGACGATCGAGCTCTGTGCTCCCGTCTCGCCCCGGAATTGCTGGGGACGCCCTCGGTAGGCTTCAACGCCTTCGTATATTACGCCCTCAGGGAGATCGGGATGATTTTTCCAGCCATGAATGTAAGGCCGAACGCGGTGGTAGTAGATGAAAGGTTCGCACCACTCCGGCATTCTGCGCAGCGTGGCCTGCATGGCACGCAGCGACGATTCCACTTGGGTGAGCAGGCCTTCGAGGCGCTCGCCATCGCCCTCTTCCGCTGCATCAAGACACGCTCCCAGCGCGGCCATGGCCGGGCCGGCTTTCCGCTCGATTTCCACGTGAATCAGGATGAACCACTCCTCGTCAATACCGCCCAGAAAATTTTGGATGAGAGCGAGGTTGCCGCACTCGATCTCGCGGGCTGCATCAAAACGAAAATAATTGTGAAGCGCGTAGCTGCTGTAACTGAGCACCGGCGGCCGGCCCAAGCTCTCGGCAACATGGTGCCACGGCACAGCAAGCACAGCAGGCAAGATCAACGCGGGCCGACGAGCTCCCCAGACGTAAGCATGCCCGAGATAGCTCAGGAGCAGCATGGCGCGCTCGCGTTCGCGAAAATCGTTAATCTCGTCCGCCGGGAAGGGAGGAAGATCCGCGATGGTGGCGCGAACCTGGTCCGAGGCGAGAAGTTTCGGCAATCGTTGCGCCAGTTCTTCCCATGCGTCGAAGGCCCCGGGGAGACGCCTCAGCGGATCTTGCAGTGGTAGAAAACCGCGCTCGTGATTAAGCTCGGGAACGGCGATAGAAGTTGTCATGCATAACTTTCCTAATCCCGCTTGGTGGCCGAGCGCTGCGGCAGGAGGGGCTCGACTCTTGGGTTCTTACATGATACAGAATTCCCCGCGTTGCGAATAACGCCATCAGAGGCAAGGGTGCTGTGGCAGGCAACAAGTCGAATGTCGCGACGGCTGTCCGGACATCCCCGTTGCTGTCCGAAGATTGGTATTTTGTTTTGGGTTCAGTCGCCCAAAGCCTTCCTCGCTTATGCAATATATTGCATTCAAATCTGCTGGATTGTATAGTTTAGGTAATATTAATATCAATATCGAAGTGAGTGAATGGAATGTGGCGTGCATTCCAATTTAGGAACCTCGGTGAAGGAAATCAGTACCAGTGACGATCGACCCTGTACCCGTGACCGTTCCCTAATCTTAACGATACTATAGGGTTTCAAATATTCAGGGCGACGCTCGGCACCTCGGTTCGTTCCGGAGAAAGATAAATGAAACGTGGTAGAAAGTCGATCCAGTGCTTTGTTACTGGCGTTCTGTCCATGATTCTAGTGAGCCTGGCGGGGTGCGGGGGAACTGGGCAGAGCAGCGGTGGAGAGCAGCAATCGTCTCCAGATTTTAGTTTGTCGCTCTCTTCCACCAGTCTGAGCTTAACGGGTGGCTCTTCGGCACAGGTTAATGCGTCAGTGAATGGTGCGAATGGCTTCACTTCCGTCGTCACGCTTCAGATTTCAGGTCTTCCCACAGGAATCACCTATTCTCCGGCAGCATTGCAAGTGAATCCAGGATCATTCGTGAAAATCACGTTCACTGCCGCAACAGGTTCGCCCGCATCCCAGGCAAACATGATCGTGACTGGCACATCCGGCACCCTTAGCCACGGAACCACGTTGAATCTGACGGTGACGTCCGCACTGGTTCTCTCCCAGATATTCCCTCCAAGTACGATGGTTGGAGTGCCGCAAGGAATCATCTTGTTAACCGGTATGAACTTCACTCCGTCGAGCACCGTGTTGTTCGATGGCGCTCGCGCAAACGCATCCTTTGCAAGTTCAACTTCGATTCAGGTTCAGCTTGATCCCAGCATTTCTGGAGTGGCGAGGTCGCACACCGTCCAGGTGTCGGACCCTTCGAACGGCAATTCTAATGTCCTCACATATGACGTCTATTCTCCACAGGGCGGACCACTGCCGTTCGCAGGCCAACAGAGTCTTCCTTTCAACCAGGATGCCACGGAACAAGGAACACTCGCGGATGTGAACGGAGATGGGCGTAGCGACCTCATCTCATTTGATACCGCAAATGGAACCAATCCGGCGCGGATGTCGATTCGCTTCGGCCAGCATGATGGGAGTTTTTCCGCTCCGGTAGTGAATAAAGTCGCGCTGGCATATGGAATACCTGGACTGGTTCTCGCAGGAGATCTGACCGTGAGTGGGCACATCGATCTGGTTCTCATTTACCCGGGCTCATACCAGGTGTTGTTGAATGATGGCTCGGCAAATTTCACTCCCGCGGGTTCAGGAGCACTCCCCGGGAGTAATTTCGGACGGGGCGCAGTCGGAGATTTCAACGGGGACGGAAGACTCGACTTCGTCATCGATACTGGAGGGCTTCCGCCACTTGCAGTGCTGTTTGGCAATGGCGACGGTACCTTTGAAACTCCAGTCCAATTAGGGAGCGGGTCTCAAAAAGCGGCGCGAGTACAAGCCGTGGACCTGAATGGCGACGGGGTTACGGACATCGTTTATGCGACGTACATCTTGAATGGCAACGACACCCTGGATATGCATACTCTGCTGTTCCACCAGGGTGGCACCTCCACGGATTCTCTCACGGTTGGCGTGACGGGACCAAGTTGGTCATTTGCGGTTGGCGATTTCAACAACGATCGAATCCCGGACTTGTTCGTAGTGAACGGGGCGGGAATGGGGCAGGCGTATCTCGGGAAAGGCGATGGTACTTTCTCGGCGGCGGGAGCCCCGGTCTTTGCGTCCGATGGTTTTCTCATAACTCCACCGTTCGTTGCCGGCGACTTCGATCACGACGGCAACATCGACATTGCGACTCGACTCACCACTATTGGACCCGACGTCCTCCTGTTTTTGTGGGGCAATGGTCAAGGTAACTTCACCGGTCAGATCATCGCATCTGACAATTCCTTCTATTTGTCCACCGGTGACGTAAACGGCGACGGCGTTCCTGACATACTTGCCAGCGGCGGATTCGGTTACATGAGCGTCACGCTTGGCCGAAACGATCGGAACTTCCCGTCGTCTAAATTGCTGCTAAATGCTCCACGGGGAGCCCTCTCATCCGGCAATGTATTTAACGACGGATACCACGACATACTCGTCTCAGGCGATGGAGACTGCGCCACACTTGCGGGAGCACCTGGCATTTTCTACCATTTTCAGCCGAACGGAGCTCCCGTCGCTAAGGGCACTGCACCTGCCTGCACATCAGTTTTGGTTGACTTAGATGGCGACGGGATCGCCGACCTCGTAGGCCTTTCGCAGAATACTGTCTATGTTTGGAAGGGTGACGGGACGGGAACGTTCCAAGGTCCTGTCACGGAGATCCCGGTTACCGGCACACAGGTAATTCAGGACTTCGTATTTCGAGACATGGACGGAGACGGTTACAAGGATATCGTCGTCGCAGGAGCGATTCTCTACGGCATGGGAAATCTGCAATTCAAGGCCGTTCAATTACCAGCCGCGCTAAACCAGAGATTCCTCGTCGGAGACTTCGACGGGGATGGAATATTAGACATTGTGATTTCGGGCGGCATCTTGTTTGGGCAGGGTAACCGTGCCTTCACTGCGGCCACAGGATCCGTTCCGCCCTGCTGGTCCGCATACCTGCAGAATCCAGCGGTAGGTGATGTCAACGGCGACGGCAAGGACGACATCGTGTGCGGAACGACCTCGGCTACCTTGGTCGAGATTTACACTGGCGCGGGAAGGTCAGGATTCACGCAGTATCAGGTGCTGGCAATTCCGGGAGGCTCTATCGTTTATACCGTGAGCCTAGGTGATTTCAATGCGGACGGGCGGCTCGACATTGCGGTAGGGACTCTTGGGGGTGATGATGTCGTACTCTTCATGAGCAACGGAAATGGGGAATTCCAGATATCCAGCTATGCGATGGGGGTGTCTCCGATTCTGTCCATTGTCGGAGATTTCAACAACGATGGCGCCCCGGACCTTGCATTCCTGAATTATGGGTACGATTACAAGCAGAATGCGGTTGAGGTGCTATTGCATAAGTAAGGTTTTCCAGTTTGTTGCGGTCCTAGTGCCTGCTAAAGGAAGAAAACGACAATTGCCAAGTTCCAATAAGTCCGGTGGTCTCAATGGGTCGATACAACACCTGTCCAAATCCTCTCCTTTGGGTCTAGGAGGCTGATTTCATTTGCCGGCGTCAATGCAAACAAAACAAAAGCCCTGTTTAGGTTCTGACAGAGTCCTGTCGCACAGATTGATTGTCGAGGAGAAGTATCGTTTCATCAATTAGTAATAAGATTTGCGACGACCGGTTGAGCTGACACCGCTTCTCTGAACTGGCGTTTTGCCGCGATGTGGCCTGTGCCACATTCCGATACGGGCCGTTTAGCGCTTGGATTGGATTTGCCGCTTCTGCGAAATCTTTCGTGCGCTCGAAATTTATCGGCTTGATTTGATTGCGGGCAAGATGGCCTTGCCCGACGGCGAATATCCGTGAACCTTATTTCTTCGGACGTGACTCCGGTGGAATCATGCCCGCCACGCGGTAATAAACGGTTAGCTGGCCGTAGACTTCCCCGCAATGCTCGACGAGGCCAAAGGCCAAATCGCTGAGGCGAATCTGTGCTTTACCGGCGTTTGCGGGGACATCCTCGGCGAAGGGATCGATCACCAAAGTGGAGATCCCTTTGTCGCCTTTCGATTTAATGGCCTGCGCTCCATCGGCGAAAGATTTTTTGACATAAGTAACGATGGCAGATTTGTTCTTGAACTGCGCGCGAGGAGGATCTTCCTCGGGGGGCAGGGCTTGCCCGAGTGCAACATTGGTGAAAAAATAATTTGCAGCGGCGCCGTGGATCATCCGCTCAGCAAACGTGCCCGTCGAGGGAGCGGCCTTGAAGTCGTACATGCCTTCCGGAAAATCCTCGGCCATGGCGATGAGCTTTCGGCCGATTTCATTCCACTGTTTCAGCAAAGCCGCTGACGGGCTGGCCGCGGGTTTCGGCGAAGCGGCGTTTTTCGCTGATTCCTGACCGTAAGCGGGCAGAACGAAGAGGATGGCAACGAAGTACACGTGCAGCTGACGGGTCATTTTCATTGGCGTGTAGCTCCCTTTGGGTGCGTCCCCGCGCATCTTACTCCACTTTGATAGTGGGCAGGATTAGATATGCAAAGCAACTATTTTCAGGGCAGGTCGGCGGCGAGGCGGGCAAGGATGACGTGAATCTCGAGGCAATATTTTCGAGTTTGCATCGCAGACCGCGCAAGTTGCCGCTTGCATGGGCGACATTCGGATACCGCCGTTGGTCGGGCCAGCCGGGTTCTCCATCCGGGGATTGACATATCGGATCAACTTTCTTTTTTCTATGTAAGAGTTTGAGGCGGAATCGCAATACAATTCAGTATAGATGGAAGTTCAAGCTGAAGGGAAAAACCACATGCCACTCGAAGAGCGGCGCCGCTCGGAGCGGTTTAGTTTCGGGGTGCCGCTAACTGTTCAATGGACAAACGGTTCTGAACAACGCCGAGCCCAAACTGTCACCCAAGATGTGAGTTCAGGCGGATTATTCTTCTGCTTGCCGGAGGCGATCCCCGATGGCACCGCCGTTGAAATCGAGATGACGCTGCCTACGCAGATCACTCTCGGGACACCGGTGAGAGTTCGCTGCCATGGTCGCATCCAGCGTTGCGTCCTGAAACCAGGGGATTCACCGGGCATGGCTACAATGATTGAAAAGTACGAATTCTTATCCAGCAAAGACGCTGCGTAGAAACTGGTTCCACCAACCCATGGCCGCATATTGAAAAGGCCAGCCGGAATGTGGCCGCGCGGGCGGGGCGGATTCTCATATTCCGATATCGTTTAACAGGAACCAAGCGCCCCGATCGCCCCAGCAAATCCGAATTGATTGGGGATTCCAGGCCCCAATTAGCGGCAATACCTGACTCCGTATCCAATATCGCCCCCGAGTAACGCGGATTCTCGGTGCGAAAGAACTTCAGGTCTTGAAAAGTTTTCTCCTTGGAAACTTGCCCAATACTAGCGAGTCGACACGTTTGACGCGTTCCTGACCCTCTGCTACATTGAATTTTCACGCAGGATTTTTTTTGCCCGGATGCAGTTCGCGCGATTTGCCAACCTTTCTAAGGCCTCAATTCTCCGCAGGAGGCAACATGACAACCAGCGCCGTTTCGAGGAGCCACAAAAATTTCATTAACGGGGAGTGGGTGGGAGCGCGCCGTGGGGGCACGTTTGAGAACCGCAATCCGGCTGACACAGGTGAACTGGTGGGAATATTTCCTTCCTCGACGCAGGAAGATGTGAATGACGCGGTGGACGCCGCGAAAGCTGCGTTCAAACAATGGCGCCTGTTTCCGGCGCCGCGCCGCGCGGAAATATTGTATCGCGCCGCGGAAACTCTGGTGAAGCGTAAGGAAGACCTGGCCCGCGATATGACGCGGGAAATGGGCAAGCCGCTTTCGGAAACTCGCGGCGATGTGCAGGAAGCCATTGACATGACGTATTACATGGCCGGGGAAGGGCGCAGGCTCTTCGGCCAGACGGTTCCGTCGGAGCTTCCCAATAAATTCGCGATGTCGGTGCGCGATCCGCTGGGCGTGGTGGGGATGATTACTCCATGGAATTTTCCGATGGCCATTCCGTCCTGGAAGATCATGCCTGCGCTGATTTGCGGAAACACGGTGGTCATCAAGCCGGCCGAGGATACGCCGCTCTCCACTTACAATCTGGTGCAGATCCTGATCGAATCGGGCTTGCCGGCGGGAGTACTGAACATCGTGACGGGCATGGGGCCGGAGGCGGGAGCGCCGCTTGTCACGCATTCGGGCGTGGCTGCCGTGAGTTTCACGGGGTCGTCGGAAACCGGGCGCATCGTGAGCACGGCCTGTGCGCCACTCTTCAAGCCGTGCCACCTGGAAATGGGCGGGAAGAACATCATGATCGTCATGGACGATGCCAACCTGGAGCTGGCGGTGGAGGGCGCGGTGTGGGGTGGCTTTGGAACGAGCGGACAGCGCTGCACGGCGGCCAGCCGCGTGGCCGTCCACACCAAAATTTACCGCGAATTTCTCAATCTCTTTGCGGAGCGGACCCGGGCGCTTAAGTTGGGCGACGGCCTTGATCCGGATACGGATGTCGGCCCGGTAGTGAATGAGACGCAACTGCAAACGGTGATGAAGTATGTAGAGATCGGGAAAAAGGAAGGCGCGCGTTTGGTAGCCGGCGGACACCGCGCGGAATCCGGCGATTTGGCGCACGGTTGGTTTCACGAACCGACAATTTTTGCGGACACGGACGCGAAAATGACCATCGCGCAAGAAGAGATCTTCGGCCCGGTTGTGGCCATGATTCCATTTTCTTCGCTGGAAGAGGCGATAGGGATTGCCAATAACGTCAAATACGGACTCTCCGCGTCCATCTACACGCGCAATGTGAATCAAGCGTACCGCGCCATGCGCGATCTCGAAACCGGAATTGTCTACGTGAATGCGCCCACCATCGGAGCGGAAATTCAGCTCCCGTTCGGAGGAACGAAAGGGACCGGCAACGGGCATCGCGAAGCCGGAACGGCCGCCATCGATTTTTATTCGGAATGGAAAACGCTGTACGTGGATTATTCGGACCGTTTGCAGCGGGCGCAAATTGACACGCCGTAGCAATCGGGATTCGCAGACTTTTACCGGGAACGCCAGTCTCCCGATTGGCGACTTACGCCAGGCCAATCGGGAGATTGGCGTTCCCAGATTCCGAGCCCCACGATTCGTGGTGGTCTTCCGCTTGGCACTTTCCATTCTTGTGCAATTTGACGAAGGCGGCTGCAACGCATAAAATCATTACAGCAGCATTCCAGTTGTGAGCCGTGCAGCCAATGTCCGATCCAGCGCCCAATAACGAACGCAACCGGCAGATTTTATCGGCCATCGTCCGCGCCTACATTGAGACGGGGGAGCCCGTCTCTTCACGCTCGATTTCGCGGCGCCACGTGGAAGCACTGAGTTCCGCCACGATTCGTAATGTGATGGTGGACCTGGAAGAGCAAGGCTTTTTGTATCAGCCACATACATCCGCGGGCCGAGTCCCTACAGCTTCCGCTTACCGGTTTTTCGCCCAGCAGATTGTGGCCCGAGCCACGCTGAGCCCGGAAGATGAGGACAGGATTCGCGGCGAGTTCGCGGCCGCGGCGTCGGGCGAGGAAATAGCGGAACGCGCCGGGCACGTGCTGGCGGAGATTTCGAAAGGGCTCGGCATTGTGGTTTCGCCGCCCATCTCGAAGACGGTGCTGGAGCACATCCGATTCGTGCTGCTCCCGGATGGGCGCATTGTGGTGGTTCTGGTCTCGACGGGCGGCAATACGCGGGACAAAGTGATACGTCCCGAGCGGGCTTTCAGCCAGCAGGATCTCGACCATACTGGGGAATATTTGAACCATCATTACACGGGATTTTTGCTCGAGGCGATTCGGGCCGACCTTCTCATCCGGCTGGCCAAGGAAGAGGAGCAATACGCGTTGCTGGCGCGCAATGCACTGGTTCTGTGCGATCCGGGGATGCTCGGGCAGGGCTCGGAGCAGCGCGTTTATATCGAAGGCGCGGCGCAAATGGCGGCCGCTCCGGAATTCATCGATCAATCCCAATTGCGGGATGTGCTCGCGGCGATCGAGGAAAAGCACAGGATTATCGCGCTGCTGGCAAATTGCATTGATACGCCTGACCCGGTGCACGTGCAAATCGGCGTTAAGGGAATGGACCGGGCGGGCGAACATCTGGCCTTGATCAGCGCGCCGTATTCCTTTCAGGATCAATCGCAGGGAACGGTGGGCGTACTGGGTCCCATGCGCATGCAGTATGAACGCGCGATAACGGCCGTAGCGTTTGTCGCGCGCGCCTTCAGCGAGACACTGGATCGGAGCTAGGCAACGTGGCGGAAGCGAAGCGTGAAGAAGAAAAGGTAATTTACATTGATGGCGTTCGCGTCGAGCCCGAATCGGCGCAGTCTTCCGACGATTCTCCTTTCCCCGACCCTCCGGCGGGCGGCGAATCATCTCCGGCGTCGGAAATCGAAAAGCTCAAAGCCGAGAAGGAAGAATTATCGCAAACGATGATCCGCCGCCAGGCGGATTTTGAGAATTTCCGAAAGAGAATCGAGCGCGATCGCCAGGAAGAGGGCCGCCGCGGCGTCGAGCGGCTCATCGTCGATTTGATCCCAGTCCTGGACGCCTTCCATCGCGCGTTGCAGGCGCACGACGATCCGGCGTTCGAGGAATATCGCAAGGGGATCACGCTGATCCGCAAGCAGCTTTGGGACTCCCTGGCGAAGCACGGCGTGCAGCGCATTGAGGCGGCGGGGAAAATATTTGACCCGCACCTGCATCAGGCCATTGAGCGGCTGGAATCCCAGGATTTTCCGGACGGGTTTATTGTCGCCGTGTTTCAGGACGGCTACATGTTTCACGGGCGGGTTCTGCGCCCGGCGATTGTGCGCGTTGCCGTGCATTCCGGAGAAGGCGAGAACTCCAGCACAAATGAAAATTAGGCCAGCGAGGCGGCGGATTCGATGAGCCAAAGACGGGACTGTTATGAAGTTCTTGGCGTAGAACGCAGCGCCAATTCGGACGAAGTAAAATCCGCTTATCGCAAAGCGGCCTTGAAATGGCATCCCGACCGCAACCCGCAGGGCAAGCAGGAAGCGGAGGCGAAATTCCGCGAAGCAACGGAAGCGTATTCGATCCTTTCCGATCCGCAAAAACGCGCCGCCTATGACCGCTTTGGCTATGCGGGACTATCCCGCGGCGGATTCGATGGCGGCGTCAATCAGACCATCTTTGATGAATTCCAGGATATTTTCGGAGACTTCTTCGGGTTCGAGGATATTTTCGGCGGGCGGCGCGGCGGCCGGGGCCGCTCGCAACGCGGCGCGGATCTTCGCTACGACATGAAATTAACTTTTGAGGAGGCTGCCTCAGGAGTGAACACGAAAATCCGCATCCCGCGCCTGGAGTTTTGCGAAGTCTGCAACGGCACCGGCGCGAAGGCCGGCACGGGCGTGGTGTCCTGCGTCACCTGCGGCGGCCGGGGACAAATCCATTACCAGCAGGGATTTTTCACCATTTCGCGAACCTGCCCGGATTGCCGAGGCGCGGGACAGATCGTGCGTGAATCCTGCCCCGATTGCCGCGGCAAAGGCCGTGTCGAACGCAACCGCACCATTGATTTGAGGATTCCGCCGGGGGTTGATTCGAATACGCGCCTGCGCGTTCCCGGCGAAGGCGAACCCGGGGGCAATAACGGTCCGGCAGGCGACCTGTACGTTGTGCTGGAAGTCAAACCGCACCCGTACTTCGAGCGGCGCGACGCGGACTTGTACTGCACCGTGCCGGTTTCCATCGTACAGGCGGCGCTGGGTACGGAAATTGTCGTGCCCGGCCTCAACGGCGAAGAGACGGTTAAGATTCCCGAAGGAACGCAGACCGGGGAGATCATTCGCCTGAAAGGGAAAGGCATGCCCGATCCGCACGGCGGCGGCAAGGGCGACCTGTATGTGAACATTCACGTCGAAGTTCCCACGAAACTGACGCGGGAGCAGCGCCGGCTGTTCGAACAACTTGGGGCCACTCTGCCTGTCGAGAATCGTCCCGCGCACCGTGACTCTTCGTTATTCGAAAAGGTCAAAGACATTTTCGGGTAAATGGCGTTGTACTTCTTTGTGGCCCTCGGGATTTCCTCAGCATTCTCTGTGTTCAGGTTTTGGGAGATTATTAAATCCTTAACACAGGGAACACAGAAAAAAGGCGAAGGAAACGGAGAGGCCTTCGTTAGCGCACCCCAAAAGCAGTCATAAAAGCCTCGCGAAAACGCAAGGGATCGGCATCGATCGCCACCTGGACATTGCCGCGGCGATTCTTGATTTCCACGGTCCTGCCCAACTCCGCCAGCTTGTCGCTGATTTCCAGCGCGACGGGACGAAACGTCACAATCGCGGGATTTGCCAGGACCGCGGCTGCGAGCGGATCCCGCGCAAAGTAAAATCCCTGGCGAATCTGGTCGCGGTTCGTGGCCAGGACTTGGGCCACGAAGCTTGCGAGCGGTGAGTTGGCGCGTGACTTGAATTGCTCGAACAGCGCCATGTCAACGGGAACTCGCTGTGTGGCGTCGAGGGGCACGAGACGAATCGGCGCGCCGGAAGCGAATACGATTTTGGCCGCGGCGGGATCGACGAAAATGTTCCATTCGGCCGCCACATTATTGGTCTGGAAAGCTCCGCCGTCCCCTAAATTTCCGGAAACGCGCACGGCGCCGCCCAGGATGACCAGTTGCAGGCCGGTGCGGGCCGTTCGCGGCGTGTGGGAAAACACTTCCGCGAGGTTGGTGAGCGGTCCGAGCGTGAGCACTTGGACGGGGTGGGCGGCATCCGAAAGGCGCTTGAGCAAATAGTCGACTGCGCTGCGCGGGTCGGCGGAACGCGTGGGCTCGGGGAGAGTTATTCCCGGAAGTTCGTCGGAAGTGCGGCGCCACTCCTCGGGAAATTCCTGGTCTCCAGAAAGCGGGTCCTCCTTGCCCAGGAAAACGGGAATGTCTTTCCGGCCCGCGAGCGCGAGCAGGCGCAAGACATTTTTGCCTCCCTGCGGCACGTGTGCCATGCCATTTTCGATGGTGATGGCCTCCACGTGAATATCCGGGCGAGACAATAAGAAAGCGATGGCCACCAAATCGTCCGGGTCCGCGTCAGTATCAATAATGACGGCGCGGGGAAGAGGGGCTCGCCGCGCTGCCTGCGCGGCGAGTCGCGCCGGAGATAACAAGACCAAAACCGCAAAAAGAAACGCGGAAAGGCCCGTAAACAGAGGGGTAGAAGCTGGCTGGGCGCGCAATGCCATCTGATTGATATAACATAGCGGCGCATGCGACGGCGATTCTTTGTACAAGAGTTTGCGGCCGGATCGGCAATCCTGCGCGGCGAGGCGGCGCAGCATCTGGGGCGCGTGCTGCGCGCGGAGACCGGGCAATTGTACGAACTCAGCGACGGGCAATGCGTGTGGCTCGCGCGGACAGAGAGCGTAGGCCGGGACGAAATCCGATTCTCGCTCGTCGAGGAGTTGCCGGCGCCGGTTGCGGCCGTGCGGATCGAACTGCTTTTGGCCATCGTGAAGTTTGACCGCTTCGAGTGGGCGCTCGAAAAGGCGACGGAACTCGGCGCGGAGGAAATCGTGCCGCTCGCGGCGGAGCGCAGCGAAAAGGGCCTGATCGCCGCGGCAGCGAAGCGCGCGGACCGTTGGAAGCGAGTCCTGGTTGAATGCGCGCAACAAGCGCGGCGTTTGCGCATCCCTGTGCTGAAGGATGCCGCCAAACCGCGCGACGCTTTCCGGACTTCGCCTGGGCAACTGAAATTGTTACTCTCCGAGCGTGCAGGTGCGCAGCCGTTGCGTGAGGTGCTCGAGCCAATTGCGTCAGCGCCAGGAAACAAGGGCGCCGCTCGCGTGGCCATCGCCATTGGACCCGAAGGTGGTTGGACCGACGCGGAATTTACGGCAGCGGACGCCTGCGGATTTGTGGAGTCGGCGCTCGGGACAAATATTCTGCGCACGGAAACGGCTGTGTGCGCGGCGCTTGCAGCGGTGCAGTACGCTTTTGGAGCGTTTCGGCCAGGCGACACCGACCGGGATGCTATTGAAAGTGAGTCGTAGCTGTTGCGCGCCATGAATTCCCTCGCCCAAGGTCAGGGATGGTTTATGGTGGCGCATGCTTCAGCTTGCGGCGGTTAGTGCGTGCAAGAACTTACCCCCGCAGGCTGAAGAGTCTGTGTGAGAACTAGCCTTGACGCGTCTCTTATACTGCACGAGAGGGGAGACGCGATGGGGAAATTTTTGGATTACAATCCGGATCAGGCGTATTTGCTTCCTCCGA
>Ga0210409_10000887_pt1 | contig 42711 bp, 46 predicted proteins | sample IncBWH17MmetaG_FD_161649 | JGI IMG/M metagenome (GOLD analysis project Ga0210409, IMG submission 161649) | Forest soil microbial communities from Barre Woods Harvard Forest LTER site, Petersham, Massachusetts, United States - Inc-BW-H-17-M | ecosystem: Environmental > Terrestrial > Soil >... | reverse complement strand
GCAATTAGGGTCATTGTGGCAGCTGATTTTTCCCCTGGTACTCGTCGCATTTTTCATTTACTCAGCGATCAAGAATGCCGGCCAACCGACGTCGCGGCAGGTTCGGAGAGGTGGCGGGTGGTGGATCGGGCCGATGATGGGCGGAGGAGGTTGGGGAGGCGGTGGATTTGGAGGTGGCGGTGGGTTTGGCGGTTTTGGCGGCGGATCATTCGGTGGAGGCGGCGCGAGCGGGAGTTGGTGACGATTGGGCAGCCAGTGGGGATCGACTGCGCATGGAAGCAAAATTAAAGGAACTAATCGAGCAACTACAGGGGGCGGCGGCCCCTAATCTGAAATCCGTCGTGTTGTACGGCTCGGCCGTGACCCCAGAGTTTGTCGCTCAGCATTCGGACCTCAACGTCCTGTGCCTGGTGGAACGCGCGGGTGCGCCCGAGCTCGAGGCGCTGCATGCAATCGTCGAATGGTGGACGCGCGCCGGCAATCCTGCGCCGCTGGTCTTCACGCTGGACGAGCTGCATCGTTCGGCAGATGTTTTTGCGATCGAGCTGTTCGACATGAAGCAGCACCACCGGGTTCTTTTGGGCGAAGATTTTCTCGGCAGCTTCGAAGTGCCGCTGAATTACCACCGTCTCCAAGTAGAGCGTGAACTCAGAATGGGTTGGCTGCGCCTGCGCCAAGCCATTCTCGCCGCGCCGCAAAAGCGAAAAGTTCACTTAAGCATTATGCTTGCTTCCGTCTCCACATTTTGTGCGCTATTTCGCCACGCGCTCTTCGCGCTCGGTCAGCCGATGCCGGAGACCAAGCGTCAGTCTGTGGATGCCCTCGCTGCGCTTACGGGCGCGGATCCCTCTGCGTTCCATGCCATCCTCGATTTGCGGGAAGGGAAGCGCAAAGAAGGCCAACTTGACATCGAGGCGACGCTGCACACCTATCTCGAGTTCGTTGAAGTGGTGACGAATGAAGCGGACCGCCGCCTCGAGGCACAATAATCTGGAGCAGCCGAACGAGTGTGTGCGAGAAATCGAGAAGATTTGCAGGTCGCGGCTTTAGCCACGACATAAAGGCCGTTATCACCGCGGCTCGAGCCGCTGGAATTCCGGCCCTGCCGTCGTGGCTACGGCACGGTCGCACGATCTCTTGTTCTATCTAGGTTTGCTAGATTTTTGACTCGGAGGTTTTCGATGAAAGTAGCCGTCGCGTTCCTCGCTGTTGTCCTGGTGCTGACGCTGATCGTCAGCGGCATGTACATCGGGCGCCGCAATGAGATGGTGACGTTGAGCGAGCAGGTGAAATCCAACTGGGCGCAGGTGGATGTCGTCCTGCAGCGCCGCTCGGACCTGATCCCCAATCTCGTTGAGACCGTGAAAGGCTTCGCGGCGCAGGAGCAGACCGTGTTCAATGACATCGCCAAGGCCCGCGCCGCAATGGCAGGGGCCCGAACCCCTGGAGAGAAGATCGCCGCCAACGGTCAATTGGATTCTGCGCTGGGCCGGCTTCTTGTAGTGGTGGAAAATTATCCGCAGCTCAAATCCAACGAAAATTTCCTTCGCCTCCAGGACGAGTTAGCCGGCACCGAAAATCGAATCGCCGTCGAGCGCAAGCGGTACAACGATTCCATACAGGCGTACAACACTTACATCGCCAAATTCCCGAACAATATCTTTGCGGGTTGGGCCGGTTTCCAGCGCAACAACGCGTACTTCGAAGCCTCTCCCACTTCGCGCGAGGCCCCTGGAGTTCAATTTCCGGCGCCGAACCGCTAGAAGAAGTCGCGCGATTGATCCCCGTCAGCGCACGGCTTCAGGGGAGTCGAAACATCAGGAGAAAGTTTGGGATTTGGCCCCTGAAGTTCGGGGAGTTAAGGATATTGCCATCAGCCGATATTCGTTTGGATTTTCCCTCTGCATGCGATTGACTGCGGAGTGTTGAGTGGTCTGGCGGGATTTACTTGGGCAGCTTCGTAGGAGGCCGCACGCCAGTCGGTCGCTTTCGTTCGGCCGCGTCCCAATCGGGCGGCGGAAATGCAATCCGCCAGAACAACGGCGAAGGCTCCGCAAACTCCACACCTACTTCAGCCTTCCCACCTTCTTTCAACCCGATAAAAGTTACCGAGGAGGGCAACTCTTCGGCGGTCTTGGGGTTTACAATCGCGATTTCCTGCCCGCGAACCACCTGTTGTCCCAGCCTCACCAGGCACCCGTTCGCGCTCACTGAAACGGTGGTTGTCTCTTCCTCAAAGGCCTTCGTGCCGCTTCCGCCGCGCACCAGCACCGGCATGGCAATCAATACGCGCTGCGTGCGCCGGCGCTCGGCTGCGCTCTCTACTGGCGCACCCGGCACTGAAGCCTTTATCTCAGCCATCTTGGTCTCCCGCTGCTGACATGGTCGCCCCTATCCCATAGATTAACATCTCGGCCGAGCGTGCGGTGGCCCAGTCTCCCGGCTTGCCGCCCATTTGTTACTCCCCGGTGAAACCTCTGTTCACCTGGCTTGACCAGCATCCCTCGGCGCGCTACGCTAATCTCACCACCTGAGTTTTCCGCTCGCAGTTGCAGCGGGGAGGATTGCAGCCGCCAAACTTGATGAAACAGACTGTCCGCATGATCGGGGGCATCAATGAACTATTCGGCACCCTCGACGAAAACTTGAAGCTTTTTGAGTCCGCCCTGCAGGTGACCACGCAGTTGAAGGACCACGACCTCGAAATTGAAGGCGCTCCTGAACAGGTCGAGCGCGCTGCCCGCATCCTTGGCGACTATAACGCTCGCGTCCGCGAAGGCCGTGTCCCCGACAGCCACGAAGTGAAGTCCCTGCTGCGCATCGCCACTGCCGCACCCACTCCTGTCACTGAGCTTCGCGGCGCCTTCTCACCCACTCGCTCGCGATCCTTCGGCAAGAAAAGCGTCACGCCCAAGAGCGATAATCAGCGGCGCTACATCGAGGCTCTCGAGACCCACGACATGGTGTTTGCCATCGGTCCCGGTGGTACAGGCAAGACCTACCTGGCCGTCGCCATGGCGGTATCAGCGTTGCTCTCGAAGCAGGTGAACCGCATCATCCTGGCGCGTCCGGCCGTGGAGGCAGGCGAGCGCCTGGGCTTCCTACCTGGCACGCTCCAGGAAAAAGTGGACCCCTACATGCGCCCGCTCTACGACGCGCTGCACGATCTCCTCGAAGCCGACAAGCTGGAAGGCTTTCTCGAAAAGGACATCATCGAAGTCGCGCCACTGGCTTTCATGCGCGGCCGCACGCTCAATGATTCCTTCGTCATCCTGGACGAAGCGCAAAACACTACCAGCGAGCAGATGAAAATGTTTCTCACTCGCCTGGGTTTCAACTCCAAGGCTGTAATCACCGGCGACATCACGCAGATCGATCTGCCCAATGAGCGGCGCTCCGGCCTGGTCGAAGCCATCGAGGTGGTGGGAAATATCGAAGGCATCTCGTTCATCTATTTCGACGAGCGCGACGTCGTCCGCCACAGCCTGGTCCAGCGCATCATTAAAGCCTACGACGAGTGCACTGCGAACAAGTCTGAGGCGACCAATCGGTCGTCGAACTCCGGCCGCACGAGCCATTCCGTCGACAAGAATCGTCGCGACTGATCCCATCGCCATGATCCTCAATCGCCAGCGCAGCGTTCGTGTTTCTGTTCGAGAACTCGACAAGTTTCTCGACCGCGCTCTCCTCCGTCTTCACATTCCTCGAGGCGCTCTCACCGTCTGCCTGGTTGACAACAGAGAAATGGCCCGCTGGAACCTTGCTTACCGGGGCAAGAAAGGGGCCACGGATGTATTGTCCTTTCCAACCGATGGACCCGAGCGCAATGGGACCAGTCGTACGGCTCACAGCCAGCCGAAACCCGGACCGAAATCTGCCCTGGCTGGGGGAAGCAACTCCTATCTCGGCGATATCGCCATCTCCCCCGTCGTCGCCCGCCGCAACGCTCGCCGCTTCGGCCGCACCTTCAGCGAGGAAATACGCATTCTCATCCTCCACGGCGTTCTGCATGTGATGGGCTACGACCATGAATCTGACAGCGGTCAAATGGATCGCCGTGAGCAGCGCCTCCGCCGTGAGTGCGGACTCACCTGACCCATGCCCATACTCCTATACACCATCGGCGTTCTCGCCCTCACCGCGGGCCTAGTCGGCTTCTCCTATCTTGATCGCGTGTACCGCGAGCTTGGCCGCGTGTATGCCGGACGCATCCACGATCATCTGGAAACGTTCGAGCTGGAAATCGAGCCGCGGTTCAAAATGGACCGTCGGCGCGCCGCGCTGGCATTCAGCCTGCTCACGCGCCTATGGCTGGTCCTAGTCGCGGCCATCACCACGCGCGGCTTGCTCTTCTTCGTGCTCGGCACATGGGAAGCAGCGGTCGAAATGGTCTTCTTTCTCTCCGCCGAAGTTGTGGTGGCTATGCAATTCCTGCCCTCCCTGCTTCTGGCCCGCGCCCCGGGAAACTGGATTTCGGCGTTCGTACCGGTGGTGCGCGCATTCCTGATTGTGATCTGGCCGGTGCAAGCCGTTCTCGAATTGCTCGTCTCCGTACTGCATCTTTCGGAGGACGAAGCCGCGGCCCCGGCCGTCGAGCAGCAGCAGGCCATCGAGGCACTGGTGGATGCCGCCACAGAAGAGGGAATTATCGAGCGCGACGACGCGCGTTTGATCGAACAGGTGGTTGAGTTCGGCGATAAACGCGTGCGCGACGTGATGACGCCGCGGCCCGACGTCGTCGCCATCCGCGCTTCCTCCACGCTCGAGGAATTCCGCGATCTGGTGGTCGAAACAAAATTCTCGCGCTTGCCCGTGTTCGAAAAATCGCTTGACGATATCGTCGGCATCGTGATGTCCCGCGACATGCTCGAAGTCCCCGACAGCGAAGCCGGCCACCGCACTGTGCGCGAGCTGATGCGCCCCGCGCTCTTCGTTCCGGAAACAAAATTCGGCTCCGAGCTCCTCAAAGAAATGCAACGCAAGAATCAGCAGATGGCAATTGTGATTGACGAGTATGGCCTCATGGCCGGCATTGTCACCGTCGAAGATCTTGTGGAAGAAATTGTGGGGGAAATTGGGGAAGAAGATCGCCGGCCGGCGCCCGATGTGATTCGCGAGTCAGCCGGCAGCCTAGTGATGCGCGGCAGCGTCCCGGTAGAAAAGGTCGGCGAGCTGTTTGGCATCCATCTCGCCGCTTCTCCGGAACATTCCGGCGCGACTACGGTCGCGGGCCTGCTCAACAGCGTCGCAGGCCACGTCCCTCGCACCGGCGAAGTGATCGAAACAGAAGGTCTGCGTTTCGATGTCCTCGAGGCGAATCAGCGCAAAGTGCTCCGTGTGCGCGCCCGCCGGCTCGCGGCTTCGACCGCTCACACTGTCTGAACCTGGGTTGGCCTCTGCCGTCAGCTCTTGCCCGCCACCTTCGCAAAGAATACTGCCGCGCGACGGTCAATCTCCTCCGGCGTCAGATCCTCCACGTGCGTCGCGATGCCCCACGAATGGCCCCAAGGATCAATGACGCTGCCGAACCGGTCGCCCCAGAATTGCGTGTCGATCGGCATACTGACTTTCGAGCCAGCCTCGACAGCGAGCCTGAACGTCGCGTCGGCATCTTCCACGTATAGAAACAGAGAAATTTTCTGCGGCCCGGGTGCACCGGCTGTCTGCGGTCCCAGTTCGTCGTTTACGAAAATGATCGAGTCGCCGATCGCTAATTCCGCATGCGTAATCTTGTTGCCATCGGGTGTCGCTTTTCGCATCCGCTCTTGAGCGCCGAATATGGCCTTGTAGAATTCGATGGCGCGTGCTGCATCCCTGCAAGTCAGTGAAGGGGTAATCGAGTGAAACCCCGCGGGAATTGCTTTTACAGAGCTCATGGGAAACCTCCTCCGAGTGTCAATCTACCGTGCGACGTGGTTTGCAGGCGCTTAATGGGGCTGGCGCGCGCCACGGGAACCCAAGTTTATAGACGCTGAAATGGAAGTCAAGTGAGCGCGCATCTCCCAAGCGATTCTGTCCTTCCCGTTGACTTTTCGCACGCGTCCTTCCTCCCAACTCCAATTTACCGCAACAGCTCGCGTCGGCGTACAATTGGCGGCTGATGCCATTCAAGTCTGGTTTTGTCGCCATCGTCGGCCGCCCCAACGCAGGCAAGTCCACGCTCGTCAATACGCTGGTGGGCCGCAAAGTATCGATCGTGACACCCAAGCCGCAGACCACACGCAATCGCATTCAAGGGATCCTGAATCGCGCCGATGCGCAAGTGGTCCTGGTGGATACGCCCGGCCTTCACAAGCCTGGCAATGTTCTCAGCCGCCAGATGATGGACGAGCTGCAGCACGCCCTGGAAGGCGTTGACGTAGTTGCGCTGATCGCCGACGCCTCGGTCGATTTCGGTGCGGGCGACCGCTTTGCCATACAATGGGTGCAGCGATTCGAAGGGCCGGTGTTTCTACTACTGAACAAAGTGGACCGCATCCCGAAAATGCGCCTGCTGCCGCTGATCGAACGCTACAATCGCGAATTCGATTTCGCGGAAATATTTCCCATCTCCGCGCTTACCGGCCTGGGCTGTTTCGATCTCGTCAACGGCTGGCTCAAGCGCCTGCCCGAACATCCCCCGTATTTTGAGCCGGATCAGTTCACCGATCAGCCAGAACGGTTTCTAGCCGCCGAAATCATCCGCGAGAAAGCGATCATCGCCACGCGCGAAGAAGTGCCGCATTCAATCGCCGTGCTGATTGACAATTTCGACGAAGGTGAAAAGCTGCTGCGGATTCGCGCGACGCTATACGTAGAGCGTGAAGGGCAGAAGGGAATCCTGATCGGCAAGGGCGGTGCCACCATGAAGAGAATCGGCATGCAGGCGCGCCTGGAACTCGAGAGCATCCTAGACGCCCACATTTTCCTCGAGCTATTCGTCAAAGTGCATCCAGGCTGGCGCCAGAATTCATCCATCGTTCGCCAACTCGACTGGCACCGCCAGCTCGCGCAACTCGCGGACTATCAGGAATGAATCAGGCGCCAATTTCCCCAGGCGGCACACGAAACACAGGGCGGTCAGCGGGTGATCTTTGCGAAAACTTTACGCAAGCAACCGTTGCTTTGACTGCGTCATGATTCACGCATCAAAATGCAGTTCTTTTTGAAAACGCCGTGCGCGCTTCCACGCCCGGGCGTTTATCCGGCGCGCGAAGGGGCAATTCCAAGCGATCGCATCTTGCGATACAAATGACTTCGCTCAAGGCCCAGCGCCTGCGCCGCCTTCGTCATGTTCCAGCGATTTTCTTCCAGTTTGCGCAGCACGAATTCCCGCTCGTATGCAGAGCGCGCCTCCTGCAAGCTGTCGTACGGCTTCTGCGGACTCTTCGACGCGCCGCGAAAAATCTCCGGCGGAAGATGGTGCGGCTCGATCCGGGGCGACGGGCACATAATCACCAACCGCTCGACCAGATTTTTCAGCTCGCGCACGTTTCCCGGCCATGGATAAGCGAGGAGCACTTCCATCGCCGTCGGCGAAAACTCCTTCGGCTTCTTCCCATACGCTTCACCGAAGTCCGCCAGAAAAAACGCCGCAAGGATTGGAATATCCTCAGTCCGCTCGCGCAACGCCGGAACGTAGAAGGGAATCACATTGAGCCGGTAGAACAAATCTTCGCGAAACGCGTTGCGCCCAATTTCCTCTTCCAGTTTCTTGTTCGTCGCCGCAATCACCCGCACATCCACCGTCACGGCTTGATTGGACCCGAGCGGTTCCACGCGCTGCTCTTCCAGCACCCGAAGCACTTTTGATTGTGTTTTCAAACTCATGTCGCCCACTTCATCGAGAAACAGCGTGCCGGTATCGGCCTTCTGAAATTTACCCACCTTGTCTTCGCTGGCGCCCGTAAAGCTGCCCTTGTGGTGACCGAACAATTCTGACTCGATCAGCTCCTCGGGGATTGCCGCGCAATTCACTTCGACGAAAGGTTTCGAATTGCGCAGGCTGTGATGATGCAGCGCCCTCGCCACCAGTTCTTTCCCCGTTCCGCTCTCGCCATAAATGAGCACGCGCCCAGTGGTCGGCGCCGTAAGCGCAATCTGCTGACGCAGCGCCTTCATCGGGACACTGGTCCCAAGAATCTGGTGCCGTTCCTCAAGCTCCGCTCGCAGGCGCCGGTTTTCTTCCTCCATGCGTAAATATTCAAGCGCGTTGCGCACCACCAACACGGTCTTCTCGAGCGAGAGCGGCTTCTCTACGAAATCGAATGCTCCCAATTTTGTGGCGCGCACCGCCGTCTCGATATTTCCGTGGCCTGAAATCATCACCACCATGGGTGCGGCATCCAGCCCCTGAATTCGCTCGAGCGATTCGAGCCCATCCATCCTCGGCAGCCACACGTCGAGCAAGACCAGATCCACGCCGCCGCGTTCCAGACGCGCGAGGCATTCTTCGCCCGAGGCTAGGGCCTCCGCGTCGTAGCCTTCGTCCCGCAGAAGCGCGCTCAGAGACTCGCGGATGCCGCTCTCATCGTCCACAATCAGTATGTTTGCTGGCATTTCGATATCGCCGGTCTGTCGCCGGCAGTTTTCCTTATGCTGCGGGGCTGCCTGCCTGCGCGGAAACGGCGCCCACCTCCACGGCCGGGAACCGAATCAGGAAGCGCGTGCCCATGGGCAGATTGTCTTCTACGCGAATGGTTCCGTTGTGCTCCGCAATTATGCGGCTGGCAATCGCGAGACCCAGGCCCGTGCCGCGTTCCTTTGTTGAGAAGTGCGGAAGGAACAAGCGTTCCTTGTCCTGCGGAGAAATTCCGCGGCCGCTGTCGGAGATTTCAATTTCTACGGCGTCGCCTTCGCCTTCCACACGCGTCACCACGCGCATCTGCCGGATCGCCGATCCCTCCATCGCTTCCGCAGCGTTGTCAATCAAGTTTGCGACTACGCGCCGCAGCAGCTCGCGATCGGCTTTCACCGCTGGAAGCGACTCCGCCATCTCTTTGCGCAACTCGATACCGTCGAGCCGCCCGTGAAATAGGTCGAGCGCGCTCGCGACGATGGTGTTCAAATCCGCAGGAGCGAGGCGCGCAGAAGGGAAGCGCGCAAATTGCGAGAACTCGTCCACCAGCGATTCCAGCGTCTGCACTTCACGCTCGATTAGCCCGGCGCATTCCGCCACCAGCTTGTCGAACTCATTTCGCATCCCGTCGGGTTTGGCGGCGGCAGTGCGTTCGAGATGCCGCAGGAGCCGCTGCGCGGAAAGCTGAATGGGTGTCAGAGGGTTCTTGATTTCGTGCGCGATGCGTTGAGCCACTTCCTGCCAGGCCGCGGCTTTCTGCGCGCGCAGCAAATCCGTCAAATCGTCGATCACCACTACGAAACCAGTATTCGATCTGCGCGGCCCGAGCGAACTGACCGTCACCGCGGCGCGTACCAGACGCCCGGAGGTCGCAATCTCGATTTCGCGCGATGCCGCTCCCATTCGCAGCGATCGCCGCATTAAATGCAACACCGAGCGCGCTCCCTCTTCTCCCAGCAGATCCGGCAAGGTCTGTGCCCCGCGCGCATACTCTCCCAAGATCGCGGCCACAGCCGAATTTACGCGCGCCACTTCTCCGGTTGACGTGAGGGAGACGACTCCGGTGGGAATATTTTCCAGAATTGCCTCCATCAATTTTCGCCGCCGCTCGCGCTCCTCGATAGCCTGCTCCAGGCTCTTGGTGAATTCGTTGATCTGCCGTCGCCCTTCGCCCAACTGTTCGGTCATGCGATTGAACGAGCGCACGAGCGTTCCCAGCTCGTCCTGTGCCTGCACTCCGATGCGATGATCGAAATTCCCATGCGAGATTTCACGCGTCGCTTCGGCCAGCGCTTGAATCGGCACGGTCACCTGCTTCGAAAGGAAGAGCGCCACCCAGGTGGTGGCAAAAAGCAGCAGGAGTGTGATCAGCAGCAGCGCCAAAATTATTTCCCGTTTATAAGTGCGCAGGTTCTGTTTCTGTTGGACGTAAGTGGTGGTCTGCGCCTCGATTTCGTCAATGCGCTGAAGGAAATTGTTTGGCACCGCGCGGCCGACCACCACCGTGCCGTGGCCGCAACCCGCCTGCCCAGCCACATACGTGGCGCTCGTATTCGCCCAAACTTCCGCGCCGCTTCGCAGATTGCGCTTGAAGACCGGGCGTTCCGTAGCCCCAAACACTTCAGCCGCTCCATCATGGCCCCTGAGTGCATCCGCTGACCAGATGGCGTCTGCCGAGGGAGCCCCGCGGCGTAGCGCATCCTCGAGGGTCATATTGGGCTGCGCTAGCACCGCGCAAGCAGCTTGCGCCTGCTGCGTGAGACGGGCGTGTCCGCGGCTGGCCACTTCGTCAAGGAGTGCCTGACTTTGCTCGCTCGCGATTTCCAGCGGGCGCGGGAACCACGCGCCGAGGCTCCGGTTCACCAATGCATAGCTGAAGAAAAACATGAACACTACGGGTAGCAGCGATACCCCCATCGCTCCCAGGACCATCTTTACCTTGAAGCGCGAACCCATCTGTCCGCTGCGCCGCTCCGCCCACAGACGCACCACGTTGCGGAGCAGAATGAGGGTTAAAACTAGAAGCGCTAGGGCAATCACGGTGAAAAGCGCGAAAAAGATCACCAGCGAGTTTTCCTGCTCGGGGTGGAGGGGGATCCGCAGCGAGCCTATGGTGAATACTGCCGCCGCCAGCAGGGCCGCAACCACGCCGCCAATGGCGAGCTTCCAGGATGGTTCGAGCTGCTTCAAATCACACGCTCCTGCAGGACAGGCGCTGGCAACCCGCACCCGCACTCCCAACGTCCCTGGCAGGTTCTAGAGCTGAGAGCAGGTCGGTTTTGCATGCTTGGCAGGGTGAGTTCGCCATGTGCTCGGGGAGTTGCGCCATTGAGACTGGGGCCATTCTCACGGTCGGTCCCCCAAAACGCTTCGTCTGCCTGGAGAATGCATGGAAAACCCACGATAACGGGGCTGGAATGCCAAGTCAAGGCATGTGTTGTGTTCTTGCCACACAAGTGTGGCTTTCGCTGACTGAATCCCCGGGCGATCCCAGGGAAGTGGATGGCCTGAACCGCCGCGGTGCTCTGAATTTCAGCCTCGCTTCGCTTCGAAAGCGCGCATGAACGCCACTAGGGTCTCGACGGACTCCAGCGTCACTGCGTTGTAGAGCGAGACACGGATTCCGCCGACCGAGCGATGTCCCGCAATCCCTTCAATTCCCGCTGCCGCCGCATCCTTGATGAATTCTCTCTCGATGTCTCGGTTTCCGCCAGCCAAGCGGAAAGCCACGTTCATGGTGGAGCGCGCGTCGCGCTCTACAGGTGAGGAGTAAAAACCAGTCGCCTCAATCGTGTCATAGAGCAATTTGGCTTTGGCACCGTTGCGTTTCTCTAGCGCCTCGAGTCCACCTGCTGCCTCGATCCACTCAATGACAAGCCCGACGATGTAAACGGCGAACATCGGTGGCGTGTGATAGAGCGAACGCTCGGCAATCTCAGTTCGATATTGGAGAAGCGAAGGCAGGTTCTGGTCCGCGCGCTCGACCAGATCACGCCGGACGATCACCACGGTGGCGCCCGCCGGCCCGAGATTTTTCTGCGCACCTGCGAAAACCAATCCGAACTGCCTCACGTCCACCTGCCTCGAGGCGATATCCGATGACATGTCCGCTACAAGCGGGACAGCACCCGTATGGGGAAAAGATTTCCATTGCGTGCCCTCAATCGTGTTGTTCGTGCACATGTACACATAGGAAGCATCCGGCGAGAGATTGATTTCGCTGCTGCGCGGTAGGCGTGTGAATTTTTCCGCCTCCGTGGAGGCTGCCAGCCGGTACGGGACTCCTTTTTTCAGTTCTGCGATCGCTTTGGCCGTCCACATGCCAGTGTGCAGCACGTCCACAGGCTTTCCGGGCAGGCAAAGATTCATCGGCACCATCGTGAATTGCAAGCTGCCGCCACCTTGCAGAAAAATCACTGCATACTCTTCCGGAATTGACATCACCCGCCGCAGCCCCGCCTCCGCACGCGACAGGATATCCTCGAACTCCGGGGACCGGTGGCTCATCTCCAGTACCGACATTCCCGTGCCGCGATAATCGAAGAGTTCCTGGCGAACCCGTTCGAGAACAGGGAGCGGGAGAGCGCCGGGCCCGGCCGTGAAATTAAGCGCTCGTTTCACTTTCGTTGTAAAAGCGGAAGAAACAGTCACGATCTGAAATTCCTTTCCTTCAAAGCCAGTTGACCAGGGAGCCCGTCCTGGAGGTTCAGCCGGGCGATGCAACGAACCGATACCCCACTCCCCGCACGGTCAACAGATATTTCGGGTTCGACGGATCTACCTCGATGTAGCGGCGCAAGCGAACGATGAAATTGTCTATCGCGCGCGTGTCCGTATCCTCGACCAATCCCCATACATCTTCGAGAATGGACTTGCGCGAAACCGTGCGGCCGCCATTCTGGATCAAATGACGCAAGAGTTTCGCTTCCATCAACGTTAATTGGATGGTGTTGCCGCTGGCTTGCAGCTCCAGCGTGTCGAAATCGATGGTCTTGCCATCGAATGAAAAAACATCATCCTCAATCGCCGTCGGCGTTTCGGGTTTGGTCGGAGCAGGATTGAACTTCTTCTGATTCGCTCCGCTGCGCAGCCATTCCGTGCGCCGCAATAATCCCTGCAGTCGTGCCAGAAATATCGGCAATTCGAAAGGCTTCGGTAGATAATCGTCGGCGCCTGCAGCAAATCCTTGGAGCACGTCTTCCGGCCGACCTCGCGCGGTCAGCATCAGCACGGGGACATAATTTCGCGCTCTGCGCAACGCGGCCGCCACCGCGAAACCGTCAATTCCGGGAAGCATTACGTCGAGAACGACGGCGTCGAATTGCTCTTTGTTGTCGAGCAAGCGCTTGAGCGCCGATTCCCCGTCGCCAGCAAGCTGCGCGCTGTGGCCCTCCGCTTCTAGATTGAAGCGCAAACCTCCGGCGAGATGGGCCTCGTCCTCGACTACCAGCACGCGGCTCACGCGCGGCTCCGGGGGAGTTCCAATGTGAATGTGGTTCCTCGGCCAGCTCCCTCACTTTCGGCGAACACTTTTCCTCCATGGGCGCGGGCGATGGCGCGCACGATGAACAGGCCGAGTCCGGTACCTTTTACTTGAGGGGAAGTGCGCCGCGGAACGCGATAGAAGCGTTTAAAAATCCGCTTCAATTCTTGTGCTGGAATTCCGACGCCCCGATCGCGCACCCGAAGCACCACGTGCTCTTCATCGGACAATTCAATTTCCGCGGTTACATCCACGCGCTTGCCAGAATATTTGATGGCATTGTCGAGCAAGTTTGAAACGGCGGTGCGCAGCTCCTCGGGATCCCCCTGAACGATTATTTCGGAACTGTTCCGCGCTTGCTCGTAGCGCAAGGTCCCCGGCTCAAGATGGTGCCGCGCGCCAACCAGCTCCATGCACTCCCGCACCATGCTGCCGAATTCAATTTCCACGCGGTGCGGGGCTGCATTCTTCTGGCCGGCTGCCCCTGCTTTGAGCACTTGCTCGACGGTGCGAAGCAAGCGGTCGGTGTCGAGCAGCATCAAGTCGTAGAATTTCCGGCGTTGCACATCATCCACCTCGCGGCGTTGGAGCGTTTCGAGGTGAAGACGTATCGAGGTGATGGGAGTTTTCAACTCATGAGTAACCGCATTGATGAAACTATCGTGCTGCTCGTTCAACTTGATTTCTCTTACCAGGAAACCGGTATTCAGAATGAGGCCAAGAATAATCGCGGCGAAGAAAAAAACACCGAAGAAAAGCAAGACGCCCTGACGCCAGTTGAGGATGATCCATCCGACGTTTAATGCGACAGCCAGCGCTACCAGACAGATGCCTAGGACTACGAAGAACGCGATGGTCTTCCGGCGGCTAGTGACTCGCATGGGCTCTCAAGGAGATTGTACCGCGGAGCGATGCGGTGTGATTCAGGAGATGTTTGATTTCGAAACGCGGAGGCAATCCCGCGGGCGCTTAGGCGCGCCGAACGGCGGCTGTCAAATTACGCGACAAGAAAACTTCAGACGGAGACCAGGCCTGTCTCGCGTGTAGCCGCGGAAACGGCAACGTCTTCGGGACGCTGCTGCTCTGAGATTTTTGCGCGGCGAATCTGGCGCGCGAGGCCGAGTTTGTTCATGAGTAGGATGGCGTACCAATTGAAATCAATTTCAAACCATGCCAGGCCGTGCTGGGCCGACGTCGGGTGCGCGTGATGATTGTTGTGCCAGCCCTCGCCCCAGGTGACCAGCGCCACCCACCAGCTGTTCGTCGAATCGTCGCGGGTGGGAAACCGGCGCGTGCCCCAGGAATGCGTCGCCGAATTCACCAGCCACGTGAAGTGCAGACCCACAACGGTGCGCAGGAAAATCCCCCAGAGCAGGAAGGGAAGTCCGCCCATCGCGAGAAGCAACGCGCCCAGAATAACGATCGGAACGTAATGATATTTCGTGATCCAGATGTAAAACTTGTCTTTCGCGAGGTCGGGGACGTAGCGAGCCAGCGTGGTCGTGTCGTGGTGCATGGACTTGCCCATCAGGATCCAGCCCATATGGGACCACCACTTGCCATCGCGCGGGGAATGCGGGTCGCCCGGCTGGTCAGAATGCTGGTGGTGGATGCGATGCGTGGCCACCCAGAAAATCGGGCCGCCCTCCAGAGCAAGCGTCGCGCACACGGTGAGAAAATATTCGAACCATAGGGGAGTCTTGTATCCGCGGTGAGTCAGGAGGCGGTGATATCCGATGCCAATCCCGAGGCTGGTAGAAACCCACCACAGAAACGCGGCCACAAAAAACGCCTTCCAGGTGAAGAAAAACAATGCCGCGACCGCGCCGATGTGGAACGCCATCATGAATCCGGCAGTCACCCAATTCACTTCGTCAGCGGCGGCCTGCCGCTTTTTCAGAACTTCGAGTTCGGGCATCATGGTTCCTTCCACAAAGGGTGACATCGTCGCGCTCTTCCCACTCTCAGACTAGCAGCAGGAGCCAAGGGTGTTTGTAATAGTTCTGTAATACCCATGTCCAATGCCCTGCAAGGGTTACCTGTCCTTGTGGCCCACTAATTTACGATGCGGCGCCTTGCCTTGACACTCTGCGCGGCTAGCCAGTAGACTGAAAAGCTCCTAAGCGATGTGCGGAGCAAGATAGATGCTGCTGTCACGGGATTTTGTCGGCTACATGGCCAAGGAAGTCGTCAAGCGGCTGGTCGCTGCCAAGATGATCGAAACCAAGAATATCGAGGGTGTCACGCAGGCGGTGCGGCAAGTGATGGCCGATGAAGTCACCGTCGAAGACCGGCTGAATGAAGAAGTCCGCGAAATCCTGGCCCGCTACTCCGACGAGATGAAGAACACCGGCGTCTCGTACCAGGAAATGTACAAAAAGGTTAAAGGCCAGCTTGCAAGGGAGAGGAAACTGATCCTTCGCTGAATGTGACTGATTCGGCGACGGACTCGGCGCGAAGATGCGATTGACCCGCGAAAAAACGGTTCGAATTTCTCACCGAATGATTGATCTTCTGGTATCCCTCCCGGAAGTGGATTTCGTCGAAGATCGCGACACCATCCGCCAGGAAATCGTCACCATCCTGACTTCGTTGCTGAAACTCGAAGAGCAGGTGGACACGGAAGTGCGCGCGAAAATTGGTTCGCAGAAAAAGGAAATTCTCGAGGGCAGCGAAGAGTGGGACATCCTCTACCGCAAATATTATTCAGAAGGTTTGAAACGCCTCGGCGTGGCAGAAGTTCACGCGCACTGATTCCGCAAGGCCATCAGAAAAAACAGCCGACAAGATGCCGGCGCTACATTTTCACTGCTGATCAGGCCGGCGCTTCAGCGTCGGGCGGTCCGGATCATCCGAACCATCTCCGGACGCAGTTCCGTCACCCGGAGCCTTCTGCGTTTTATCCTGCGTGTCGGTGCGCTTGCGCAGCGTCGGCTTGTCGGGGCTGTTGTCCTTCACTTTGATGTTGTTATTGATGAGTTGCAGGCGGCGCTTCACCACATCGAATTCCGAAGTGGTGACGATGTACTCCTCGCGGGCGGGAAGAATGGTCGCGATTTCTTTCTGAATCGCTTCGATGCGATCCGGCGTCGGCGGATGAGTGGAGAAAACCTTCGGAATTGAACCCGGCTGCTTCTTTTCCTGTGCCTCCACCTTTTCAAAGAACGACACAAACGAGTTTGGGTCGTACCCGGCCTTGTACATGTATTGCAGTCCGAGGTAATCGGCTTCGCGCTCCGCATCGCGCGAGAATTTCAAGAACCCAACCGGAATCAGAAAATTCGCGGCCTGATAAATCCCATAACCGGCCCAGCCACCCGGTCCGAGCATAATCAAGGGAATCATGGCCAACTGCATCATGGTGGCCTTGGTGGCATTTTTCGTGCCGTGGCGCGCGCACACATGCGCGATTTCATGCGCCATCACGCCGGCCAACTCCGATTCCTCATCCGCGTGCAGAATCAGTCCGCTGTTGACGTAAAAGAATCCGCCGGGCAGCGCAAACGCGTTGATCACATCCGAATCAATCACTTTAATTGTAAAAGGCACTTGCGCATCGGAATTGCGGACCAGGTTTTGTCCGACGCGATTGACGTACTCGGTGATCACCGGGTCATCAATAAATTTTGCCGAGCGGTCGACTTCCTGCGCGAGCTGCTTGCCGAGCGCGATCTCATGCTCGAGCGAATAGAAATTTACGCCGTGGCCCACGTTGCGGTTACCGATGGCGTCCACATCCTGCTTGCCACCTGGCTTCACGTTCGGGTCAGATGACAGCGGAACCGGACTGGGTCCCTGTCCGCCATTCTGCGCGGCCTTGGGGTCCTGCGGCGGCGCCGGAGTTGTCGGTTGCTGCGCGGGAGGCGCGCCATCCGGAGCAGCGACTGGGCCGTCTTGTGCCTGCGCCTGCCCGCCATTTTGCTCGGCGGGTTGTCCGCCGTTCTGTTGCGTGGGTGGCTGAGTCGTCTGTCCGGATGGCCCTGACTGCTGGCCAGACTGTTGCGCGGGAGCGCCGATCGCCGCGGGAACGGCGAGAAGCGCCGCCAAGAATAAAGCGACGAATCGCAAAGTCCAATTCTTCCTCATGGATACCTCCGGAGGAATCTGCCCGGATTATACACCCCCGTCACCCGAGACGCCTCATTGCTTACGATGGCAGAACCGAATAAATAGTTTCCCATGCAATAAGAGAGACTTGGGATTTCGCTTGAGGGGGGCGCCCTGAATGACCAATGAAAAATTGGAGCTGCGATCGGGCTGCTAACAATCCCTTGCGAGCCTTGGTATTCCATCCTGGCCGTATGACACACGGAAACCGCGTGTTTGCTGCCTTTAGAGATCGCTTAATTGCTTGATTGCATGGACTTAGCTCGATTTCTGAATTGGCTACTATTGCGGTTGGAAATTCGTTGAGTTGCGGTCTGCGACCCCACAGGCCCCTCCTTCTCGGGCCCGCCATTTGAGCTTCAGAACCTCCCGTTTTTTCGGCTTCGCCCCTGCCTTGCGCTGTCACAGGCGTCATTTGATCTTGCCCCCCATTTGACATCGCAACCCGAAACGTCGCGCGTAATGGCGCTAGGCTGTGGACGTCTTAGCAAGAAGTCCAAAGCTGCCTAAGCAAGGCCAAGCCCAAGACAAAGCAACTACACACTAGGTTACCCGAGTGATACCACCCAGCTCGGCGAAAGGTTAATGGCCGATCTAAGAGCGCGATGGGGTGAGTCAACCGATCGGCTAGGGACCTTTTTCCCCGGATTGCGAAGCAGATGACGATAGTGTTCTTGATGCTTCAGGCCACGACATTCATCTTGGCGGTCAGCAATTGCGTTGCGGCGCAGGTGCCGAATCAGGTGTCGATCACCGCTTCCTCGGTGCAGGCGGCTGTCCTTGTTCCCCAGCGCGTTGGGAGGGGATAGGCCAAGAAAAAGCGGATATGTCTCGGCCATCCAGGGTCGGGCCGGGTTCGGGATTAGAGCGTGAAGAATGAGCGGGCTTGGCCCACCGCGATCGATTCAGACAAGGAAACCGCCCTCAGGAGGCAGAGGCGAGATGAGGTCCGACTGCCTCCTGAGTGAGCGGGTTGCGGGGTGATTACAACTGGCGACGTGCGTTGTCCGCTTCGTTGGCCAGATCGAACATCAGGTCGAAGAAACGTTTCTTTTGGCCGATAAAGAGCCCGTCGTCTACGAAGCTCTGAAAGGAAGCGACAGCGCCGCCGAACTTCGTGGATGTGGGTCGAATGATGGAAACGGGTTCTAGGGCCGGGTCAATGAAGTGACTTGGCTCGGGCATGATGAGGTTGGCCTGCAACGTATCGCCGTTGAGGGACTCCGGATCGGTCTCGCCCAGCGCTGCGGAGAGAGTGGAGAACGTGACAGTTGCGCCCGTTCCGCCAGGAACGTTGTCCGTGTCGGTAATCGGGAGGGCGTTCCCGGCTTTGTCCTGCCATGTCTGGAAGTGCATCGTCTCGCTGGGGCCGATGCTCAGCAGGATTCGCAAAACTTCGAGGTTCGTCGCCTTCTGAGCCAGTACAGGGTAAAGGCTGCTGCCGCCCTGCTCGATGAATGCAAAGTGGAATCCGGCGGTAAAGGCGATGGCTTGGAGGTGAGTGCTGATGGAATTAGGATTGTTGTTGGGGTCCGCGCTGATTTTGCTGCCCGCGGTGTCGGCGTTGGTTCTGGGAATGGCGGTGTGCTGCTTTACATTCAGGCTCGGAACGGCCTGGAGAAATGGAGCGTTGGAATCGAAATCGGGATTGGTGACGCTGCGGTAGCGCGACCAGAAACTGGTGTCGATGGTGAGCTGTGTGAGATTTGTGAGCCGTCCCATGTGTCTTGCTCCGTCTGCCTTGCTGCTTGGCAAAATTGCGAATTCAGGACGAAGGTCGATTGGCTTGGCGCCCTTCGATACGAGGTAATTATTGAGGAAGCGATGGTGGCTGATTTCGTCGTCGGTGTTGTCGTGAATGTATTGGGCCATGTCGCCATCGAGAATCTGAAGAGCAGCGGTGTAGAGCGCGTTTCCGCCCATTTTGCCGGAAACTTCGTTGTCCTGGGTGCCACCGAGTTCGGAATACTGAGTCCAGAGATCCTCCTCGATCTGCTCGAGGGCGCTGAGGAAGGTGAGAATGGCGATATCGCCCTTGGTGATGGGCGGGCCGTCATCTTCGTCCCGGTCGCGCCCGAATGCCGGGAGGCCGCCGGTCAACAGGCCGACGCCCGCGGCTGCGGCCCCGGCAACTACGGCGCCATTTTTCAAAAAGGATCGCCGGCTGGAATTCGCTTTGAAACCATTTCCAAATCGAGCCATCTTTTCTTCTCCTTTTGATTTTTGATAGACCTCTCCCTGCGTTCCCGAGACACGCCCGGGTAGACACACACCAGCCCCGAGGATTTTCATCCGCGCGTGGAGGTGTTTTTTTACTGACAGCAGAATCAACCCCGGCTGATAGGAGGACAAATCCAGCCAGGTGAAGCTCACAGCTCAGTTCTGCATATGACGCTGCCAGTGAGATGAAGGGGAACGAAAAAGGTTGCCGGTTGTCGGAAAATTCTTCTGACCTCATAAGTGTTAGAACTATTCGGATGGGCCGCCATCCGAGAATTGTAGAATGCGATTCGATGGCGAGTGCTTGCTGAATGTTGGGGAGATTCAAGAGGGCAGCGGACGGTGGAATCGGCACCGGGGTGGCTTCCTCCAAGAACTGGTGGACAGAGAAAACGAGTCCTGCAAGCGGCTGGCAGACTGCGCTCGGGGCAGGAATCGGTTTTGCGATGGCTTATTGACGCGTAGCGGGATTCCTTTTACATTCGATGAGTGACGCTGAGCAAGATACGAGTCGGGCAGGTCTGGAAGAAAGACGATAGCGGCGAAAACTATTTGATTACGAAGGTGTACAACGAGGCGCTAACGACCTACGCGGTGCTGCGGAAGGCTGGCGCGGAAAATGAGCGCGGCCTGAAAGTGAAAGTGGACCATCGAGGTCCGGCCGTCACGCTCCCAGGATTCAGTTATGCGCAGGAAGCGGGCGATTTTTAGAGGCGCGCTGACCCTCACGTGGCTCGTACCAGGACCCTTCGGGACGGGGGAATCGCGAGATCCCGACCACCGAATTCACCGCCGAGACACAGGGGGCTTCCGAGTCTAAAATCTCAGGTCCGTCCCGACAAAAGCGGTCGGGACCGGACCTGAATTACACCAAGCAACTCCAACCGAGGTGCATACATGGCCGTCCCGTTCAAAATTCGCAGGGCGGAATTGCGCGATGTCGAGGCGCTGGTGCGCATGCGCATCGAGCTGCTGCATGTTGCCGCAGCCCTGGGAGCACCGACGAATCTGAGCGAAGAGGAATGGGGCGAGGTGCGTGCGTCCTGCCGCGAGTATTTTGTGGAGGCTTTGCCGGCGGGGAAACATTGCGGCGTTGTGGCGGAAGTGGACGGAAGCGTGGTGGCGTGTGGTGGCATTGTATTCGTGGAGCGGCCGCCCTATCAGGGGAATCTGCTTGGGCGGGAAGCGTATCTGATGAATATGTACACGGAGCCGAACTGGCGAGGGCGGGGGATCGGAGGGGCGATTGTCACGGCGTTGCTGCGACGCGCGCGAGACGCCGGCGCCAGACGCGTGCTGCTCGACGCGGAAGAGAAGGCGCGGCGGGTTTATGCAAAGGCTGGGTTCCACGGGAATCTGGAGGCGATGGAGATTTTGCTTTAGGGGATTGAGGCAAGAAAACACCCAGTGGACCATTCTGCCGACTCATGGCCAGCCGGACGCTGAGAGCGCAGACAAGATCCGGCGCCAATGGCTATGATCCGGCCCGACAGGATCGGCTGGGACGGGACCCGAGCCACAAGAGTTTGTGTGAGGCGTCGAGAAGGAGCCGAGGGATGGGGAAAAAGGAGACGCGGCAGGTTAGCGTAGAGCGAGTCAGTTTGATTTCTTCCCGGCGATTCGAGGATGTGGTGGCGGCGCTTGATGCGGCCGTGGGGCATGCGGATGTTGGCAAATTTGCGGGAAAAATTGGCGCGGCCAAGAATTACGGTGAGGTTGAGAAAATTGTGAAAGAGGTGATTGCTCCGTCGGGGTTCATGGAATTTGCGCGTTACGATCTTGGAACCGTGTTGCGCAAAGACCGCGGAGATAAGTCGCCGCGAAGCGTGCGGTTTGTTGTCGGGAATCCGCTGATCATGAAGAGCATGCTGGAGCACGTGCCGGACGCGGGGTCGTATGCGCCGGTGACGATTCTGGTGGACGAGCGCGCGGATGGAGTGAACCTGACGTACGACAAGATGGCCAGTTATCTTGCTCCGTATGGAAATGCAGACGCGATGAGAGTGGCGCAGGATTTGGATGCGAAGGTGGAAGCGCTCTTGAAGCAGGCTGCAGGCTGAGTGCGGTGGGGCGCGGCAAGCGATTCGCTCCTTGCTACGGTTTTCGGGGTTTTCAAATCAGATGGAACGAACAGGAAAGTCCACGACGTCGCCCACACGCATCACTTCTCTTACAACGAAACCTTCTGCATAGCGGACGCCAATCATGCGGCCGTAGTGTCGAGCTTGATGGTTCATCCGTTCTTCGAGTTCGTCCAAAGGGAGATAAACTTTTGAGCGGTGCTCTTTCCCCGGCGGTCGGAATTGTGAAGCGTAGGCGAGGATGGCGCGGCGGCGAGTGGCAAATTGAGCAGTGATGTCCACGGCGAAGGTGGGGCGGACGTCGGCATAGGCGGCGGCGTAAATAATTTTCTGCGGGCGGAAGGCTGGGCCTTCGAGAGGATAATTCTTTAGGCCCGCGATGAAGCATGCCTCGTAGCCGAGTCTGGCGGCTGTGTAATGGTCGGGGTGGCGGCCTTCCCAATACGGAAGGATCACCGTGCGGGGCTCAAGTTGGCGGATGATCGCAGCGATAGCCTTTTTGTATTCCTCATTATTTTCGAGGCGCGCGTCGGGGAGGTCAAGATTGCGGCGCGTGCGGATCCGAAGGATTTTTCCGGCTCGGGCGGCTTCGCGCAGGCGCGTTTCGGGCGTGCCGCGCGTGCCGGCCTCGCCCTGTGTTAGATCGAGGATGCCGGTGCGGTAACCTTCCTCAGCCATCTTCAGCAGAGTGCCGCCTGAAGTGAGCTCGACGTCGTCAGGGTGCGGGCCAATTGCGAGCAGATCAAGTTTCATGCAGCCTCCGTTCGGGAAAATGATTCTACACCAGCGACGGCACGGCAAACCTGCAAGGCACTCGCCGTCCCGTGGCTAGGCTCGGGATTTACGACAGATGCCCACAGCGGCGCAGTGAAAAGCTGTGGAAGGCTTTTAATGGGAGTCTATGGATTCCGGCGCTGAGGGCAAAATTCCAGGGTTAAAGCCGAGTTCGGGGCGGAGCGCATTTCCCCCGGGGCTGGATTAAAGCTCCCCGCGCTGAATCAGGAGGCTCCCACCAAATCGAGAAAACCGGCGGGCGGGAGAACGGCTACGGTAGGGCAGTTCCAAGCTTGCGATTCGAGGTGTCAGATGAAAGCGAAGAACCAGGGCGGCGGCTTCAGATCGGCTCCGCATCCGTTACGGCGTTTCACTGTGTCGCCGCCCTGGCGTTCCGCTCGGTGGTCCGCACAATAGTGAAGCGGGGAGGCAAAGCGTTTCATCGTGCAGCTGATTTATTTTGGGGCGGGCGGGGTGGTAAGGTGTGCCTGGCAGTCGAGAGGAGCTCGGGATGGCCGGAAAAGCGTTGGAGGGGCAAGTTGCGCTGGTGACGGGAGCTGCAAAGCGGATCGGGCGGAGTATCGCGCTCCGGCTGGCTGCCGAGGGCGCGGACTTGGTGGTGAATTATGCGACGTCGAAGGCCGAGGCGGAGGAGGTGGTGCGCAATATTCGGGGCGGCGGGCGGCGGAGCATTTCTTTGCAAGCGGATGTCTCGCTGCGCGCTGATGTGCAGAAAATGTTTGCGGCGGCGGAGAAGGAATTCGGGCGACTGGATATTCTGGTGAACAATGCAGGGAGGTTTTTTGCAGCAGAATTCGAAGAGCTGACGGATGAACAGTGGGACGGGATCATGAACGCGAATTTGAAGTCACAGTTTTTGTGCGCGCAGGCCGCAGCGCCGATCATGAGGAAGCGGGGGCGCGGGCGGATTATTAATCTTTCGTCGCTAGGCGGGATACTGCCTTGGCCGGCGTACACGCACTATTGCGTCTCGAAAGCGGGAGCAATCATGTTGACGAAGTGTCTGGCGCGGGCGCTGGGTCCGGAAATCCTGGTGAACAGTATTGCGCCGGGGACCATTCAATTTCCTGGCGAAGCGCCGGACATGGATTTTATCAAGCGGGTTCCATTGCACCGTGTGGGGACTGGGGACGACATCGCCAGCGCTGTGATGTATCTAGCGACGGTAGATTTTGTGACTGGGCAGATTATTGCGGTGGATGGGGGGCGGTCGTTGGTGTAGCAGCGAACAGCCTCCCGCACTGGCTAGAGCCGGAAGGCATCCCGTCGGGATGGCACGACTGAAGTCGCGCCGTGAAGAAGGGCGATGGGCCCGGGGGGGACGGCGGAAGTCGCGCGGATTTTAAGGTTCGGCCGGCACGCTAGTGCTACGACACTAAGAGATTTGCCTGCGCCGTTGGCAGCTTAGCCGAGTTCAGCGGGATTCATCGGATTCGGGCAACACGCGTGTCTGGTCGGTGATCCAGTTTACTTCCCACGTCTTGCCGCCATCATCCGAGAATGACTGCTCGAAGTGGGGCGAATTTGTGATCATGTTCGTCCATGCAAACCGAATCAGGATTACCTTGCCATTTATTGTGTCCTGGGCGTAGAACTCGCCGCGGCCATCCTTGAACTCGCCGATTTGAGGTGGATCCAGGATCCCAATTTTGCGGTTGGACCAATAGAGCCGCCATTGGCGGGATTGAGGATTGTATAGCCGCAGGGTCAAACCCTCGATATGGCCGGCGGCGGGGCTATCGACCTCGATCGTGTCCAGCTGAGCGCGGCCATCCCAAATCCTGTAGCACACACCGGTACCGTTAAATTCGACCCAGGTATTTGAACCTGTTAATGGATTCAGGCGGCGCTTCAGGTGATATTTCCACGAGCCAATCAGGGGGTCGAAATCGTGTTGACCGTCGCGCTCTGGAGAAATGTTCTGAACCGCAGATTTCGCTCCGTCTGAATTCTGTTGGGCGAGTGCGTGATTGGCTTGCAAGAATACAGCCAAGCTGCACACTAGGAGATATATCCGGAAGTGTTTAGGGGTGTTCATTGCTGCCTCCTTTGATTCGGACGTCCAGCATGCTTTGGCACGTTGCTTTGCCAGCGAAGCGTTGCCGCAGGGGCAAGAAATCAGCACCAGAGTGAAGCGCGTTGACCTCATAAAAGTTCATAGAATGTGACGCTGGGTTCGAACAGACGTGAGCCGAGACACTTGATTGGAAGCGTTCGCTAGCAAATCGCGTGCTTGTCTTGACTACCGGAGGTGTGGGCAGGAGCATCTGGACCTCACCTCCGAATGCAATTTCAAGTGACTCAATAGGTCAGGCTCGATGATTGATCATTCTCTCGAACCGGAGTAACATGCGCGCATAAAAAGGGAAAGAACGAGCGGGAGGGGTCAAGGCAATCATGCTGGAAACACGGAAAATGATTCGATCCTCGCATGGCTGAGCGGAGGGAGATTTCGATGAACAAGAAGATGGCTAGAATTACGTGGTTGCTAACGGGACTTGTGCTTGCGTGCTTTTTGCCCTTGACCACTCATGCGCAGGCGGAGACCGGGGCTCAGGAACACGCAACGAGCAACACAGCGCCCATTGCAATCCCACCATCAAAGACGGATTTCGAGGGACATTTCTCGCTGCCGTTTCAAGTGCAGTGCCACGGGCATAAACTGGTGCCGGGGGAGTACACGCTGAGAGTGAAGACCGTGGGTGAGGACAAGATGGTGACGCTACAGCGGGAAGGAAGCGACGTCGTGCTGCAGTCGCGCCCGGTCCCGCCAACCTCGGTCCCGGACGAAGGCCACAGCGCCGTGTTGGTAAGGCACGGACCCGGACCTAGTGGGCACACGCTCGAAGGAGTGTACGTGGAGAATCTCAAACTGGTACTGTTTCTCGACGAGAGCGGGCATGCGAGATTCCTGGACAAGATGTTCGCCGGACTCAAGCGGCTGCCAATTTCTTAGGCTGGGCGATTGACGCGCGCTTGCGGCCTACTCCCCTGTCTACTTCTATCCTCGCTCGATAACAGCTCAATCCCAATTCAAAATGCGCGCCAGCGGGTCAGCCCTGGGGCTTCATCGGCGCTCCCGGATGGGCCCTTCGAAATAGATCTTGAAGGATCGCGAACTTGCCTTGAGTCCTATTCCGGCATGCTCGCCGGAATGATGGCTCTTAGCGGGGTGCTTCAACTTCCACTGGTGAGCGCAGGCCTGGTCAAGGTTCAACTTCGCGGCAAACAATGCCTGGCCCAAGTCATTCTACAGATCGCCCGCGAGCCGCCGCTGTTCTTCATTCCTGTAGATCCAGAATGCGGCAGGGAAGGGGGCCGACGTCATTTTCAGCACATTTGCGCTCGGTGGTAGCGAGGAGGACGGCGGCACCGCGATCAACGCCAGCAGGCCGCTTGACAGGAAAGTAGGAGAGGAGTAAGTCGCGCTCACCAAGCTCGGGATAGCTGTGTTTCGTTTCATCGGCTAACTTCAGGGTCCAAACTCCGTCTCTATGTTTGTTAGCTATGCCAGGTCGCCAACGATCGATTGGATGGAAGTCTGGCCAGGTTGTAGATCGACTTGATCTCGCGGGCGCTACCCTTTTTGAGACTGTCTACAAGCAACCCACCCGCATGCCCTCACATGAACACACCTGTCCGTATGTCTCAGTTCTGCTAAAAGGAAGCTATCGAGAGGCGTACCGTCGTGGGGAGGCGGACTTCATTCCTTTTACTGCAGTCTTTCATCCAGCCAACGCGCAACATTCGTGTTTCCTCAATGAGCGTGGATGTCGATTCTTTACTCTGGAACTGGAGACTTCCTGGATGGATTCCATGCGCATCGGCGTGCTCGCGAATTCGGTTTTCGATAGGCATGGCGAAAGGATTCTTTGGCAGATGCTTCGACTTCTTCGCGAATTTCGGGATAGGGAGACGCGATTCCTATTGACGATTGAAAGCCTGATCTTAGAAATCCTCGCCGGTCTTGGTGGCGAGCGCCAAATAGGTCCGCGTCTTCCGTTTCATCGTTGGAAGCTTCTGGAGGAAAAGATACACGAGAGTTTTCGAGAGTCGATTCGGACTCGTGACCTAGCCAGTGCTGCTGGCATCCATCCGGTACATGTCGCGCGACTGTTCCGATTGAAAACAGGAGTGACCCCTGGAGAATATCTACAACATCTTCGTGCGCAGTGCGCCTGCCGCTTGATGCAGGATCCGGAACGATCTCTCGTAGAAATAGCCTCAGAATCGGGCTTTGCCGATCAAAGTCACATGAACCGTATTTTCAAACGATTAGTGCATTGTTCACCGGGTAATTTTCGTTTGCTGATTTAAGGCAGGTTCGACCCGATGCATTCGGGTTTTCTTCTTTATAGGTACAGTCGCTGTTCGGGCTAGACCATCCAGCCGGTGCCCTGATATTCAAGCACCCGGGTCGCTGCCATAGCTTTTTCCCTGCCGAAGTACCGTTCCACCACGTGTAGAGCCAGATCGATTCCGGCAGTAACGCCTGCGCTGGTTGAGACCTTTGGACCTTCTACAAAGCGCACGCCGCTGACCCACCGGACCTGGGGAAATTCTTCAGTATAGGGCTTGATATAGTCGTGATGCGTGGTAGCAACCTGGCCATCGAGCAGTCCTAATTTGGCTAGATGTCTCGCGCCAATACATACCGACATGGTGACATCAGAGCTCTTGTTAGCCTTCTTGAGCCACTCGTAAAATTGCGGAGAGCCAGTCTGTGCTGGTATTACGATGACCTGGGCCGGTGGCGCATCTTCATAGGTGTAGTCCGGGATCAGCCACTGATCGAGCGGTTCTCGGCTCTCGCCCACGGTAAACACTTCAAACAGTGGCCGGTCTCGTTTGAGCGACTCGTCGTGCAGCCAAGCACCAAAAACCGCCTGAGGGCCAACCCAATCAATCGGCGTAACGTCCTTCGAAAGCGCGCAGGCCACCTTGGTCATGCCATTGACGGGGGGAAATAGTTTCTTTCCGGAATGAGGCTGCTCAGCAGACTTTGATGTAGTCGCTTGTGCCGATGCAACTCCGGCGCGGATGCCCAGGCAACCCGTGCCGATGAGAAACGCCCGCCGGTTGATCATCACTCCTCCAGCTTGTCTGAAAATAGCAATCTACAATCAGCCGAGCCAGGTTGTCTTGTATGAATGAAACATCCGATACAGCTCAACCGGAATCTCCTTTCTTGTTCAAAAACAGCGCTGTTCATGGACCCCATCCCGCCTGTTCGCAGCATCGGGAAACTAGTTTCATCCGGATCGCCCCGCACGGTCCGAGATCGGAACCAGCACCGCCGAAATTGCCCGATATTCCGCCACTCCTGCAACGACCACAATCCTTTCATCCCCTTCTTCGACTGCCCTTTGATATGCGCGCAGCTTCGCTTCAGGACGGCTATGTTCGGTGATGTCTTGTGCCGGGCTCAGGGCGCGACCGCGGCAGCCACGCACTAAGACATTGAGGTAACCGATTACCCGCTCCTCGCCGGATTTAGCGAGAACTGGGCGATCGAAATAAGACCGGCCTCCCATTAAAACGTTGTGAAACAATTCTCTGAGCGCATGTCGAATCCTGGCAGGGAGGCAGGTATCGATCCAGCCGCGGCCTAGTAACTGGTGTTCTTTCCATCCCAGGAGCGAGCAATCCTTCTGTATTACGAGCGCGATTTGCTCCTCGAGGTCGACAGTGAGCAGAATCACTTCGGCTGGATCAAGATATTGTCGCGCCAGCTCAAGATCTGAACGCCAGGCCGGCCCACTACGGGAACTCGTATGCTTGGTTTCTGACATGCTCACCTCCAGAGCGAAGGACGGAGACGAACGGCTCACGTGGTCTGTTACGAGAAGCAAAGAGAAACGAGAATCGTAAGGGGGCAGGGGGACCCGGAGAAACGAATGCAGATCGGCTGCACGTCCATAAAAGTCAAGCTGGGGCTGAGGGTTTATCTGGACGAGACCCCCGTCACATCCATGAAGGTCAGCCTCCCTAAAGGAGCGGCAATTGCGCCGGGGGAAGAGTTGTCGTTGGTGGCGGAATTCACCCAACCGGACGGAATGGTATTGGTGACCGAAGGGCAAGATAAGGGCAAGGTTCTCTGGAGCGATCTTGCATTGACGGCGGCTGTGGTGACAGCGGACAAGAAGGGTGTTGTGCGACTTCCAGGAGATCCGCGGATCAGCGACGGAAAAATCGCGCACGTCATGATCACCGTGCCCAGTCATCCGGAACTTCGCGCGGAACTCAACATCCCCATCACGTACGACTACAACTTCGTTTCAAATTTCTCCGACAGTCCTGGGTCGAGCGGCACGAACGGCAGCGACGGAATGGACGGCACGAGCGGAAGCATGGGTTTCATCGATCCGAATAATCCCTCTCCGGGAGGAAATGGTGGGAACGGGACCGACGGGTCGAACGGCCAGGACGGTGGAAATGGAGGGGACGCGCCTCCGGTGCAGATACCTGTGACGTTGAGGCCAGGAAACCCGCCGCTTTTGCAAGCGAGTGTCTCGGCGGCGGGAAAGCAGAGGTTGTACCTGGTGGATCCTCAGGGAGGCGCCCTGACGGTGAAAGCCGATGGAGGCCCGGGTGGATCAGGGGGAAGGGGCGGGCGCGGGGGACGGGGAGGCTCCGGTGGTGTCGGGATTCCCAACGGTAGCAGCGGGAGTAACGGCTCGGACGGGCGAAACGGGTTCGATGGCTCACCGGGAAGCGGCGGTAGCATCACGGTGACCTTTGATCCGCAAGTTAAGCCTTATTTGAGTGCCATTCACCTGTCGAATAGGGGTGGCCCGTCACCGGTATTTAAGCAAGAACCAGTCGCACCACTGTGGTGAGCCACCGCGCGGTATGTGGTCCTTTGGCGGTCGGCTAATGGCCGCCAATGATGTCGCAGGCGGCGCGGGTATCGGGCGAGAGCCGAATTCGGGACGGGCTAATAGTTCGAGGCAGATGGCGACGCGTCGTTGGTACGGACGGGCCCATGGACCTGGCCCCCGAATCAATCCGCGGGTACAGCTCGCGTCTTGGCCCATAGCCGGATTGATTCCACTTCTTCGGCACGAGTCACGCTAAGTGGCTGCGTTGAGCGAATTTCCGCGAGGAGAACTTCCGTTGTCAGTTGTTGCTTTTGCGCAAACGCCGTATAAAGCCCCGAAATTATCGCCTGCTCGATTTCCGCTCCGGAGAATCCATCACTGGCTGCAGCGAGTTTTGCCAAATCGAACTTGGTCGCGTCGCGCCCGCGCTTTTTCAAATGCAATTCAAACAGCACCGCGCGAACATCGGCGATGGGCAGGTCCACAAAGAAAATCTCATCGAATCGCCCCTTACGCATCATCTCCGGGGGCAAAGCCGTAATGTTGTTCGACGTAGCCGCTAAAAAGACGCCCCCCTCCCGCTCTTGCATCCACGTCAACAGGGTTGCCAGGAGCCGCTGCGACAATCCCGCGTCCGCGTCTCCACTAGAACCGGCAGACGCAAACGCTTTTTCGATCTCATCGATCCATAGGACCATGGGTGCGAGCTTCTGCGCCAATTCCAGGGCTTTGTGTAGCTTCTTCTCGCTCTCTCCCACAAACTTGTCGTACAGTGCTCCCGCATCCAGCCGCGCCAGCTCAAATCCCCATTCGCCCGCCACTGCCCGCGCAGCAAGGCTCTTCCCACATCCTTGCACGCCCGTAATCAATATCCCCTTTGGCGGCTCCAGCCCGAATCGCTGACCTTCCGGCGTCAACGCACTCTTGCGTTTTGCGATCCACTCGCGCAAACGCTTCAGCCCGGCCACATCCTCAAATGAGGTGTCACGCCGCACACTCTCAATCAATCCTTCGTTGCGCAACGTCTGACGCTTTGCCTGCAGTAAGTCATCGAGCAATCCGGCATCGGCTCGTCCCCGCGACATGACGCACATCCGCAGCGTGCGCAGGGCCTCTTCCCTGGAAAGCCCGACCAGGTTTCGAGCTCCTTGCCCCATGCCCGTGAGGTCCAGGGCCACCGGAATGTGCTGCTCCCGATTTAACTCGGCCAGCACGCCCTGCACTCCCGGCAACAACTCTTCCGGCGTCGGTAAGCTCAGCTGAAATGGCACCGCTTCGGACGCAAGCTCCGCCGGCAATTCTAGCGACGCCGCAGAAAGCACAATCGCTCGCCGCACCGTCCTAAATTTCTCCGCTAGATCCCGCAATCGACGGCAGATTCTGTCGTTGTCGCAGTACCGCGCGAAATCCTTAAGCAAGAAGACAGCGTCACCAGGAATCAACGGAATATTTGCAAGTGCCTGCTCGGGCTGGTCGGTGTTGTAAATCGGCGCGCCGCCACGATGCTTTGCCAGCCCCGTGGTGACGCTCCACTCATAGAGCGGCACACCTAATTCAGTTGCCACTTCCAAGAGCATCTGCTCAAGGCGCTCTTCTTCGGGCGTCTCTACGGTGATGAGCGGATGGCGCGAGTTCACGAGTAACCGCAGTTCGTCATGCTTGTTATGGGCGGATGTCGCCTCCGCACCGCCCGCTTTGCCACATACCGCACCTGACGTGGCCGGTCGTGCAGGCAATGGCGGCGGAGGGGCGTTTGATTGACCCTTCAGATCTTCTGACAAAGCTCGGTGCCTCGTCTGACGACAAAGGTTCAACTGACAACTAACAGGAGTAATACTTGGTCCAGGCACAGGCTACCAAAATCAAGAAGAAGAAAGGACCGGTTTTGGAACAGGCGGCGCAAGCTTGTCAATGCACCGATGTTGTCCGCCTCGGCGGGCCGATTCTTGATCTGCCGAATTCCTGGATAAATGAACCGAAAGACTCCATTTCACTTCGGCGTGCGGCGGATCCGGGGCCTAGTAGGCGGCGAGTTTTTCGATCCCAGCTAGGATTTTTTCGGTATTTACCTGCCAGGCTTTGTCGAGATTGGGGCTGAACGGGATCGGCGGCACGTCGGGGCCGGTGACGCGCATGATGGGGCCGTCGAGGTCTTCGAAGGCGTCTTCGCTGATAATGGCGGCGAGTTCGGCGCCGAAGCCCATGGTGCGCTTGTCTTCGTGGACGATGAGAACTTTGCTGGTCTTGCGCACGGAATTCAGGATGGCGGTCTTATCAATGGGCGCGAGAGTTCGGATTTCGACGACTTCAATATCCACGCCGCGCTTGGACATTTCTTCGGCAACGTCGAGCGAAAGCTGCGTCATCAAACCGTAGGTGAGGATGGTGAGATCGCGTCCTTCTCGGCGGATGGCTGCGGGGCCGAGGGGAACGGTGTAATCGCCTTCGGGGACTTCGCCCTTGGCCTGGCGGTAAAGGGATTTGTGCTCGAAGAAGAGCACCGGATTGGGATCGCGAATCGCGGCGAGGAGCATGCCCTTCGCGTCGTAGGCGGTCGACGGCATCACGACCTTCAAGCCTGGCTCGTGGACGAACCACGAGGCGTTTTCCTGCGAGTGGTACAAGCCGCTGCCCCCGCCCGCGCCGCAACAGATACGAATAGTGATGGGGCAGGAGTAGCCGCCGGCACTGCGGTAACGGAGCTTCGAAGCCTGCTGGATGATCTGGTCAACGGCAGGGGTGATGAAATCCGCAAATTGAATTTCGGGGACGGGGCGCAGACCCATCATGGACGAGCCGATGGCAGCGGCGATTATAATGCCTTCGGCGAGCGGAGTATCGAGTACGCGGTCTTCGCCAAATTTATCGAGTAGGCCGTCGGTGACCTTGAAGACGCCGCCGGAAAGCCCAATATCCTCACCGAGGATGAAGACGCGTTCGTCGCGCTCCATTTCCTGCGAAAGGGCTTCGTTGATCGCTTGCAGCATGTTGATGGTGTGCGCCATGATTCGATTGGTTCCTTTGTGGTCAGCCCCAGATGTGGTCCGTTAGTTCGGACGCTTCGGGGTAGGGGCTTTGCTCGGCGAATTCGACGGCTTCGTCGATTTCTTTTACGATGGCAGCGGCAATTTCTGCTTTCTTTGCGTCGGTCAAGAGCTTCTTTTCGATGAGCTGCTTTTCGAAAAGGACGATAGGGTCGCGCTTCTTCCAGGTTTCGACTTCTTCCTTCATGCGATATTTCGCTGGATCAATTTCCGAGTGGCCGTACCAGCGATAGGTCTTGCACTCTAGCAGAGTGGGTCCTTGACCCGAACGGGCGCGCGCGATGGCCGTTTGCGCGGCGTCGTACACCGCAAGTATGTCGTTGCCGTCGAGCGGGATGCCGGGGAAGCCGTACGCCTTCGCGCGATCCGAAAGATCTTTGAGCGCCGTTTGCAGGCGGAGCGGGACGGATTCTGCCCACAAGTTGTTCTGCACCACGTAAAGAATGGGCAGCTTGTGCACGCCGGCGAAATTCAGCGCTTCATGGAAGCCGCCGAAGCTAGTGGCGCCGTCACCGCAATAGGCGACCACTACGCTATCTTGGTGGAGCTTCTTGATGCCGAGCGCGACACCTGTGCCGATGTTGAGTTGCGCAGCGATGCTGCTGGCAGGAGTGATTACGTGAAGTTCCGGATAGCCCATATGAGCTGGGGACGAGCGGCCGCGGTCGGGACTAGTGACCTTGGCGAACAGTTGCGCAAAGCAAAATTTCAGCGGGGCGCCTTTGATGATGTTGGCGGTCCAGTCGCGGTGAGAGGGCGCGATCCAGTCGTCCTTGCGCAGAGAGTAGGCGGTGCCGACTTCAGTGGCTTCCTGACCGACGCCTGAATAAAAGTTGCCTTTATATTTGCCCTGGCGGAAGAGGATGCGCGCTTTTTCGTCGCACATGCGGCATTTCACAAGAATGGTGTAGAGATTAAGCAGCAATTCCGGGGATCGAGAGGATTTTTCTGCCTCGATTTCAATGAGGGCCCGACTACTTTTCGATGCCATGCTGACTCCTGCGAGCGCCTATGGCTCGTGCTCTTCAGCCAGAAAAACTATAGCACGTTTTTTGAAGTACTTCACGGCGAGTGGGCCGGGAGTGCAATTCCCGCGGAGCGGAGGTGCCCGGCGAGTTTAGCCGAGTCCGGACGGATCGGGCCCGATAACATTCATCGTGAAGTCAGGGGAGACGCAACACCCCAGCGGAAAGTCTTTCTATCAGCTCGCGGTCGGCGGGGAGGAAATTTAGCGAGGGGAGAGATGCTGGTTCGCGCCAGGCGATTTGTTCGAAAACGAGATTTTTGACATCACTTGGCGCGAGCGTGGCGACGAAGAAGATTAGCTCGATGGGCTCGCTCAGTTCGGCGTATTGGTGGCCGGTGCGGTAGATTTCGGGCCCGATGCGGGCTTCGGTGCCGAGTTCTTCTTGGAGCTCGCGTTCGAGAGCTTGCTCGAGCGATTCGCCGGGTTTGGTTTTTCCGCCGGGGAATTCCCACATGAGGGCAAAAGAGTCGTTGCGGCAGCGCTGGCAGACGAGGAGTTTGCCGTCGGATTCGATTAGAGCTGCGACAACGGTGAGCATTAACTCATCTTCCTCGCCTGCGCTCTGGGATGAATGGCGGCGAAGAGCTCACACGCGCCCTGCATGAGAGGTGGGCCCGGCGTGTTGAGGAGTTCGTCGCGGATCACGACGACGCGGCCGGATTTGATGGCCGGAACATGTTTCCATGCTGGATTGCGCAGCGCGGTCGTTGGTTTGGCGCGGGCGCCTGTAGCGGCCCAGGCCAGGATGATGACGTCGGGTCTTGCGCGCGTGACTTCTGCGTCCGATACACGTGCGCCGGAGGGGACGACCATTCTGCCGCCGGCGATTTCGATGAGCTCCTGGACCCAGGGAGGGGAACTGATGCGCGGATTCGGCCAGGCCTCGCAATAGACGCGCGGGCGTGTGCCGATGCGGGCCGCACGATTCGCGATGTGATCGAAACAGCGCTGTATCTGGCGAACCAAACGCTCGCCTGCGGCTTCGCGATTCACGAGTCGCGCCAGCGTGCGCATATCACTATATGTATCGCACACAGTGCGGGGATTCAGCGCGAGAAACGCGATGGGCTGTTTCAAGATGGCTTCGATGGTTTGAGTGGCGAAGGGGACGGAGCCGATCAGGAGCGTGGGCCGCAACCGCATCACCTCGCGGATATCCATTCTCCAGCAGTCACCTACCTGAGGGCGGCGGCCAACTGCTGCGACGTCCTTGCACCATTTGCTTACGCCAATCAATTCGCGGCTGGCACCGAGTGCGAGAAGTATGGAGGTGGCATTGGGAGCGAGGGAGACGATGCGGAGCGATCGTCGGGCTTTGTCTCGAGGCATGTCGCGCCACATTCTACTTCGGGGCGCGGGAATTCTCTATCGCGAGAGAGGGAAAGTTGCGATAGGATGCGCGCCGGGAGGAACCGGCATGAAATTCCGGAAGTGGATGTGGGGGACTGTGGCTTGTCTGGTTCTGGTTTTTGCGGCACCGGCCGAAAAGCCTAAACAGAAAATGCCGCAGTTGTTGCCTTGGTCGCAGCAGATTGCGGTGCGCGAAGGCTGGCTGCTAAAACGGCAGTCGATGATCCTCGACATGATGCGGCGGCACAATGTGGACATGTGGATCATTGTAAATGAAGAGTTCCACAACGATCCGTTGACCGAGTATGTGGCGCCACCGCGAGTGTACACGGGCGGGCGCGACATTTTCGTGTTTGTGGACACGGGCGAGAAGGGGCTGCGCAAAATAGCCGTCACGGGGTATTCGGAAGAGAGCGTGCAGAGGTTTTTCGAAAGCCAAGATGACCCGGCGCCCGCCGACAAACAACTGAAGATGCTTTGGGACACCTATCATCCTGCGCACATTGCGCTGGCGATAGATGGGCGGCGCGGGGTGACGCGCAGCCTGACGAAGTCGAGCTACGACTATCTGGCCGAGAAAATGGGGGCCGAAGCGGCGCAGCATTTTGTGCCGGCGCAGGACTTGCTCACCGAATATCTGGAAACGCGTCTGCCGGAGGAATTCGATACCTACAATCAAATGGTGATCGTGACCGACTTGCTGACGAAGCGCGCGCTTTCAAATGAAGTAATCACACCAGGGAAGACGACTGTGGGCGACGTGCGGCGTTGGTTCTACGATCAATTGTGGGAGAATCGGGTGACGACTTGGTTCCAGCCGGACTTGCGCGTGCAACGGAAGGGAATGGATTCCTCCAAATCGCGTGGATTCCTGGCGGTGGCGAAGGAAGACACCGTGATTCTGCCGGGCGACCTGGTGCACATAGATTTTGGAATTACCTACATGGGATTCAACACGGACTGGCAGAAGATGGCATACGTTTTGCTGCCCGGAGAGAAAGAAGCTCCAGCGGGATTGAAACAAGCGATGAAAAACACGAATGATCTGCAGGACGCGATGATTCTGCGGGCGGCGCGTCCAGGGCGGACGGGCGGCGAAGTTTACAAGCTCACCATGGAGGAAATGCAGCAGAAGGGCATCACGGCCATGATCTATAGTCATCCGATTGGCAATCAGGGACACGGGCTAGGGGCCAGCATTGATTTTCGCGCCGCGCAGACCGTGAACCCGACACACGAAGCAGTAAACGCGTCTGCCGCGCAAACGCTTCGTCAGGGTGCGTACCTCTCGGTAGAGTTGAACACACAGACGGCGATTCCGGAATGGGGCGGGCAGAAGATTTATGTGATGGAAGAGGATGATGCGTATTTAACGGATGATGGGTACAGATTCTTCCAGCCCCGGCAGGAGGCGTTCTATCTGATCCGGTCGAATTAGAAGCCGCAAGAAATATTCACTTTTCCTCTGCCGGGGAAGGCCCCGAGGCTTTGTGGCGTGGAAATTTCGTTGTCTTCGGGAACAGTACAAGCGTACGATGCGCGAGCCAAAGACCCATGGCACTTCCCCGGTAGAGTTCAAACCATTCAAATTCACGAGGAGGCACGATGAAGGCACGAACTATGAGCATCGCTGGATTAGCATTCTTGCTTGTGTCAACAGCTGGAGCGCAAACAAACATCAGCGGCAAGCAGAAATGCCCCAAGGCAGAGGTGGTGGGAACGGCCGAAGCGGGGGACAGACCCGGGCATACCATGTCACTGCAGAAAGGGACCTGCACCTGGGCAACGCCCATGGAAATGTCGGGGGAGAAATCCAAGGATGGATCATCTGTGGCGTTCGTCGAAGCCAGTTCAACGCGAGCGACCTCCACTGGAACATACGTCGGGAATATGGTCAACGGAGATAGATTTTTCGTCGCCTTCCGTGATTCCGCGGCTGTAAAGGATGGCAAGCCACAGGAGGTCAAGGGAACATGGATGTACACGGGCGGGACTGGAAAACTCAAGGGGCTTAAAGGCAAAGGAACATACACCGTGACGTTGAATGAGGACGGCACTTCCACGGTGGATGTGGAAGGCGACTATGAGGTAGGTGCGGCTGCCAAACCAAAAGCCACGGCCGCAAAAGCAAAATAAACTCGGAATTGAAGAGGCGCGCCGCCCTGTGGCTGCTCGTGCCCTTCAAGAGTAGAGCATCAGGTTTCTCTCAGGTAAGCCGCGCCGAAGGGAAGATTCCTTTCGGCGCGGTTTTGTTTTTGGAAGGATGTGAAATCGCTATCGGCGAGAGCGGCAAGTTGGGTTAGGATGCGCCGCGGAGGAACCGATATGAAACTGCGCTGGGGGATAGTGGTGTTGGGATTTTGTGCAGTGATCGGCTGGCCAGCGGCGGCACAAACTTTGAAGGAACAGATGCCGAAGCTGCTTCCATGGTCACAGCAGATTGCGGTGCGCGAGGGCTGGCTGGTAAAGCGGCACGCTCTGCTGCTCGACATGATGCGGCGGCACAAAGTGGCCATGTGGATTGTTGTGAATGAGGAATTCCACGACGACCCACTCACAGAGTACATCGCTCCGCCGCGTCCTTATACCGGGAATCGCGACTTTTTTGTTGTCGTGGATACAGGGGAGAGGGGGCTGAAGAAAATTGCGATCACCGGCTACTCACAGGAAAGCGTGGGGCGATTTTTCGAGAAGTCAAACGTTGCGCAGCCGGATATTGCGCAGGAATTGCGCGCGCTTTGGGACACATACCACCCGGCGCAGATCGCACTGGGCATTGACGGGAAACGCGGAGTGACGCGTAGTCTGACGAGATCCAGTTACGATTACCTGGTGGCGAGTATGGGGACGGAGGCGGCCGCGCACTTTGTTCCGGCAGAGGATTTAATTACCGAGTATCTCGAAGTTCGTCTGCCGGAAGAGTTCGACACATACAAGCAGATGGTGGTGCTCACGGATTTGATCACCAAGCGCGGCCTTTCGAACGAAGCCATCACGCCGGGAAGAACTACGGTGGGAGAAGTGGTGAACTGGTTTTATGACCAGTTGTGGGAGAGCCATGTGACCACATGGTTTGCGCCGCACCTGCGCATTCAGCACCAAGGCTTGACCCTGATGCGTGAGCGCGGCCATCTGGCGGACGCGCAGTGGACCGATGTTTTTCAAGCAGGGGACGTAATTCACCTCGACTTTGGCGTCACCTACATGGGCCTGAATACCGATTGGCAGAAGATGGCTTACGTGCTGAAGCCAGGAGAAACGGAAGCCCCAGCGGGGCTGAGGCAGGCGATGAAAAACATGAATGCGGTGCAAGAGGCGTTGGCGTTCCATGTGGCGCGGCCAGGAAGGACGGGGGCGGAGGTGTACAAGCTGGCGATGGACGAACTCCACGAGAAGGGCATCGACGCGATGATTTACAGCCATCCGATTGGAAACCAAGGGCACGGACTGGGCGCATGGATGGACGCCCGGGCGGCGCAAGCGGAGCTGGACGCCGCGAAAGCTCCGGTGGATTCAAACCTTTCCACGGTGTCAAGGCTGCGGAAGGGCGCGTATTTGTCAGTGGAATTGAATGCGCAGACAGCGGTGCCGGAATGGGGCGGCCAGAAAGTTTACATCATGGGGGAGGATGATGCGTATCTGACCGATGATGGATATAAATTCTTTTTGCCCCGGCAGACGGATTTCTATTTGATCAAGTAGAGACGGTTGTGGCAGGTGCAAGAAATGATTGAGTCGATCCGATGTCTTTCGGTAACAGCTGGGACGAGTGCGGCTCGTAGGAGCCCAGGCAGGATTGACTGTGCTAGGTAAAAACGCGCCGGAGGAGCTAGCCCTCCGGCGCGTCGCTGAATGCGAAGTTAGCTACTCAGCCTTTTCGATCCTTGAAAGCGACGCTTTCGGGATCTGCCAGATAATCCCGGCATCATCGGCGCCGTTCGGAAAGTATTGCGAAGATTTCTTCCCGGAAGGAAGTAGCACGATATCCGCCCTGCGGTTGTAAGCCAGCCAATACCCCTGTACGTTCCTGGCACGGGATTTCGGGGCGGGGCCCGGGTTTGTGGTTTCAAGGTCCTTCACGACTTTCTTCTCGAGTGGACGCTCCTTGCCGTAAGCGGCGGTCTGAACTTTGTCCGCAGCGATGCCTTGTTCGACGAGGTATTGCTTGATGCGCTCGACGCGGCGTTCGCTCAAGTCCTGGTTGTAATTCTTCGACCCACGAACATCGGCAAAGGCTTCGACAGAGAGTTTCGCATCCGGATCGTACTCCAGATACTTTTTGAATCCGGCGGCGAGTGTGGCGAGTTCGAGCTGCTGGCTCTTCACCAGACCCACTTGCGGGTGCTTCTTGTCCGGATAATCCGTGGGGTAAAAAATGCTCTGGAGAAGAACTTGAGGAATCGGTTCCTTCGAGCCCACGATGTGCAGACTTGCAGCCGGGGAAGCGGAACCGCCGCAGACATTGGTGGCGTTGAGTTGAAAGTTCTTCGTCTCGTCAATCGTAACCGCCGGCTGACCCTCCGGGATGGGGCTCGGGTCTTTGGGCTCAGCGTTGACCGTCTCGCTACCGTTGAGATCAACCTTATTGCCATCGACTGAGACCGAGTCTGCATTGGAAGTTGTCCAGGTGACGGTGGAAGGATCATTGGTGATCACCTTCTCGCCGATCTTCCGGTAGTGGACTTCCGGCGGATTCGCGCTGATGCTCGCGTCCACTTTAGTGTTGACGTTGACTGTGCTGGTTCCGGTGACGTTGCCGCCGGGGCCAGCTGCATTGAAATCGTAGGTAGTGGTGGCGCGCGGCGAAACGGACTGCGTGCCACTAGGCGCGACCGGGCCAACGTTGCTGATGTTGCCGTCCACAGTTTCTGTGGTCTGCCAGGTGAGGTTGGCGGACTGGCCGCAATTGATCTGCGTGGTGGAAGAGCTGAAGCTGCCGGTGACAGGCGCAACCGCGACCGTGGCGCTGGCGATGCCGGCCTTGAAGCGTGGCAGGTCGTGAAGCTTAGCGCCGCGTTCCCACTTCTTGGTGGTCTGGGCGCCGTTTTTGCCGAGATCAATTACCACTTTCTGATTGGCAACGATGGTCACGTCGCCTTCCCAGATCGCGTTCCCACCGCGCGTAATCGTCAGATGGTGCTTGCCGGGCGGCAGGATCAGTTCCTGCTGCCAAATCCAATCCCAGTTGAACTCGTCCACATGCCCGACGAAATAGCCGGACGTTTTGCCGTTCGAGAGAACAGCCGCTCGCTCATCTCCCCCAACAATTTTGACAGCGCCCCAAGGGCCATTGACAGTGCCGCCGTAAGGGGTGAGCGCCACTTCAAGCTTGGTGGTCTTACCGGCGTCCACATTTACTTCGCGCGTTTCAAGCTTGTAGCCGTAATTTACCACCACGACGGTATGCTTTCCGGCACTCGTCGTAATCGGGTGGCTGCCTTCGCGGATGGCTTTGCCGTCCAAGAATATGTACGCCTGACTGGGCGTAACTTTGATCTTCAGCTTCCCGTCCTGCGCGAAACTGGCACCGGCGCACAGCGCGATCGCCAAGACGAGGTTGAAGATGTATCCAAATCGTCGCATTAGCATTTCTCCTGAGAATTCCTCTAGGCGAGTTATAGAGGCACGTCCCGCGCCCTATCGGGAAAGTGCCAGGCTAGGAAGCGTTAAGGTATCTTTCCAAGGGGCCTAATGTCAATGAGATTGAAACAAAAAGCGAAGAGTTTAGCAAACAATGTTTTTGAATTATGCCCCTCTGCCCGATGGCTGAGCTGACGGCTTATACTTGGGAGTATGTATAGCGAAATTGTGATGGAACATTTTCGACAACCGCACAATGTCGGTGAGCTCGAGGGCGCGACGGCGACCGCGGAAGTAATGAATCCCGTGTGTGGGGACATTCTACGGCTGTCGGTGCAGGTGGAAGATGGACGGATCGTTCGGGCGCGCTTCAAGACGCACGGGTGCGTGACGTCGATTGCGGCAAGCTCGGTGCTGACGGATTGGTTGTCGGGGAAAAGCTTGGCCGAAGCGCGGCTGCTGACACCGGAAAGAATTTCAGAATCACTGGGCGGACTTCCACAGGCAACGTTTCATGCGGCACAATTGTGCGCGGACGGTTTTGCTGCGCTGCTGAGTGAAATCGAACGCTGAGGCGCACGGTTCAGAGCTGGTTTCCCAGCGCTTTCCGCATGGTTTCCGGATCGTTCAGGTTGAGGATCACGCCTTCCTCATTCGTAGGCACTTCTTTAAGATTGTCTGCGTGCGCCCAGACGATCTGGCGCGCGCCGACTTCGGGGGAAGCACCGAGCAGCTCATCATAGAGCGTCGATCGGAAAATAACGGGATGGCCGCGGCGGCCTTCGAATGTTGGGAGCACGATGGATTTTCCGCTGGCGTCGAAGGTGGCGATTAAAGACGCGACGAGATGTAGTGTCACAAGGGGATGGTCCACGGGGCAGAGAATCAGGCCGGATGTCATTTGTGGCGGGAGGCTGCGTATGGCGGCTTGCAGAGATGAGAGTTGGCCTTTCGGCCACTCGGGATTTATTACGATGGCTGAAGGATCCACTTTGAGTTTGCCGCGGATTTCCTCGGCATGTGCGCCTAGCAGGACGCGGGTGAGACCGACGCGGGGGTGGCGCGTGGCGGCGAGCAGGTGCTCGACGAAAGTGAGTCCCTGGTAGGGAATGAGCGCCTTCGATGCACCCATACGGCTGGATTCGCCGGCGGCAAGGATTACGGCGGCGAGCATGGCGGGCTCAGTCGTGTTGCATGCTGGCGATGTCGGCAAGTCTTACGGATTTGTGCTGCAGATTTTCGGCGTTGCGGCGGACGGCGATCAGTTCGGCAGTAATGCTGACGGCAATTTCTTCAGGCGTGAGGGCGCCGATTTCTAGCCCGACGGGGGCGTGCACGCGTTCGAATCTGTGGAGCGCGTGACCTTCCTTCTCGAGCGCTTTGTACACAGACACCACTTTGCGGCGGCTGCCGATCATGCCGATGTAGCGCGCGGGGGTCGCAACGGCCCAACTAAGGACGCGCATGTCGTCTTTGTGGCCGCGGGTGACGATGACGATGTAGGTGGAAGCGCTGGGATTGATTCTTGCGAACGCTGCTTCGTAGGTGACGTGAATTTCCGAGGCCATCGGGAATCTTTCCGTGTTTGCGAAGGTGTCGCGGTCGTCCACGATGCCGATGGCGAAGCCGGCCTGGTGCGCGATGCGCGCGACGGCCGTGGCAACGTGGCCGCCGCCGAACAGGTAGAGCACGGGCTGCGGGAGAATCGGCTCGACGAAGATTTCAAGCGTGCCACCGCAAATCAGGCCTGCGTCATAGCCGGCCTCCTGATTCAGGTTGAACGTCATCTTGCGGGGCTGCTCCGAACGGATCACTTCTTTCGCGGCGGCCCACACGTCGGCTTCGACGCAGCCACCGCCTACGGTGCCGGCGATCGAGCCGTCTTCGCGAACGAGCATGCGTGAGCTTTCGTAGCTCGGGATCGAGCCGTTGGTATGCACGATAGTTGCGAGCGCGCCACGTTGGCCTGCGCGCCTCATGCGCACGATCTCTTCGAAGAGGTCCATCACGGTGATTGTCTAAATCCAGGGTACGGCGCGATCCAGACGGTGTCAATTGGATCAGCGGTACAGGCCCAGCGGCCTACCATTCTGCTTGGTTTAGGAGTTATCGCGGGGAATTCGGGCCACTAGTTTACTGGGCTCCAGGCACGGGATCGAATGCGAGCATTGTTGCAAGAGCGAATGCCACGAAGCCCGCCACTAGTGGAAGTCTTGACCACCCCTTTGATCGAGCCAGCTTTCGGTGTGGACGAACATAACTGGGAATCCTTCGCGGGCGACCGCCAGAATCCTGTAGAACAGCTCAGGCTTGGCATGCTGATGAGTAAAAAAAAATGCGCACGCATTCAAGATTGCGGCCTGAATCATCGCGGCTCATAACCCACCGTCCATGCCCGCGGATCGAACCTCAATTGAGATCTCCCAAGATAAATACCCATCCTCCGAGTGATCGAACCTATTGGGTTCATACCCGCTAACGGCTAGCCACTTAAACGAATCCGATTCCCTATTTGAATCTGAGTCTTGCTGTCGTTAGCAAGTTAAAATGTCCGCTTTTTAGAGCACGCGATATGTCCGGTTTGAGGTTGAGAAAGCACCGCCGCCGTGACTGTGGGAAAGTGGGAATCCCGCGGTGTGGGCGGGA
>Ga0210409_10000885_pt1 | contig 42768 bp, 28 predicted proteins | sample IncBWH17MmetaG_FD_161649 | JGI IMG/M metagenome (GOLD analysis project Ga0210409, IMG submission 161649) | Forest soil microbial communities from Barre Woods Harvard Forest LTER site, Petersham, Massachusetts, United States - Inc-BW-H-17-M | ecosystem: Environmental > Terrestrial > Soil >... | reverse complement strand
TGCCGCAATGAGCCGAGCGACGAAGACCCTGTTCCGAAGTCGTCGATGGCGACACGCACCGACAGCGTTTTGAGCGCCTTGAGATGCGTCAGCATGACGTCGGTCTGCTGCATGAGCGCACTCTCGGTGACCTCGAGCACCAGAGTCGACGGCGGAAGCTCATACTCGGCCAGTGCCGTACGCAGAGCGTCCATGAGCGTCGGATGCTGGAGCTGCTGCGCCGAGAGGTTGACGCTCAGCATGAGCGGAACCTTGCGCGGATAGAGGGACTGCCACCGCTTGGCGCGCCGGCATGCCTCGCGTAGCACCCACCGCCCGATCGGCACGATGAGCCCCGTCTCCTCGGCCACGGCCATAAAGTCGAGCGGAGTCAGCGTGCCGCGCCGCGGATGCTCCCAGCGCAGCAACGCCTCGACGCCGACGATCACGCCGCTCGTGAGGTCGATGATCGGCTGATACCGGAGCGACAACTCGTTCCGCTCGACCGCTTGCCGGAGCTCGGCGGCCATCTCGAGCCGCGCGAGCGTCTCGGCGTACATGCTCGTCTCAAACAGCTCGTATCGCGCCTTACCGCGCGCTTTCGCCTGGTACATGGCAGTGTCGGCATTGCGCAGCAGCTCGGATGGACTCAGGTCGGGCGTCGCGACCGCGATCCCGATGCTGGCCGAGGCGAAGACTTCTTTCCCTTCGACCGTAAACGGCTCCCGGAGCGCCGCCGTGATGCGCTCGGCCGCGGCCGTGGGCGCCATTGGCCCGGATGCATCCTCGAGCAGGATCGCGAACTCATCGCCACCGAGTCGGGCGACGGTGTCGCTCGTACGCACCGCGTCGCACAGACGACGCGCGATCGTAGAGAGGAGCTGGTCGGCCGGCAGATGCCCGAAGCTGTCGTTCAGCGTCTTGAAGTTGTCGATGTCGAGGAACAAGACGGCCACCGGATGCCGCCCATGCCGCCCGGTGATCGCGAGCGCGTGCGTCACGCGGTCCAAGAAGAGTGCACGATTCGCGAGACCGGTCAGCGGATCGTGGAACGCCTGGTGGACGAGCTGGGCCTCGAGCGATTTGCGCTCGGTGATGTCTCGGGTGTTGATCACGATCCCGCGCACGGTCGGCTCGTGCATGAGGTTCGTCCCGACCGCCTCGACATACAACCACCGTCCGTCGCGATGCTGCACGCGCCACTCGCTCGGCGCGGTGACGCCCGGCCGGAGCGCGGTTTCGGTGAACATCGCCTCGCCCCGCGAGGCATCCTCGGCGTGCAACAACGACGTGATCGAGCGACCCTCGATCTCCTCGGGCGTGAACCCGAACACGCGCGTGGCCGACGGGCTCACGTAACTGATACGGCCGCCAGCTTCGACCACGGCGATGACGTCAGAGGAGTGCTGCACGAGCGCGCGGAACCGCGCCTCGTTCTGGCGCCGGGCGCGCTCGGACACGAGGTGCGCGTTCTCGCGCACCGCCGCGATCTGCCGTGTCACGACGAGGACCGTGACGATGACCATGGTGATCGCGAGCAGCGACCACGACGACGGGTGCGCCTGCAGCGCATCGCGGAGGAGCAGCGCCGCGCAGAGCGCGAGCGCCGCGTACGGCATTGGGCTGAACGACTGCACCTCGGTGTCGACGTCCGCCTCGGTTATCTCAGTCGACGCGTGCTCGGGGTCGGCCGCAGACTTATAGAGTCCCCAGATCAGCAGGGCGTACGACAACATCATCGGGATGTCGGTCCACGCCATGCCGAACGGACCCACGCGCGCGAGCACGATGTCGTTCGCCAAGTCGCTGAGCGCGAAGATCGCGATCCCGGTGAAGAACAGCGCCGACGCCGTCGAGCCCCGCGCGGGCAAGCGGCGCAGCACGACCGTCGTGATGCCCGCCAGCAAGAGGATGCTGCCGAGCGGATAGAGGAACGTGATGAGCGTGGCGAGTAGGCTCGTCGTCTCGCTCACCGTCGGCACGATGACGAGCTGCCAGATCACGATGCCGCCGCTGAGCAAAACGGTCAGCGCGTCGAACAAGAACTTGCGGCGTTCGATGCGTTGGCGGCTGGCGAGCGGCAGCGAGACGAGGCCCGTGACGAAAAGCGGGTACCAGAGCAGGTACGGGGCGTTGACCCACCACGAGCCTGTGTAGTCCCCGAGATCGAGGACGTTCGTGTAGAGGAATGAACAGGCGTTTCCAGCGAGGACGAATAACCAAGCTATGCCGAACCATCGGAAAGCCCGGCGGATCCGGTCATCGGCGACACGGGACGCGGCGAACCAGGCCATGTAGCAGGTGACCAGGTTCATTGGCGGGAACGCGAGAATAGTCAGCGGTCTCGTCCCAGCGCGCGCCTTCAGTGTTGCAAACAGTATAGGATAACTGGCAGCCCAGACCGTCGCGGCGATCGCGAGAACGCGCGCAATGGTTAGAGTGCGCCAATTTTTGGCGGCCACGGTCATTACAAGAAAGGACGCACAGAGTGCCCTGTTCGTTTCGTCCCCACAGCGGGGCCTGTAACTTATGTAACTCGCTCCATTGACGCCACTTATCGTATGGCGTGACCCCAGGGGCGGCGTTCTCGTTTGGAGGGTATGCGGCTCGCGCTCGAAGCCCCCGAACGGCTCGCCATCCACGATCACGCCACGGGGCTTCGCATCCTCGGCGGTATCCTTATCGTGCTCGGCGCCGTGTACTCTAACGTCGCCGGCGTCGCGTGCGCGGTCGCAGGGCTTCTCAGCGTCCTCCTCCCAGAGGAGAGACGTATAGTCATCGACCGCGAGGCCGGGATCGTCACGATCGACCGCCGTGGGGGCGGTGGCTGGAGCCGGTCGCTCTACCCCCTTTCCGCCGTGGCCGACGTCGTGCTCGAGGAGAGCGACGAAGAGGCTTCTACCGGCCGGTTCCGGGTCGCCTTCGTCCTGCGGGACGGGGGGCGCGTGCCCTGGACCTGGTCGTACTCTCGGGCTGCCGCTGGGGCGCGCGTGCCGCTGGAGGCCGTGCGGCGATTTCTGGGGACCGCGGCGTTGCCGCAGCAGGGGAAGTCCGCGCGGCAGTAGTTTTGGGGGATGACGGCGGCCGTCCCAGTCGAAATCGTAGACCCGGTCAATGCGCGCATTCTCGCGGTATCCGAGGACCGGATCGCGGGGTTCTCGCGGGACCCGTTTGCCGAGATTGCGAAGCAATCCGGCGTAGACCTGCCCACGGTTCTCGAGCGACTCCAAGCGATGCTGGACGTCGGGACGATTCGTCGCATCCGCCAAACGCTGATGGCGACCAACTTGGCGCCGGGCGCATTGGTGGCGTGGCAGATCGCGCCAGAGAGACTCGATGCGGGGTTCGACTACATGGTCACCCGCGACCCGTTCTCGGGACACGTCGTCATCCGCTCGACGGACGGCGAGACCCCGGGGTCGGCGTACCGGCTCTGGACGACGCTCAAGGTCCCGCAGGGCTACTCGATGGAGGCGCATTGCGAATACCTGCGCCAGAAGATCGGGGCCGAGGCGTTCAAGATGATGCCGGCGAAGCGGCTATTCGTACTCGGCGTCGGCCACGTGCGTCGTCGGTCTGTCGAGCCAGGGGATAAGAGTGAAGAGCCGGGCGCGGTGATCGACACGGCCGTCGTCGAGCTCTCGCCGCTCGAATGGCGCGTGCTGGAGCCGCTCAAACGCGAATTCCAGCCGGACGAGATTCGCTCAGATCCTTGGGCCGCGCGCGCCGCGGAAGCCGGCGTCTCCCTGGAGGAGTTCTGCGACGTGGCCGCGCGGCTGAACGAGCGCGGCGTGATTGGGAGATTCTCGACGTTCCTGGAGCACGTCAAACCGTCGACCACCGGCGTCCGCGTGACGCGCTACAATGCGCTGTTCCACTGGCGCGTACCGCCGGGCCGCGAGATCGAGGCCGGACGCGAAGTCGGGCGGCATCACATCCTGACGCACGCGTACTGGCGCGAAGGCGGGCCGGAGTTCGCGAACGTGAACTTGATGGCCGTCGCCCACGGCACCGACAAGGCGCTCGTGCTCGCGCACAAGGCCGCGATCGACCGCCATCTCGCGGAGGTAGGGATACCGGTCAGTTACACTAACGTGTTCTGGGGCGGTCGGAGCGAGATCAAGCCGTCCGAAGTCAGCCCATCGGCGTACGCCATCTGGTTAACGTCGCGAGCTGGTTAACGTCTCGGGCCTAGCGGCGTCCAAGTCCCGCTGACCAACGAATAGACAACGCGCCATGAATATTCTAGCGGCGTGAAGTTTTGGGCATAAATTCCCCCAAGACCTGAGAGACCCCGGCACGAGTCTCGGCGTCACATCACCTTATTACCCCACGCAGCGTGCGCCTATTTGTCACGGTTAGCGCGGCCGGCGCCCTAGTTCTCGCCGCCAGCGCCTGTTCTGACTCTTCGACCAGCCCCCAGGACTCCTCCCTGGCCGTCCGCACGATCACGGCAGCGTCGAACCCCAACAACGTGCTCTCGGCGATCGTCACGTTCAGCGCCGCGCACGCCGAGTCAGCGAGCGTTTCGTATTCCGCGGTCGGCGACCCAGGCAGCTCGACCCCCTGGTACCGTCTGGCAAATAACCTTGGCCGCATCACGGTGCTCGGCCTCCTGCCCAATACGACATACAACCTAGTGCTCCAACTTGCGGGCCACGGCACCAAGGCCGATACGCTGCAATACACGACCGGCGAGATCCCCTCCTACGTCCAGCGGCTGGCCCTCACGCTGCAGTCAGGCACGCTCGGCTCGGGCTTCACGCTGCTCGACCCGCTCAACTCCTTCGACACCGCGACCGCCATCGCGTACGACTCGATCGGCCGCATTCGGTGGTACCGCATCTTCCCAGGCTACTTCTCGGCCGACATCAAGATGCAGCACAACGGCCACTACACCGCCGCGCTCTCGATTGCCGGTGGCGCTATGGTGGTGGAGGGCCAATTCGCGGAATTCACGCCCGACGGGAACATAATCGCGACCTACGACGTTCCGGTCGGCGACCCCGACACGCACGACTTCTGGCTGACTGGCGACTCGGTCAGCGGCTACTCCGCGCACATGTGGGGGTACACCGCGCCCCGCACGCTCAATCTGACGTCGCTCGGCGGTGTGGCCAACGCGGAAGTCTTCGGCCACACCCTGTTCCGCCTCGGGCCGAACGGACAACCGAACTTCGCGTGGACGACGTGGAATTACTTCACGATCGCCGACTGGATCGAGCCGACCTGCTGTTCCCCGGCCGGCGACTTCGATCATCCGAACGTCATCGACTTCGCGCCGGACTCGAACTACATCGTGTCGTTCCGGAACTTCGGCGCGATCGTCAAGGTCGACCGGTTCACCGGCAAGTCCCTCTGGCAGATCGGCGGCGCGCGATCGACGTTCACCATTCAGAACGACCCACTGGGACTCTTCAGCGGACAGCACAACACGCACTTCCTGCCGAACGGCGACCTCATGGTCTACGACAACGGTCTGCGGCACAATCCCCAGCACACGAGAGCCGTCGAATACGCCATCGATGAGACGCGCAAGACGGCGACGATGGTGTGGGAATACGAGCCGCAGCCGATGGTCTTCACGTCGTTCATCGGCTCGGCCCAGCGCCTGTCGAACGGCAATACGCTCGTCGGCTTCGGTGCCGCGGGGCAGGTCGACGAGGTCGACAAGCTGAACACCCTGCTGGGACGGGCCTTCTTCACCGCGGCTGGGAAACGCTCGCTGTTCTATCGCGCGTTCCGGCTGCCGTCACTTTACAAATACGAGGCGCCGTAACTCGCGGAGATGGCGCGGCCAGACGGCCGTCGCGTAGCGAAAGAAATTCTCTCGAGCCTCCGGGCGCTGAGCAAGAAACCGGGCCAAGGACATGTGTCCTTTGGCCCGGTTGCACGTCCGACATGCCGTCACGAGATTGCCGCCCGATCGGTCGCCGCCCTTCACCCGCGGTTGCACATGGTCCGTCGTCAGCTCGTCGACATCGAAGACTTGCCCACAGTACACGCAGCGATATTCGTCGCGCGCGAAAACCTCCTCACGCGTCAGGGCACGCTCCCGCCGGAGGCCGCCGTCTGCAGGCCGCGCACGTTCACCTTCGCGCCCTGCGTGAGGCGCGACTGACCGTCGGTCACGACGTGCTCCCCCTCAGTCAGCCCCTTAGCGATCACCGCCAACGAATCGGCCACGCGACCGACCACGATCGCCCGCTGCTGGGCGGTGTTGGTCTTGTCGATGACGAACACATAGCTGCCCTGTTGTCCCGTCATCACCGCCTGCTGCGGGACAACGAGCGCGTCCTGCTGGATGTACAATCTGAGCGTCGTCGCGACGTATTCGCCCGGCCACAGTTCGCCGCGCGTGTTGGTGAAGGTGCCCTTGAGGAGCACCGTCCCGGTGATGGTATCCACGGCATTGTTCACGAACGTGAGCATGCCTGTGGTCTGCGGCACATTCACGGTCACGGGGCCGGCTGAGGGGCCGCCACTCGCGCCACTCGTGCGCGGCTGGCTCGTGACGGCCGGATGACTCGGAGGACCATTTTGCTGTTGCTGCGGCTGTGATGGCGCCGGATCACCGGAAGAGATTGACGTGCCTGGCGGAGCATCAGTCTGCTGATCATTGCCGTTCGCCGACGGCGGCAGCGTGCTCGACGTGGGCGCCACGGTCACGGGGAGCGCTCCGTTCGCGGTGCTGTATTTCTGAATGTCCGGCAAGTTCGTCGCCGGCACCGCGAACTGCACGTAGATCGGCTTGATCTGGTTGATCACCACGAGCGGCGTGGCTCCGGAGGCGTGCACGAGATTCCCCGCGCGCACGAGTAGCTGCCCGGTCCGACCGGAGATCGGCGCCCGCACACTCGAGTTGTCGAGATTGAACTTCGCGTTGGACACGGTCGCCGAGTCCGCCGCGACCGTCGCCTGCGCGACGCCGGCGTTGGCGCGGATCTGGTCGGCCTGCTCCTTGGTCACGTAGTCCCGCTGCACGAGATCATCGTAGCGCCCGACTTCTTTTTGGGCATTCACGAGCGTGGCCTTATCCCGTTCCAAGTTCGCGACCGCTTGGTTGTACGCGGCCCGATACGGAATCGGGTCGATCTCGAACAGTAACTGACCCTGCGCGACATCCTGTCCTTCGCGGAACGCGACTTTTCTGACGATGCCGTCGACCTGCGACGCGACCGCGGCCGTCTGAATGGGATAGACCGTGCCGTTCGCGCCGATCGTGTACGGGACGGCCGCCTTGCGCACCGAGGTCACCGCCACCGGCACGGGCAAGTTCTGCCCGCCAGCTCCACCACGGCCGCCACGCCCGCCGCGGCTGCCGCCAGTACTTGTAGTGCCGCCGCTAGCGGTCGCGCCGCCCGGGTTTCCTGAGCCGCACGCGAGGAGCGCCACGGTCAGCGTGAGTATCGCGAGTGTCTTCATCGAGAGCCACGACTTGTTGAGTCCGACGTGAGCTGGATCGGCATCTCGCCGTGAATCCCAATCACGCCGGCATCATGCGAAAGTTGAGCGAGGTCCGCGTACCACGTCCAGCGCGCCTGGGCTTCCGTCGCCCGTGCGCTGGCCAACGCAGCCTCGGCCGTCAAAAGATCGAGAATCGCGCCCACCCCCTGCTTGTACTTGCCGAGCGCGACATCGTAGTTGCTCTGCGCGCTGGTGAGGAGATCGCCCGAGGATTTCACCTGCGCGGTCGCCGTCCGCAAGTTGTAGTACGAGGTAAAGACCTGATACACCACCAGGTCACGCTGATACTCGGCGTTGGCGTCGGCCGCCCTCGCCAGCTCCTTTGCCTGGAAGATGTCGTAGTAGTTCTGCAGACCGGAGAAGAGGGGAATCGACACGCCCGCTTGCACCGTCCACGTGTGTCCGTTCAGCAACGATTGATTCGCGCTGTAGAACGTCTGGCTACCGTTGGCGCCGACCGTGAGCTGCGGCAGCCAGTTGCCGCGAACCACCGCGATGTTCGCGTGTTGCTCGCGCGCGATGGCGCGGAACGACGCCAGATCGGGCCGGTGGTTCACCGCTTCGTCCACGAGCGAATCGACCGACTGCGCGATCGACTGCACCGGAACGTCCGGCGGCTCGGGCGCGATGTCGTACGGCAGATTTGCGGGGAACCCGAGCGCGACCGCGAGCGACCCGCGAGTCGTCTGCACCGAGCCCTCGTCCGTTTCGAGCGAGAACACAGCCTGCGAGTACGTCACCTGGGCTTGCAGCACATCCGAGATCGTCGCGACGCCGGCGTCGTGGCGCTCCTTGGCTGACGCGAGGCCCACGCTGTCTTCCTGGACGGTCTTGCGCGCGCCATCACGTATGGCTTTCGCGGCGTTGTAATTACAGTAGGACTGGATGATCGCGAGCGTGACCGCCTGCACCGTCGCGTTGTGTGTGTACGACGCGGAGAACGCGGCTTGCTTCGCGGATTCCATCGCGCCGAACCGTCCGAAATCCCACAGCAACCATGTCGCCGTCGCGCTGGGCTGGAAGATGCCGCGATCGTGCTCTTTGGCACCACCGTTCCCGGTGCCCACCGTCGTGCCGCCCGCGATGCTCCCGGTGCCGCCTGTCGAACCCGTGCGCTCCGCGAGACCATTGGCGGTCACTTGTGGCAAGTACTTGCCGAAGGTCGAGCCAATGACCGCGCCCGCCGCGCGTGCCTGCGCGTACGAGGCGCGCGTTTGCGGGTTGTTGAGCAGCCCGAGGTCGACGACATCTTTGAGCTTCAGTTGAGTGATCCGCTGCTCGATGTCCGGCGGGACGACATTGCGAGGCGCCGAGTCCCGCGCGATGGCGTGCGCCGGCGGCGTCCAGTACTGATTTGGTGCTTCCGGCGCGCTGGGCTTGCCGCCGACGCTCGGCGGATTATGGATACAGGCGGCCGAGCCGCCGAGCAGGACCAAAACCGCGGTCTGAGCGGCTCGTACCTTTCTCATACTGATCAGTACGGGTAACTGGGTCTATTTGTTGGAGCGCAGCTCGTCGACTGCACTGATCTGATACGAGATATCGTCAGACAACGCGCGCGCCTGCTCGGTTGCACTGCTCATGGTATCGTCACCGCCTGACGAACGCATGCGAAGCAAGTCGAGGGCCAGATTCTGCAAGGCGAGTGAGGCCCGATCGAGCTGACCAGACATCTCCACCCGGCGGGCCGAGAGCTGCGGACGCAGTGATTCGGGGGTCTCGACATCGATCCGGTGCAGCGCCGTGGCGAGGTCCGCTATCTGGTCGACCAGCTTGTTCGCGGCCGGAACCGGGTCGGCCACGGCCATGCCGCCCTTCTTCATGGCGGCCTTGAGCTTGGCATAATGGTCGAGGATCGCGGCGTGATCGCCCGTCGCGCGGCGCAGCACCGGGCCATAGGGCCCGGCCAGCACATCCGGCGATACGAGACTCGACGCGAGCCGTTCGCCCGCTCGGAGCGCCCCGCGAGTCGCGGTAATTGGGCCTCCGAAGAGGGCCGTCATCGGGTTGATGCCGTCGGCCCAGAGTCGGCCGCCGCTGCTTATGATCCCGAACCCCCACCACATGGTGACCCACGGGAACCAAACGTCGCCCCACCCGTGGATGCCAGACATCACGTTGATGAACCCCATCATGGCGTTGAAGCCGACCCACGACACCATCGAGTTCCGAAATCGCCGAACGCGGAGCTGGAGCCCCTCGAGGTCGGTCCGATCCCTCAGCCTGACTTTCTTACCTGTGGTGATGCCGACCGAGAATGAAGGGGTCGGTGCCGGCGCCGCTAGAGGGGCGGGTGGGAGCGCTGCTCTGGGCGGCGGGCTGGGAATGCGGGGAACGCTGGGAGCGCTGGGAATGCTGTCGGGAAAATCCAGCGCTTTGACCACCGACGCGGCATCCTGGAACCGATCGGCCGGATTCTTTTGCAGCAGCCGATTGATGATCGCGACGAGGTCGTCGGGGACGTCGGGTCGCACCTCGCGAATCGGCCGCGGTATCTCCGTCAGATGCTTGACGAGCAACGCCGCCGTGTTGGATCCGGCGAACGGCGGTACCCCCGCGAGCGCGGCGTAGATCACGACGCCGAGCGAGTAGAGATCGCTACGCCCGTCGACGGCCCGATCACCGGTGCATTGCTCGGGCGACATGTAAGCCGGTGTGCCGATGGCGACCCCGGTCGCGGTGAGCCGCGTGCCAGTGGTGTCGTCCGCCGCGCGCGCGATGCCGAAATCAGTGACCATCGCATGCCCATCATCACGCGACAACATGATGTTGTCGGGCTTGATGTCGCGATGGATGACGCCGCGCGCGTGCGCATAGGCGAGAGCGTCGGCGACTTGGCGCAGCAACGTGCGCGCCTCGACGATCCCGAGGCGTCCGCGCATGGAGAGTCGCTGCGCCAGCGTCTCGCCATCGACATACGCCATGATGAAGTAGACGCACCCGTCCTTCTCATCGACCGAATAGATCGGCACGATGTTCGGATGCGACAGTTGCGCGGCCATCTCGGCCTCACGCAGAAACCGCGACCGAATCTCGTCGCGGTATGCGAGCTCAGGCGGCAGGAGCTTGACGGCGACGGTGCGTTTGAGCCGTGTGTCCTTGGCGCGGTACACGATGCCCATGCCGCCACGCCCGATCTCTGCCTCAACGGCATAACCGGGCGCGAGCACCTGCGTTAGACGCTGCTGGAGGGCGGAATCTTGAGGCATAGCGTGACCAGTGCCGGAGGACCGGCGTCTCGTACTCTGAACATAACGGTCTCCGGTGCCGGTGTCTCTGTCAGTGAAGCGGTTGGTCATAGGTGTCGCAGCAGGCGGGCTCGTTCTCGGGCTCGCCGGATTCGCGCTCTACACCCAAGCCTCCCTCAATTCTTCCGAGCGGGCGTTGCGGGAGATCGAAACGTCCTTCCGTGATCATGACGGGACACGGCTCGCGTATTACCTCAATACGGACGCAGTCACCCAACAAGTTTCGGATCAGGGCGTCGATTGGCTATCTGCCCAGCACGACGAGGGCTCGCTGGCGGCGCTGCTGGCGGAAGTGCCTGGTGCGGAACAAGGTGCGACCGATAGCGCCGCGCGGGTCCTGGCGCTCAAGTCGGCGTTGGCCGAGAAGGGCGGCAAAGGGATCGCGATGGCGCTGTCCTCCGGGACGGCCGATAGCGCCGATATCGCCGTGCGGCTCTTGGCCGCGTTCGCCGGGATGCCGCCACTCGACGTCATTTTCGCCGGCGATCACCTCGAGCTCTCCGAAGTCGGCGCCGCCAAAGGCACCGGCACGGACCGCGTGATCCCGCTCGTGCTGCACGACCGCGAGCTCAATATCCCGATCACGATCGGCGTCGGCGTGCATCACCAGGGCTCGCGTTGGCAGGTGAGTGGGATCGATGGGCTGGAGCATACGCTGGCGACGCTCGATAACGCGCAGCAAGAGCACTTGATCGTCGCCAATCGCCCGATCGAGACCCGGCTGCAGGACCTCGTTGCCATCGGTACGCCGGATATCGCGAAGACGGCGCACGGTCGATACCGGACCGACGTTCGGATGCGGCTCCGCATCGACAACAAAGGGTCGGAGACCGTGCGTGGGATCGATCTCGCGCTCTCGGCGCGCTCAGCCGACGACGAGCACGCGCAGGTCCTCCACGTCGATGGGCCGATTCCCGCGGGTCAGGCGGTGATGGCGGAGTGGTCGTTCGACGAGCGAGGCCGCGGTACGAGCCGCACGGCGTCGATGCTGCTCCATCCCGATGACCTGATGCTCCGCGCCCGCCGAATCGTGGTGGACTCGGCGGGCGTGGCTGATACGGTGCGGCTCTTCAAGAGCTATCGCGCGCTACGACGGCGGAATCTGTAGCTCGACCTCGTCGCCGGGATTGACCTGGATCATCTGCGAGCGCGGCGCGTAGTTGCCGCCGATCGGGATCATCAAGAAGCGCATCGTGATCGGCGTGCGCACCAGGTAATTGGGAATGGTGAAATGCTGCGTGGTGTTGCCATTCGACGTGCCGATACGGACGCGGGCGCCATCTTGCGGAAGCGCGTAGACGTCCATATCCAAGAAGCCTTGGTTGATGACGGTGAGCGTCGTTTTCGGCGGGGGGCCTGCCTCATCATTCGGCTGGGCGCTCGAGCCGGAGTGACAGGCGAGCGCCAGAGCCAACAACATGGGGACGACTGGCATGCGTAGAGACACGGGGATCCTCGGGTGGAGGGCGATGGGTTTGGGTGCCGCCTTCCTCCTCGTGATAATACTCGCGCAACGGGCTTTGGTGCCGGCGCCCCCCGCATCCCGGGCTCAGCCACGGATCTCCGACCAGATTGTGATCGAGCGCGTGCAAGCCGTCGCGAAGCTCGTGTCGAGCGAGACTTTCATACGCGATGTCGTGACTTATCAGAACACTTGGCTTGGCTCCACGAAGCAGTCGCTCATCGTCGTCACCGGTAAAGTCCTGGCGGGTGTCGTCATCGATTCGACGGTACGCGTGCAGGTCAACGAGGAAACCAAGACGATCGCACTCGAGATTCCTCACGCGCGGGTGTTGGACGTCGTCGTAATGCACATGCAGACGTACGACGAGCGCAGCGGGCTATGGAACCCGTTCCGGCCGAGTGATCGCGACACGATCTTCCAGCACGTGCGCGCCCAGCTCGCGCACACGGCCGATGACATGGGTGTCGTGGGGCACGCCGATTCTAGCGCGCTTGCACTGTTAGAGACTCTACTGAACGTCCCGGGCTACTCGGTAAACGTCCGCTTCCAACTGCCGGCGCCAGTAGCGCGGCCCCCAGAGTAATCGTCTGTAGTCGATGGATCGGGTCGACCGCATCGTGCGGCTCGCCGCGCGCGCTCTCCGCGCGTCGCGCGCCGCGTTCTCGCACACTCGCGAAGCCACGCGCGATGGTGTGGCCCGGTTATGCGCGACCGTTCGCGACAGCGACGGCGAAGTGCTCGGAACCCTCTCGGTCATCGACGATACGCCGCGATCGTGGACCGATGACGAGGCGGCGATCCTCGAGGAGCTCGCGCGAAGCCTCGCCAGCGAGGTCGAGTTGGATCGCTCGCAGGCGATGCTCGATGACTATCTCGACCACACCGCCGCGCTGGTGCACCTCGCCTCTCCCGACGGCCGCCTTCTGTTCGTCAATCGCGCGTGGCGGACGGCGCTGGGCTACGACCACACATCCATCTGCGCCGCCGACATCGTGGCGCCGGATCACCGCGGTGTCTTTGTCGATGCGGTTCGGCGCGTGCTGGCGGGGCTAGAAGTTCCGCCATTCGACACGGCCTTCGAGACGCGACGCGGCGAGCGACTCGTGATGCGGGCCGTCATCCGCGCGCGATTCGAGGACGGCGTGCCGGTATCGGTCCGCGGCACGTTCGACGATGTCACCGCCAAGCTCCAGACCGACGAGGCGCAGACCCGGCTCGTCGAAGTGCTCGAAGCCACCAGCGATTTTGTCGGGATCGCCGACATGTCGGGCCGGGCAGTTTACATCAATCGCGCCGGCCGATCGCTGGTCGGCTTGGGCCCGAACGAAGATCTCGCGTCCGTGAGCATGCAGACGATCTACACGCGCGAGGGTCGGCATCAGCTGATGCGCATCATCCCGACCGCGCTGCGCGAGCGGACGTGGCAGGGCGAGTCGACGATCCGCACGCGCACCGGCCGCGTGATCCACGTCTCCCAGGTCATCGTCGCCCACGAGTCCGCGAGCGGCGGTTGGTATTTCTCGACGATCATGCGCGACATCACCGCGCACAAGCTCCTGCTGGCCATCACCGATGCGATGGGCAACGCGGAGGACCTCGACGCCGCCTACGCGGTCGCGCTCGATCGCCTGTGCCAGGCGACTGGCTGGCCCATCGCCCTGGGGCCCGAGGGCACGTTCATTGTGCCAGCGATAGTCGACGGGGAAACCGAACACGACTCCAAGCGGCAGTTGGTGTCGTTCATCAACGGTCAGCTCGGCGGGCTCGTGCAACGGAAGCAGGCCGAGGACGCGCTCAAGGCGAGCGAGGAGCGGTTCCGGCGACTGGCCATGGCGTCCAACGACGGGGTGGTGATCACCCGCAACGGCCGCTTCGTCGAGGTCAACGCCGCGTTCTTGCGCATGTCGGGATTCCCCGACACCGAGGTGCCCACGTCCGAGGTCAGTGAGCACATCGCCCCGGAGAGTCGCGAGGAGGTCTTGCGGCGCATGCGCGACAACGTCGAAGGCACGTTCTACGCGACGTTCGTTCGGCCGGATGGAACGACGTTCGAGGCGGAGGTCAGCGCCAAGCCGTGCGTCTACCACGGCGATCCCGCGCGCATCGCCGTCATCCGCGACGTCACCGAGTGGCGGCGGCTCGACCGTATGAAGAGCGAGTTCGTCTCGACCGTCTCGCACGAGCTGCGCACGCCGCTCACCTCGATCCGCGGCGCGCTCGGCCTCCTCGAGGGTGGCATCGCCGGCGTCATGGCGCCCAAAGCGCTCGATCTCTTGCGCATGGCGCGCGAGAACTCCGACCGGTTGATCCGGCTCATCAACGAGCTGCTCGATCTCGACAAGATCGAGGCGGGGAAGCTCGATCTCAAATACGAGGTCTTGACGCCGAGCGCGATCGTGCGCGCGACGCTCGACGGCATTGCCGCGATGGCCGACGAGCACAAGATCCGGCTCATCGAGCACGTCGAAGCACACCGGTCGTTCTCCGCCGATCGCGATCGCATCGTACAGGTGCTCACGAACCTGGTGTCGAACGCGATCAAGTTCTCGCTTGCCGGGTCAGCCGTCGAAGTCGAGGCTACCGCGATCGCCAGTACGCTCGTCTTCGCGGTCCACAACAAGGGGCCGGGGATCCCGGCCGCCGATCGGGCGCGGTTGTTCGCGCGCTTTCAGCAGTTGGACAGCGGCGATAACCGGCGCCGCGGTGGCACCGGTCTCGGTCTCGCCATCTCGAAGGCGATCGTCGAGCAGCACGGCGGACGGATCGGAGTGCGGTCCGAGCCCGATGTGAGCACGACGTTCTGGTTCGAGATCCCTACGAGCCGCGCGAAGCGGGAGTGATGGCGACCTGCACGCGCTGGCTGAGCTTGAACGGCGTCGGCTCGGTGAGTGCGATTTTGACCATCAGCACCCGTGTGTCGGTCGGCTTCCCCGGGTCATCCGGCTTGAGGCGGCGGGCGACAACGCCATCCGGAATCTCCTCGACGGTCCCCTTCCACGTCCGGGACCCATAGCCCTCGGCCGTCACCGCCACCGGCGCGCCGAGCGCGATCTTGCCGGCGTCATATTCGTCGACCTCGGCTTCGACCCGCGTCCGGTGCAGATCAGCGACCGTCACGAGCTTCGTGTTGGCCTCGACGGTCTCGCCGGGTTGCGCGAGTCGCGCGGTCACCACGCCCGAGATGGGCGCGACGATCCGCGTCTTCGCCAAGTGCGCCTCCAACTGCGTCGCCGTCGCGATCGCGGCATCGCGCCGGGCTATCGCCGCATCGTTATCTCGTCTCGCGTGGTCTAGCTCCTGACGCGAGATCGCGTGCGACTCCGCCAACGCTTCCATCCGGGCAACATCCGCTTGGGTCGCGGTCACCTCTGCGGCGGTCTCCTGGATATGTGCGCGCGCCTCGGCGAGCGACGCCTGCGTCTCGGACGCATCGAGTGCGACTAAAAGCTGGCCCTTCTTCACGACGCTCTTTTCGTCGACCGGGAGCGAGATGATGCGACCCGCGATTTCGCTGCCGACTGTCACCTCGGCACCTGGATATGCGATAAACTGACCCTCGGCGCGGATCGTCGTTGGTGCAGCCGCAGCCGCAGTCGCAGGAGAAACCGCAGCGCTGGCATGCTGTGCCGGACGGGCGACGATGAACGCGAGCGAAGCGAGCGCCAAGAAAGTGGGGATTGCGATGCGGGTGGTAGTCATGAGAGGCGTCCGTCTCGTATGCGCACGACGCGATCAGCGAATCGGCGCACGTTGGGGTCGTGAGTGACAATGACGAGGCCTTGCTCGGCCTGCTTGGCCGTATTGCGAAACAACTCCATGATCTGCAGCCCGACCTGCGAATCGAGATTCGCCGTCGGTTCGTCGGCGAGCAGTATCGGCGGCCGACTCGCCACCGCGCGGGCGATCGCCACGCGCTGCTTCTGCCCGCCCGAGAGATCGCGCGGCAAAAAATCAAGCCGGTCGCCGAGCTCCACGATCTCGAGGGCGGCGATGGCTGCTTGGCGCGCCGCTTGGCCGCGCATCCCTTTGATATTCAGCGCGTACTCGACGTTCTCTCGCGCGGTCAGCGAAGGAAAGAGATTGTATTGCTGAAACACAAACCCGATTGAGCGCTTTCTCACTTCTGCTAGGCGGCCCGATGACATTTTATCCACGCGCTGGCCATCGATCACCACGCTGCCGGACGTCGGCGTGAGAATGCAGCCAAGGATGGACAAGAACGTGGTCTTGCCTGACCCCGACGGCCCCTCAAGCGCAACGATCTCGCCTCGTTCGACGCTCAGGGAGACGCCATGTAGAACAGCGATCTCCTGGCGACCCTCAGAGAAGGACTTCACAACGTCGGTTGCCGAGAGGGTGGTCATGTGCGGAACACCAGCGCAGGATCGATAGAAGCGACTTTCCGGAATGCCACTAATGCGGCGGTCAGGCACAAAACGACCGTGCCCGCGAACACCCACCCGAGCATGATGTTCGGGATGATGAGCTTGAGCCCGATGTTGGCCATGACGGGTCTCAGTGGAAGCGATTGGACAAGGCCGAGCACGAACCCGACAACGGCGGCGATCGCGGCCTGCTTACCGAGGATCATGTAGATGTCCCCGTTGTTGCCGCCGATCGCCTTCACGGTGCCGAACTCGCGAATGTGCTCCATGGCCGACGTGTACAAGGTCTGCGCGACCACGACAACGCCGACGAGGCAGCCGAGGAACACGGTGATGTACATGTTGAGCCCAATGCCGGTCGACGCGACCCAGTAGTGTCGCGACCGCTCGGCCCACTCGGCCTTGGTGTACACGTCGTTATACGGCAGCCGCCGGGAGATCTCGGCCCGAACGGCATTGGTGTCCGCACCTGGCGCGAGCTTAACGAGGATATACGTGGTCGAGCCGCGCAGCAGATCGGGCGACATCTGCTGCAACAGCCGATAGTCGATGAACGCGATCGGCGTGGTCGTGAACGACAGCGCTTCTTTCGACCGCCCAATGATCTGGAGTCGCCGGCCCAGCACCTCGCGATAGTCGCCGACTTGGTACGGCCCCCAACGTTTGACGGCCGACTGATCGACGATCATGTAGTCGCCGCGCCGCAGATCGTCGATGCTGCCATCGGTCAGATGCCACGGGATGTTCCACGCCGGAAAGTCTTCCATGCCGTAGGCCTCGACGCCTTCCTGCGCCCCGGACGGCAAGTTCACCTGCATGAACCAGATGATGAGATTGTCGGCTCTCACGACACCGGGAATCGAGCGCACGCGATCGACGCGCGTCTCGGTGAACGTGTGCGAGAAGTCGATGTTCGGCGTGTTCCGCGATGTCACCCAGAGGTCGGCATTCGCGTGCTCGATCGTGACCGACGCGTTGTCGAGCAGCCCGAGAAAAAGGCCGACTTGCACGAAGACCAGCGTGACGGCGAACGCGACGCCGGCCACCGTGATGAAGAAGCGGAGCCGATCGTGAACGAGGCTCTTGAGTGCGAGATCAACCATTGCAAGTGAGACCGCGGGTGATGAGGCCGAGCATCGCTTCGACCCGTTGCTCGATCGGGCGCCACTCGACCCAGGTATCGTTGCCTTTGGTGATGTGCAACGCGACGAGGCCGTGCGTCGCGGCCCAGACGATCTGCGACGTCAACTCGACGTCGTGATACTCGGGCCGCAGGCGCCCGGCCGCGACGGCCTGGCTGACGGTCCACACGAGAAACGCGTATCCATCCTGGTCGGGCTTCCCCTTGCGCTCGAGCGGCGCGTTCTCGCCATCGCACTGGGGCGTCATGAACATCAGTCGGTAGTGATTCGGGTGCTCGAACGCGAATCGCGCGTAGGCGAGACCCATCGCGTTCAGGCGCTCAATGGGATCGGCAACCGTCGCGATCTTCTGGAATTCCTCGGCGAGCGCGCCGTAGTCCTGATCGCACAACTCGCGGATCAGGGCGTCCTTGTCCTTGAAGTGGTAGTAGATCGCCGTGGGCGTGTACTCGATCTTCTCGGCGATCGTCCGCATCGTCACCGCCTCGTAGCCGTGCTCGGCGAACAACTCACGCGCGGCGTCCAGGATCTTGGTCCTGATCGCGAGCTTCTCGCGTTCGCGGCGGTCGGTGGCAGTGGATGGCATCATAACGTTGTCCTATGATTTAACATTGTTAAATAACAGACCGATGTCAAGTCCCAGAGTTCTTTAGGTTATTTATGCCGCTGAGTCCCCGACTGTAGGCAGCCGTACGGCGCACCCTTACCGGTTGCACGCCAACGGCTTACAGTGGACCCTGATGGCGCAGATGGAGCGCCCTCCTCGAAGGCGGCCCGAACGGTCGAGTCACGAGCATGCTTCGCCTCGACGCTTAACGTGTCTGGCTCGGCCTCCCCTGATGCCCGGTCCGCCTCGACATCGCGCTGGATCGCTCCGATGTCATAGTGCGCAAGATCGCTATCGCCCGGCGCCAACCGCTTGAGCTCCCTCAACAAGGAGTCGCTGAACAGCGCACCGCGGTGACGCGCTTCGAGGATCTGCGCTGCCGTGATCCCATACGCGCCGCGGAAATCGGCGCCGTCGAGATCCGCGCCATAGAACGTCGCGCGTTGCAGTCGAGCCCGGGCTAATGTGGCGCCTTGGAGCAACGAGTTGTCGAACGACGCCCCGCGTAGATCGGCCCCCTGCAGTCGTGCGTAGCGAAGATTCGCGGCGGCGAACATGGTCCGCTGGCAATACAAGGTGTCGGATGAGACTATCGAGCCAGCCGAATCAATTCGCTCAGCCGTCGCCGTTGCGTTCCCGCGAGCCTTCCGAAAATCAGTGCCGTAGAGCAGCGCCCCGACGAAGCTCGTACCGGAGATGTGCGAGCCGCGCAAATCCGCCGACCAGAGATCGGCCCCGAGCAGGTCAGTGTTCCGCAGGTCCGCCAAAGCGAGGAACGCTCGCTCGGCCGACGCAAACCGCAGGTTCGTACCGACGAGCCGCGCACCAGAAGCCTTGGGGTTCTCGTTCGTCTCGCCGGTGTCCGGTACCGCAGTCGTGGTGAGCCGTGTCGAGATCTCACTCTCGGCCAACTGCGCCGTCGGATCCACGCCAGCGCGCGAGAGCAATGTCGGCACGAGCGCCTGCCACGCGGGGACCGCGCGCCTCAGGCTCGCCGTTGCCGGCCGCGCATCGGCGGCGACCTGCTCCGACAGCTCGGACTCGCGGCCGCGATACACGCCGTTGATGGCGTAGTACGATGCCAGGCCGAACACGAGCGGCACGATGGCCGCGACGCCAATCGCGGGAATGTACCCGCGCCATGTTGGGCGCTCGGGTTTCCAGGTCGTCGGCAGCGTGCGGCCGGCGAGCGTGAGGAACGCCGCGGCGAGACCGCACCCGAGAGACAGAGCGATGACCTGCACAGTCGTGATCCCGCCGTCGTGGCGATGCAGATACCGCATCCAGAACCACGCGATCGTCGCCGGCGCGATCCACCACCCGACGACCACCCACAGCCACGACTGCGCGCGCCCCAAGAGCCCGATGCGCGACTGATCGCCGACGCGCGCCGCGGCCCAGGCGCCAAAGATCCACACGCTGGCGCGATCGGCCATCGCGGTGGCGTCGGGCAGGACGGTCGGAGCGGCGGCGACGGACGCCCAGACGCGCTGCGCCTGCAGCATCGCCACGATCGCGACGCCGACGAGCGCGATCGGCACGAGCAGGTAGAAGTTCACGATCGGGATGTCGACGTTCAATATCGGGAGCTTCGACGTCGACGAGTCGGTGAGCAGCTTGGAGTCGACCGTGGAGTTGATCGTGAGCCACGAGTAGACGCAGACCAAGAGCATCGTCAGGAAGATCTTGCCCGTGCTCTGCGCGATTTCGTTCGCCGCGTCGAATGAGCCGAATTTGACACTCGGTGGCAACGTGGCACCGGTGAGATCGGCGCGCGCGAACTGAGTCCCCACGATACCGGTGGCGCCGGAGAAATCCGCGTGCTGCAGCTTGGCCCACGCAAACTGGGCGCCAATGAGATTCGTGTTCACGAGCTTGGCGCCGTTCATCACCGCGTTCGTGAAATCGACGCCGCGGAGGTCGGCACCGCTCAGATCGACATTCCGGAGATCGAGGTTCTCGCCCGCGCTCGTCTTGCGCCAGTCACCCGCCGCCTTGAGCTCGTCCGCGAGCGTCCGTGTCACCGGTTTCTCGCCAACGTCGGCCGGCCGCACCGGCGCGACGGGGGTGACTACGCGTTCGATCTCTGTGCCCATGGCAGCAATTTATCGAGATCGCCATAGAGCGCGCCCACATCGGACCAAATGCGCTCGGCGCCGGCCGCGCGCAGCGCTTCTTCCGTGTGGTTTCCGGTCAACACGCCGAACGCTCTCATTCCCGCGGCAGTCGCGGCCATTGCGTCGTAAGGCGTATCCCCAACGTACGCGCACCGCTCGACGTTCACGCCGAGTCGCTCCGCGGCCTCGAGCACGATGTCCGGGGCCGGTTTCGTGGCCCCAACGTCCTCGCCGGTCACAATGACATCCGGTACCTCGAGGGGCACGCGTTCACGCAGGAGGCCGAACAACTCGCGCGAGCTCGAGGTGGCGAAGGCGGTGCGTATCCCGCGGGCGCGAAGCGCCGCGAACAATTCCTGAGTTCGGGGGAACGTCCGGATGGGCGTATGGCGCAGATGCGCTCTATACGTTTCGAGCCACACGCGAAACAACGAAGGGCCGAGTCGCCGGGCCTCCTCGGGGCCGAGAATCGAGTCCAGGAGCCGGTCGCCACCCTGGCCGACCTCGATCTGAATTCTCTCGTAAGGCACATCCAGCCCGATAGTTGCCAACACCGTGCGCCACACTTCGACGTGCGCGGCGTTCGTATCGACGAGCGTCCCGTCGACATCGAAGATCAGCGCCTCGATATTAGGGCCCATGCGACTCGTCCCCGTCACGCCGGGATCCCGCGCTCGACTCCGCATTTCCGACGCGACGCCACCCCGCGCGATTCCGCACGATCTCGAAGAGGCCACCAAGCCGTTGCTGCACGGTCTCAAAGACCTACAGGAGATGCTGTACGCGGAAGGCAAACGATCGCTGCTCGTCGTGCTGCAGGGTCGCGATGCCGCGGGCAAGGATGGCACGGTCAAGCACATCTGCAGCGCGTTCAACCCGCAGGGCACGCATGTGACGAGCTTCAAGGTCCCCGTGGGCGAAGAAGCGTCGCACGACTATCTGTGGCGCGTGCATCGCGCCGTGCCGCCGCATGGGTACGTGGGGGTGTTCAATCGGTCGCAGTACGAAGACGTGCTCGTCCCGCGGGTCCACAACCTCGTGCCCCGCGCGGTCTGGTCGAAACGATACGCCCAGATCAACGAATTCGAGCGGATGTTGACCGAGAATGGCGTCACCATCGTGAAATTCTTTCTGCACATCTCTCGCGCCGAGCAGGCCCGGCGTCTACGCGATCGGGCGGCCGATCCTACCAAACAATGGAAGGTCAGCGACTCCGATGTCCGCGAACGGGGGTATTGGCAGGAGTACACCCTCGCGTACCAGGACGTTCTGTCCCGGTGTAGTACCCCGTGGGCACCTTGGTACGTCGTACCGGCGGACGACAAGCAGGCCCGGAACTACCTTGTGGCCGGGGTTCTTCTCGCCGTTTTGCAGCGAATGAAGCCCGCCTACCCTCCCGCGGACCAAAAATTGGTCTCTAGGGTGAAGAGGTTACGGTAAGTCGCTGGCGCGACTTACCGTAACTCGATCGGCTGAACCTCATTTCCGGAGAGTTGCTCAGCTTTGCGAGCATGTAAAGGAGTCGTTGGACTGTTAAAAGCAAACAACGGCTAGTTAACTTCGTGTCAAGCGCTAGATTTCTAGCACAATGAGCCTCTGGATCTTGCTCGCCGCGTTTCTCCAACTGCGACCGGTGACGTGGTCAGTGTCGACGCCCAAGGCGGTCGCCGCTGGCACGACGGTCCCGATTACGCTCGTGGCGACCATCGACGATGGCTGGCACCTCTACTCGACCACACAGCCGTCGGGCGGCCCCGTGCCCACGCGGATCACGGTTGCGGCCTCACCGTTCTTCGCCTCGAGCGGCTCGCTCGCATTTCCAAAGCCGACCGTCGCGCCCGATCCGAACTTTGGGATCAATGTCGAGACCTACGAGCGGACCGTGACGTTCACGGTCCCCGTGAAGATCGCGGCCGGCGCCCGGCCGGGCGTCGACACGCTCGCGCTCGAGGCCCGGTTCCAGGCGTGCAACGCGCAGCTGTGCTTGCCGCCGCGGACCCAGACTGTTTCGGTGCCTCTGACCGTGCGCACGGGAGCGGGGCGGTGATCGGCCACTATCTGTGGCTCGCGGTGACCGCCGGCGCGGTGTCGTTGCTCACGCCGTGCGTGTTTCCGATGATTCCGATCACGGTCAGCTATTTCACGAACCACGCAACGTCCGGGATTCGCTCGGCGCTCATCTTCGCGGGGGCGATCATTGGCTCGTTCACCGCGCTCGGCGTGCTGCTGGCCCTCGCGTTTGGCGCGACCGGCGTGCAGCGCTTCGCCGCGAACCCGTATGTCAATCTCCTGTTAGCGGCGTTGTTCGTCGCCTTTGCCTTGAACTTGTTCGGGGTCTACCAGATCGCCGTGCCGAGCCGCGCGCTTACCGCATTGGATGGCGCCGCAAGGAATCAGGAATCCCAAGGATCCCCAGTCGCAGGCGCGATGCTCATGGGCCTGACGTTCGCCCTCACATCGTTCACCTGCACGGCCCCGTTCATCGGGACAGTGCTGGTGACAGCAGCAACTGGGGCGTGGCACCAGCCGGCTCTTGGAATGCTGGCCTACTCGACAGTGTTCGCGCTGCCGTTCTTCGTGCTGGCGCTGATCCCGCAATGGGCGTCGCGCCTTCCGAGGGCGGGACGCTGGTTAGTGTCCGTCAAAGTCGTCATGGGGTTCTTGGAGCTCGCCGCGGCACTCAAGTTCATCTCTAATGCCGACTTGGTCTGGCACTGGAACATTTTCACGCGCGATGTCGTGCTCGCCCTGTGGGTGGCCCTGGCAGGCCTGATGGCCGCGTATTTCGTGGCAAGTGGCCCGGGAACCGTTGCGCGCCTAGCAGGAGCGGCGGCGTCCTTGGGAGTCGGGATTTGGCTGGCGACGGGACTCGTGGGGCGGTCGCTCGGAGAGCTCGAGTCGTTCCTACCGCCCCCGGCGAGCCAAAGAGACTCGTACGTGATGAACCTGAATTGGCACCTAAACGACCTCCCAGGCGCCCTGGCGCTAGCCAAGCAGCAAACGAAACCTGTATTTATCGATTTTACCGGTTACACATGCACCAACTGCCGTTGGATGGAGGCGAACGTCTTCGCCCGCTCCGACGTAAAGGCTGAACTAAACCAGTTCGCGCTCGCGAGGTTATTCACAGACGGCGATGGCCCAGTCTACGAGACCCAGCAGGCTTATCAGGAAAGGACGTTCAACACGGTGGCTCTGCCGCTCTACGCAGTCCTTTCCCCTGACGGCCACACAATTGCTACTCTTCCGGGGCTCACCCGAGACCCCGCCGTTTTCCTCGCGTTTCTAGAGAAGAACGCCAGGGTCCAGTAAAATCCCAGAGTGGCTACCGGCATATCCGGACTTCTGTCACGCCTCGTACCGAGGGCTGACGGGCGAACGCGCTCGCCCGATGGCGTCTCACCCGACCGGTTCGCGGGGCCAATTCGCGGCGAGCTTCTCGGCACCGAGGGGCTGGCCGAGTACGCACGCGCGCTGGCCCGCCAGCAGCGCGTGCTGCCGCCATCCATCAAGGGATGGGTTCAGAAGCAGCGCGGCCAAGGCCCGCTCCTCCAGCGCCTCGACGAGACACGGAAGCTCCTCGACGCCGCGCGCGTAACGATCAACGAGGCCGCCGATCGCGGCGTCGACATCAGCCCGGCCGGTGAGTGGCTGCTCGACAACTTCTACGTCGTGCAAGAGCACGTGCGCGAAGTGCGCGCGAGCATGCCCAAGACCTATTACCAGGAGCTCCCGAAACTCGCGGCCGGTACGCTCGCCGGCTATCCCCGCATCTATGAAGTCGCGATCGAGCTGATCGCGCACACCGAAGGCTATCTCAAGGCCGAGAACATCGAGCTGTTCGTCCGCGAGTTCCAGCGCGGCGCGACGCTGACGACCGGCGAGCTGTGGGCCACGCCGACGATGCTGCGCCTTGGCCTCATCGAGAATATCCGCCGCATGACGCTGCGCGTGACGCAGCGGCTCGATGAGCTCGACAAAGCCGACAGCTGGGCCAAGCGACTGCGCGAAGCCTCCGAGGGCGGGGCCCAAAGTCTCTCGGCCGTCCTCGCCGAGTTCGTGAACGACCATCCGCCGCTCAGCCCTGCCTTCGTGTCGCGGTTCCTGCAGCAGATCCGGTCGTATCAGTCGAACTTCACGCCGCTCCGGTGGCTCGAGCAGTGGATCGCCGAGGATGGGCTGAACGCCGAGGACGCCGTCACCAAGGCGAATCAGCGCTTAGCGCTGACGCAGGTCATGATGGCGAACAGCATCACCAGCTTGCGCACGATCGCGCGGCTCGACTGGTCGACGTGGGTCGAGTCGATGAACGCGATCGAGAAGATCCTGCGGCAGGATCCCGCGCACGCATATGCCGCGATGACGTTCAACTCGCGCGATCTCTACCGGCACGTCATCGAGGATATCGCCAAACGCACCGGCTCCACCGAGGTCGATATCGCCGAGCGCGCCCTGGATCTCGCGCGAAAGGCGGTCGACATCCCGGGCGTCGATCAGCGCCTCACCCACATCGGCTACTACCTGGTCGACGACGGCGTGCGCGAGCTGGAGCACGCGGTCGCCTATACTCCACCGTGGAAGGTGGCGCTGCACCACTGGGTGCTGGCGCATCCCGAGATCGTGTACTTCGGCGGGATCACACTGTTCACGGCGATCCTCGTCGCGATTCCCTTTATCGCCGTTGGTCGCGTCCCGCTCGGCGCCTTCTTCGCCGTGCTCGCGCTGGCGATCATTCCGGCGAACGACATCGCGATCAACATCGTGCACCAATTGATCACGATGTTCTTGCCGCCGCGGCTGCTCCCCAAGCTCGACTTCGAGGACGGCATCCCGATGGCCTGTCGCACGGCCGTCGTCGTGCCCACGCTCATCGGCAGCGTCGACGCCGTCAAAGAGGCGTTGGATCATCTCGAGGTGCAGTTCCTCGCCAATCGCGATCCGAATATCTATTTCGCGCTGCTCAGCGACTTCACGGATTCGCCGACCGAGGTTCGCGCCGGCGACGAAGAAATTCTGGCCGCTGCTGTCGCCGGCATTCGGACGCTGAACGAGAAGTACGCGTCCGACACGTTTTTCTTGTTCCACCGCTCGCGCCAGTTCAACGCGGGCGAGGGCGTGTGGATGGCCTGGGAGCGGAAGCGCGGCAAGCTCGCCCAGTTCAATCAGTTCTTGCGCGGCGGGGCATCGGACGCATTCTCGACGATCGTCGGCGACACGGCGCCGCTCGCGCACGTCGTCTACGTTATCACGCTCGATTCCGACACCGTGCTCCCGCGCGGCTCGGCCGCGCTCCTCGTGGGCGCGATGGCCCACCCGGTCAACCGCGCGGTGTTCGATCCCGTCAGCGGCCGGGTCGTCCGGGGCTACGGGATCCTGCAACCGCGGGTCGGGATCTCCCTAGAGAGCGCAAATCGTTCCCTCTTCGCCGCAATCTCTTCCGGACGCCCAGGCGTTGACCCGTACACGACCGCCGTCTCTGATGTCTATCAGGATCTCTTCGCCGAGGGGAGCTTCACGGGGAAGGGCATATATGACGTCGATGCGTTCGAGCGCGCGACGGAAGACAAGTTCCCGGAGAATGCGCTCCTCTCGCACGACCTGATAGAAGGCACGTACGCACGGGCCGCACTAGTCACCGACGTCGAGTTCTACGACGACTACCCCACGCGCTATCTCACGTACACGCGACGAAAGCATCGCTGGATACGCGGCGACTGGCAGCTACTGCCTTGGCTGTTTGGCCGAAATCGGCTCCCGGCGATTTCGCGTTGGAAAATTTTTGATAACCTGAGACGCAGTGTCGTAGAGATCGCGCAACTCGGCCTGCTGTTAGCCGGCTGGACGGTGCTGCCAGGCGGACCGTTCCTGTGGACGGCCCTGGTGCTCGCGGGGATCGCGACGCCATTCGTATTCGGAATCGCACTATCGGTCGTCTCCCCGCCTCAGGGAGATTCTTGGCGCGCCTACTACAAGGCGGTCTGGCGCGATGCGCAGTCATCCATCCAGCAGTACTTGCTGTTACTGACGTTCCTCCCGCACCAGGCGTTCGTCTCGGCCGACGCCATCGTGCGCACGCTGTGGCGCATGTTCGTGAAGCACCGGAAGATGCTCGAGTGGCAAACGGCCTCGCAGGTCGAGCGAATGCTGGGTGGCGGCCAACCGCGCGAAGTGTGGCGGAAGATGTCGCCCGCCATGGTGGTCACGGTCGTGATCCTCGTGATCGTCCTCACCACCGGCATCAGCCGCGCGCACATGATCCGCCTGCCCAACGGCCTCTATCACATGGGCTCCCCCGTGCGCTGGTGGTACTTGGGCGTCACGCTGCCCCTGGTGATGCTGTGGGCGGTGAGTCCCAGCATCGCCGATGCGCTGAGCGCGCCCGCGGTGCGCAGGGAGCGCCGGCTGACGGGAGCCGAGAGTTGGACGGCTCTCCGATACGCGCTCTTGCACTGGCACTTCTTCGATCGGTTCGTGACGGTCGACACCCAGCATCTCGCGCCCGACAACTTCCAGGAAGACCCCTCGCCCGTCGTCGCGATGCGCACATCGCCGACGAATATCGGACTCCAGTTGCTCGGCATCGTCAGCGCGTTCGACCTGGGATTTCTCTCATCGGGGGCGATGATCGAGCGGCTCGAATTGGTCTTTCGTACCCTCGAACGCATGTCTCGCTACCGGGGGCATTTCTACAATTGGTACGACCTGCGTGATCTTCAAATACTAGAACCGGCCTATATATCCACCGTTGATAGCGGCAACCTGGCCGGCGATCTCATCGCGATCAAGCAAGCGTGCCTTGGCATTATTGACGAGCCGATCGTCGATTCGCGGATCTGGGACGCGCTCCAGACGGCGCTGGAGCTGGCGGTCGAAAATCTCCGGTCCCTTGCTTCGTCCGGCGACGTCTCCAGTCCGAAACAGTGGCAGGCCGTGCTCGAAGCGGGCGAGCGCGTGCGCGCCGTGCTGCAGTCGTTGCCGACGCTCACCGGCGCGAACAACACCGAGGCGCTCTCGGCCAAGACGCTGCAGATGCTCGCCGATCGGCTGGGCGCAGCGGAGCGGGTTGTGGTCGAGCGCACCGAGGAACTGGCGAACGTCGATCTCGTGCCCGGTCGAGACTGGATCACGTGGAGCCGCCAGCATCTCGAGCGATGGGCCGCCGATGTCGCGGCCATTGGTGATGGCGCCAAGTCGCTCCGCCAGGCCGCGGCGACGTCGTCTCATGCCGCCGAGCAGGTCAAGCGACTCGAGGCGCTGGCCGCGCGGGCGCACGAGTACGCGATGGAGATGGATTTTCGGTTCCTGTACGACGCGCGCCGAAAACTCTTCTCCATCGGCTACCAGGTCAGCGCGGCGGCACTTGATCCGTCGCTCTATGACTTGCTCGCCTCCGAGGCGCGCCTGGCGAGCTACATCGCCATCGCCAAGGGTGATGTGCTGGCCGAGCACTGGTTTAAGCTCGGGCGCGGGCTCACGTCGGCTGCCGGCGACACGGCGTTGATTTCGTGGAGCGGCAGCATGTTCGAGTACTTGATGCCGGCGCTCATCATGGAGTCGTTCCCGTTCACGCTGCTCGACCAAACGTATACTGGCGCCGTCCGGCGCCAGATCGCGTATGGCGGTGAACGGGGCGTTCCGTGGGGAGTGTCCGAGTCCGCATACAACGCGCGCGACCGACATCAGACCTATCAATACCGTGGATTCGGAGTCCCTGATCTCGCGCTCAAGCGGGGTCTCAGCAAAGACCTCGTAGTCGCTCCGTACGCGACGCTACTGGCGCTCATGATCGAGCCGCACGCGGCGATGAAGAACCTGGGCACGCTCGAGAAAGAGGGCGCGCTGGGGTTGTTCGGATTCCGTGATGCGGTCGACTACACCAGGCCGGCCGTGGGGTCGAACCACGCGTTGGTCGGGACGTACATGGCGCACCATATCGGCATGAGCTTGGTGTCGCTGAACAACGCCATTCATTCCGACATCTGGCCTCAACGATTCCACGCCGATCCGCTGGTCAAATCGGCGGAGCTGGTGCTGTTCGAGCGCATCCCAAGGCGCTTTGTGCTGAGTGAGGCGCAGACCGACGAGGGCGATGACCAGCCAAGACGGCGCGGGTCGGAAAAACCCTCGGCCCGCACGCTCGACACCCCGAACACGCCGGAGCCGCGCATCACGCTGCTCGGCCACTCGCCGTACTCCCTCATGATCTCGAACGCCGGCAGCGGCTACTCGCGGTTCGAGAGCTACCAAGTCACGCGCTGGCGCAACGACAGCACGCTCGATCGCTATGGCCAGTGGTGCTACCTGCACGACACCACGACCGGCCGCGTCTGGCCCGCGGCGTATCAGCCCATGGGCGACGACGCCACGCCCGACTGGTACCGGTCGACGTTCGCGTCGGACCGCGCGACGTTCTCCCGTCGCGATGGCGATATCGACACGCGACTCGAGGTCACCGTGGTCCCCGACGATGCGGCCGAAGTGCGCCGCGTCACGGTCACGAACAACGGTGCGACGGCGCGCGATATCGAGCTCACCACGTATGGCGAGGTCTCGCTCTGCCCACCGGACGCCGATCGCACCCATCCGGCGTTCCAGAACCTGTTCGTCGAGACCGAGTTCGTCTCACCCCACGGCGCGATCCTCGCCACCCGGCGACCCCGCTCGGCCGACGAGCGCACCCTATGGTGCGCGCACGTCGTCGCGACGGGGCCGGAGATCGTCGGCCGCGTCACGTGCGAGACCGACCGCGCCCAGTTCGTGGGCCGCAACCGCACGGTTCGAAACCCTCAGGCGCTGTCCGCTGCCGGAGACCTCTCGGGCACCACGGGCGCCGTGTTGGATCCAATCTTTGCGATCCGCGTGTGCGTCCGCGTCGGGGCTGGCCAATCCGCGCGCGTGGCCTTTACAACGCTGGTGGCGCCCAACCGTGATCGCGCGCTCGAGCTGGCCGACCGATATCACGACCCCTACAGCGCCCAGCGCGCACTCGACCTCTCGTGGATGCACGCCCAGGTCGAGCTCCGCGAGTTGTCGATCACGCCGGCCGATGCGGCGCTGTACCAAGAACTGGCGGGATACCTCTTCTTCTCGGATCGCACCGTGCGCGCCCCGGCGAAGGAGATCCTACAACTGCGTCGTGGCATCGATGCGTTGTGGGCCCACGGGATCTCGGGCGACTGGCCGATTCTCCTGGCCACGGTCGACCAGGCGGCGGGTGTCGCGACCGTCAAGGAGCTGCTGCAGGCGCACCAGTACTGGCGTCGCAAGGGCATGATGGTCGATCTCGTGATCCTGAACACGAACGCGCCATCGTACCAGCAAGATCTGCAGGACGAGCTGCAGGCGACCGTGCTGGCGTCGACCGAAGCGGCGCTCGTCGACAAACCCGGTGGCGTGATGATGCGCCGGCGCGATCTCATTCCGCCCGACGATCTGGCGGTGCTGCGCGCGACTGCGCGAGTACACGTGCCCTGCGACGGCCTGCGGCTGGCCGAGATCCTGGAGTTGCCCGAGACGGAGCCCGAGTATCCGCCGCCGTTCGAGCCGACGACCCAGTCGGGCGGCGGCATCGTGAGCGCCGGCGTGCTCGCGGCTGCGGCCGTGCGGTCCGGCGACAGCGCCCGCGGCGAGACCCTGCTCCGGTCCGCGCCGGAGGTCGATTTCGACAACGGACTCGGCGGCCTGGCGGCCGACGGCTCCTATCAGATCCGGCTGGTCGACGGCGCGACGACGCCCGCCCCGTGGACGAACGTGATTGCCAACGAGAACGGCGGGTTCTTGATCTCGGAGAATGGCGGCGGGCACGGGTGGGCCGAGAACAGTTTCTTCTTCCGCCTCACGCCCTGGCTCAATGACCCGGTGGCCGACGAGCCGACGGACCTTCTCTACGTCCGCGACGATGAGACAGGCGAGATCTGGTGTCCCACGCCAGACCCCGTGCGGCACCAGACGCCCTACTTGGTTCACCACGCACCCGCGCGGACCTCGTTCGAGCACAGCCATGCGGGATTGACGACGCACCTCACGCTCGGCATGCCCGAACACGATGTCGTCAAGATCGCGCGGCTCACGATCACCAACGACACGGCGACGCCGCGGCGCGTGACCGTCACGCACTACGCCGAGTGGTGCCTCGGCGTCATGCGCGAGCATACGCAGCACCAAGTGCGCACGTCGTTCGACCGCGAGACCGAGGCGATGTTCGCGCAGAATAGATATGACTCGGATTTCGCGGGGAAGGTGGCGTTCACGGCGCTGAGCTTGCCGGTCATGAGCTACACGGGTGACCGCCGCGAGTTCATCGGCCGCAATGGAACGCTAGCCGCACCCGCTGGGCTGGAACGCGCATCGCTGGCCGAAGCGTGCGGCCCGCTGCTCGATCCCTGCTCGGCCCTGCAATGCTCGGTCATGGTATACCCCGGCGAGACGCGCGAGGTGGTGGCGCTCTTGGGGTGTGGGAATGGCGAAGCCGACTGCCGTCAATTGATCGGCAAGTATCGCAAACCGACAGACGCGATGGCGGCGATCGACGGCCACGTGGCCGTGTGGCGCCGACGCCTGACGACGATCCAGGTCAAGACGCCGGACGCGGCCACCAATGCGGTGCTCAACAGCTGGCTCCTCTACCAGGCGCTTGCCTGCCGCTTCTTCGCCCGCACCGCGTTGTACCAGTCGAGCGGCGCGTATGGGTTCCGCGACCAGCTGCAGGACTCCTGCGCGTTCGTGTACGCCGAGCCGGCATTGGCCCGTGCGCACATCGTGCGGAGCGCCGGCCGGCAGTTCATCGAAGGCGATGTCCAGCACTGGTGGCATCCGCACAACGGCCGCGGCGTGCGCACGCGATTCTCCGACGATCTCGCCTGGCTGCCGTTCGTCGTCGACCACTATCTCAACATCACGGGCGATACGAGCGTCTTGGACGAGGTCGTGCCGTTCATCACCATGCGGCCGCTGGAGCCGAATGAGCAGGAGCTCTACGACCGTCCCGACGTGTCGTCCGAGACCGCCACTGTCTACGAGCACTGCGTCCGCGCGCTCCGCAAAGCCGCGACCGTCGGCCAGCACGGCTTGCCCCTCATGGGCATCGGCGACTGGAACGACGGCATGAACCGGGTCGGCGTTGGCGGCCAGGGCGTCAGCGTCTGGCTCGCCTGGTTCTTGATCGCGACGCTGCGCCGGTTCGCCACCCATTGCGACGCGAAGGGCGACTCGGCCGCCGCGACCGAGCTCCGGGCCAAGGCCGATGCGTACGCCGCGGCGATCGAGAAAGAGTCGTGGGACGGCGAGTGGTATCGCCGGGCCTACTTCGATGACGGCACGCCTCTCGGCAGTCACTTGAGCGAAGAATGCCGCATCGACGCCATCGCCCAGAGCTGGTCCGTGATCTCGGGCGGTGCCAATCCCGCTCACGCGCGGCAGGCGAACGAGTCGGCGTACACGCATCTCGTACGCGAGGACGCGCGGCTTATCATGCTCCTGACGCCGCCATTCGACCGGACCGATCACGATCCGGGCTACATCAAAGGCTACCTCCCTGGTGTGCGAGAGAACGGTGCGCAGTACACGCACGCCGCGACATGGACGGTCCTCGCCCGCGCGCTTCTTGGCGACGGCGACGTCGCCTATCGCCTCTACGAGATGCTGAACCCGTTCACGCACCCGGTCGAGACCTACAAGGTCGAGCCGTATGTAATCGCGGCGGACGTGTACACGGCCGAGGGACATCTGGGGCGCGGCGGATGGACCTGGTATACCGGGTCGGCCGCGTGGGCCTATCGCGTAGGCTCGAAGGCATACTGGGCTTCAAGAAACGCGGCACGACGCTACGTATCGCGCCCTGTCTCCCATCGACCTGGGATGAATTCGAGCTCACGTATCGCTATGGCTCGGCCACGTATCACATCGTCGTGTCGCGCGGCGCCGAGCCAATGGACATTCCCCTCGTGGACGACGGGAAAATCCACGATATCACGATAGCGGCTCCAGATCCGTCACCGCTGGCCCGTTGATCACCTTGCCGTACGGGTCGAAGCGCGATCCGTGGCAGGGGCAGTCCCAGGTTTTCTCGGTCGAGTTCCAGTCGACAATGCAATAGAGATGGGGGCAGACGGCCGAGCACTCGTGCATCTTGCCCTTCTCGTCCCGGTACGCGGCGATTTTCGTGATCCCCTTCCGAATGACCGCGCCCGCGCCCTTGGCGATATGCGCGACCGTCGGCACCTCGCCAGGCGTGATCCAGCGCGCGTACTGACCCGCCACATTCAGATTTTCGCGCGCGTATTCTACGCCTGATCGGAGACTCAATCGCGCCGGATCGTACAGCTTTGCCCACGGGTTCTCGCGGCACATGATGAGATCCGTGAGCAGCATCCCGGCGATGGTGCCGTACGTCATGCCGTTTCCGGAGTCGCCGGTCGCTACGTAGATATTCGGCACGACGCCCGGGTTTGGGCCGATGAACGCCAGGCCATCGACCGGCTCCAGTATCTGGCCCGACCATCGATACTCCACAGGGCCCGTCCCTGGGAACTGCTCTCGTGCCCACCGCTCAATCGCCGCATATCGATCCGCGGCGTTGTCCGCCTGGCCCGTCTTGTGATCGCCACCGCCGACGATCAGCATGTTCTGATGCATCCGCGCATAGTGGTACGGTGTCGCGGTGTCCCAGTACAGCGCCGGCTCGATCGGCTCGGTGAGAGGCATTGCGATCACGTACGTTCGGTAAGCGGCCTGCTTGGTGTGCATGGTCACGACATCGTTGACCGGCGAGCCGGTCGCGACGACGACCGCACCCGCGGTGATCACGTGGCCCTTGTCGGTGACCACGCGCCCCGTCGTCCCACCTGACATCTCGACGGCGTGCGTGCCCCCATACAGTCGCCCCCCATCCCTTACCACGGCCCTCGCGAGACCCTCGATATAGGCGACCGGGTCAAATTGGGCTTGTCGTGGGAACCGTAGCGCGTTGCCGCGAAGCGGCACGCGCTCGACATCCGTAAAACCGGCCCGATGGCAGGCAGCCAGCTCGCGATCGAGCAATTCACCGGGCCCGAGCAGGTAGCCGTCGACCCGCTCGAACTCGCACTCGATATCCTCGGCGCTAGCGATGGCCTCGATGCGATCGATCGCGGCCACGTGACTCTCGGCCGCGAGCCGCGCGGCGTGGAGCCCGTGCAGGCGCTCCAGCGCATAGTATCGATCGTCGAGCACCGCCGTGATATGCGCGGTCGTGCGCCCAGTCTCGCCGCATGCAACACCATCGTCGTCGATGGCCACGACCGTTTTGCCCGCCCGCGCCAGTAAATACGCAGTCGTGACCCCAGCGAGCCCCAAGCCGACGACACAGACGTCGGCGTAGGTATCGTCGCCCAGCGGCGGATACCATGGCACACGCGTCCGGTTGCCATTCCACCAGATCGGGATCGTGGCGCTCATACTGTGATGTAAGTCACCAGGTGAGCCGGTGGTTCATCTTCCGTGCCATGAAGCAACACGTTCTTCTTCTTGTTTCTCTGGCGCTGTGCAGCGTCGCGTGCACGCCCAGTGCATTCATAGTAGCGTCAGGCCCGGTGCCCGAGGGCATAGTGGGTTCCTGGCGTCTCGACGGTGGCGGCGTGAGCAGCAATCGGTTCTACGATCCCGAGACATTGGAGTTTGCCGAGGCGAGCATGTCTGGGCAGTATATCACGCTGACCGTCGATGGGCGGTTCGAGAGCGGCCGTGTCACGCGCACCGGGACGGGGGGGTGCGCGGTGGCACGGTACGAATATCATCGGGGAACGGTGGTCGTGCGCGATTCGGTTCTGGTTCTGTATTCGACCTCAGGCCGCGTGCGCAACGTCGCGCCTTGTGATCTCAATGCCGACTACGAGAAGAACGACGTTCGTGTCGAGTCGTTAGCCTGGCGCCCAGGCATTGCCGAGAACTCGCTGTTCCTGGCCTCGGCCTCGCTCGTCCGAGAGATACCAGCGTCGGTTGCTATCGCTCGCTAGGCACGTGCCTTTATATGTTTTCAACGACTCCTTTAGATGCCGCGCAAAGCGCGTCAGCTCTCCGGACATGAGCCTCAGGCGCTCGTCTCAGCTAGCAGGGCGTTTTTTGCCCTGCTAGCGCGGCTGCCGTTGGCAGCCGCGGTGGCACGGTACGAATATCATCGGGGAACGGTGGTCGTGCGCGACTCGGTTCTGGTTTCTGTATTCGACCTCAGGCCGCGTGCGCAACGTCGCGCCTTGTGACCTTAAGGCCGACAACGAGAAGAACGATGTGCGTGTCGACTCGCTAGTCTGGCGACGGCTGCTATCGCTCGCTAGCGCTCACTGACACCCGGGCGCGCCTTCGACCGAATCGGCGGCGAACGGCTTGGTCGCTCCACCAATCCACACCGCGCAGATGTGCGGCGAGGCCGTCGCGGGGACGAACGTGTTGGTGACGGAGGCCGTCCACCCAGAGCTCAGGATAGTGCTCGCCGCCACGCTGTTCCCAGCCGACATGTGATACGACGCGTTCGTGATCAGTGTGTTCGGATCCGCGTATGTCTGATTGTCGAAGAAGTACGCTTCCTCGGCAGTCTCCAAATTGCGCAGATCCGAGCGCATAGAAGTGACGTACGCCTTCTGCTTCGAAGACGCGAACTTCGGTATGGCGATCGCGGCGAGGATGCCGATGATGACCACCACGATCAGCAGTTCGATTAGCGTAAATCCATCTCGGCGACTCGACACGATGACCTCACGGGGCCAATGACTTGCCCTGAACTAAGGCAATCGGTGTTCCGTCGTTAACGCGCCGTTTAAGCTCTTGCCGGGCAACGACTTGTAGATTGTGGTCGTCGTCACCCGGCAGTTTTTATCATGTCATTCTGCAAACCGCTGCCGCATTATGAGGCGCCCAGCAGCTTTAAAGCTGCAGCCGTGACTCCGGCCGCGGTCAGCCCCAACTCCTTGTAGACCGTGGGTCCGGGCGCCGACGCACCGAACCGGTCGAGCCCTATGACCGTGCCGCGGTCGCCGACCCAGCGGTACCACGACACCGGATGTCCGGCTTCGACGGCCACCCGCGGGATACCCGGCGGCAACATGCTGTCGCGATAACTCGCCGGCTGGCGCGCGAACAACTCGAAGCTCGGCATGCTCACGACCCGCGCCCGCACGCCGCGCGCGGCAAGCGCTGTCCGCGCGTCGACCGCGAGCGAAACTTCCGAGCCCGATGACATGAGCACGACCTGCGGCGCGCCGCCATCGGCCTCGGCCAGCACATAGGCGCCTTTCGCCAGACCTGGTCCGCTCCCTTGCAGCAGAGGGAGCTTTTGCCGTGTGAGCACGAGCGACACCGGCCCGCCCTCGTGATTGATGGCCACGCGCCACGCCTCGGCCACCTCGTTCGCATCGGCCGGGCGAATCAGCGTCGCGTTCGGGATCGCGCGCATCGTCGACAGTTGCTCGATTGGCTGGTGCGTCGGGCCGTCCTCGCCGAGTCCGACCGAGTCGTGCGTGAAGACATAGATCACGTGCTGCTGCATGAGCGCCGCGAGGCGGATCGCGGGGCGCATGTAGTCGGAAAAAATAAAGAACGTCGAGCCGAACGGCAGCAAACTTCCATGGAGCGCCATCCCGTTCATCATGGCGCCCATACCGTGCTCGCGAATGCCGAAATGGATATTTCGTCCCGCGTAGGTTGTCGGATCAAACGCGGGGCTGTCCTTGAGATACGTCAGCGTCGATGGATTCAAATCAGCCGCGCCGCCGAATAACTCCGGCACCTGGCCGTCAAAGGCATTGAGTACCAGCGCAGACGATGCCCGAGTGGCGACGTTGCCGTTGTCCTTGGTGAACGCGGGGATGCTCTCATCCCACCCGGGCCGCCGCTTCCCAGTCAGCCGCCGCTCGTATTCCGCGCCGAGCTCAGGAAGCGCCGCCGCGTAAGCGGCGCGCGCCTTCTCCCATGCCTGTCGCACGGGCGCTCCACGCCGGCCGGCGGCGCGCCAATGCTCGAGCGCCTCGGGCGGAACGAAGAACGGCTCGAGCGAAGGCCACCCGAGATTCTGCTTGGTCAGCTCGACCTCTTTGACGCCGAGCGCCTCCCCGTGTGCTTTCTCGGAGTCGACTTTGTTCGGCGAGCCGTACCCAATGTGAGTCCGGCAGACGATCAGGGAGGGTTGGTCGGTGACGGCCTTGGCATTCACGATCGCGGCGTCCACGGCCTCGAGGTCGTTGATGTCCGCGACGTGCTGCACGTGCCACCCATACGCCTCGAAGCGTTTCCCCGCATCGTCGGTGTACGTCAGCTCGGTCTTCCCGTCGATCGTGATGTGATTGTCGTCGTAGAACCCGATCAGCTTGCCGAGCTTGAAGTGCCCGGCGAACGATGCGGCCTCGTGCGAGATGCCTTCCATGAGGCATCCGTCACCGGCGATGAAATACGTGTGATGATCGACGATCGTCTGCCCCGGCCGATTGAACTCCGCCGCCAGGTGCGCCTCGGCCACGGCCATGCCGACGGCGTTGGCGACGCCTTGGCCGAGCGGCCCGGTGGTCGTCTCGACGCCGACGGTGTCGCCGTGCTCGGGATGTCCGGGAGTCTTCGAGCCCCACTGCCGGAATTGCTTTAGATCGTCGAGTGTGAGCCCGTATCCGGTGAGATAGAGCACCGAGTAGAGCAGCATCGACGCATGTCCGTTCGATAGGACGAACCGATCGCGATCCGGCCAGGCCGGATCCGCCGCGTCGTACTTCAGGTGTCGAGTCCACAGAACGTACGCCAGCGGCGCGAGCGCCATGGGCGTGCCGGGGTGTCCGCTCTCGGCCTTCTGGACGGCGTCCATGGAGAGCGTGCGGATTGTGTCGATCGCCAGCTGTTCGATCGAGGACGTGGCGGGCTTTGGAGGGGCGATAGTCGAGGCCATAGGCCTCTAATTTAGCCCACCCACTAAGGCTTGATGGTGAATGTTACGGTATCAGCCTCTAACGGCTGCAGCAGCGTGACCACGAGGTGCGCGGGTCCGGGCGTGTGGCCGAGCGTCAGGACGATGAACGCCTGGCCCGCGCCGTTGGTCGAGTCGACGGCGGAGCATCGAGTGCCGCCTAGCCCATCGATCCGTGCGACGAGCACGGAACAAGTGCCCGCCGCGAGCGGTTTGTGCACGTAGGTAGTATCCGCGGTCGGCGCGTAGAGAATGCCCCGATGCGCGGGCTGTCGCGTGCCGGTCAGGAACACGGTCAGCGCGAGCGGCAGCGTGGAGTCGGCGCGCCCGGTCTGTCCGGCGCCGCTCGTGATCAGAATACGCGAGCCGGCAGGCCCGGTACTACCGTGGCAGCCCGCGAGCGCGAGGCTGACGGCGATCCAGGCGAGCACGAGTCGTGGCATGCTCCAATTTACGAGGCGAAACTCGGGCCGCCGTCATTGATCCGGGCTGCCAGGCGGGTGATTGGAGACCCAGATTTGTATATGCCAACGGCAGAGTCAGGCCGGAGGCGACATTGATCAGGTCGATGCCGCCGGTCATCGGGTTGGCCGCCGCGAGCCACTGGCCGTCGGGCGACCAGTCGAATTCGCCGAGGTAGTTGTTCGATGTGACCGGTGCGCCGGGCCCTCCGCTGGCGTCCAGGAGGCCGATCGGACCCGGCGCCAAAATCGAGATGATCGACGCGATCATGCTTGAGTTGGGGGACCACGCCGGATCGGTCGCGCGAATATTCAACGACGTATACGCGCCCGTCGCGATGGTCAGCACCCGGACATCGGTCGCGCCACCTGGATAAGTCACGTACGCCAGCTGCGTGCCGTCCGGCGACGGTGACGGAAGCCCATTGGACGTCGAGGTACCCTGGACCGACAAGCTGGCGAGTCCCGTGCCGTCCGGGTGGATGCGCCACAGCGACGAGCCCGTGGTCGGGTCGAAGCCCGCCGGAACACGCGCGAAATAAATCCACTGCCCATCGCGCGAGTACACCGCGTTCAAGTCGGTGTAGTCGCCGCTGCCCGCCTCGATGGTCGTGACGTTTCCCGCGAGATCCGTGATGTCGAGGACACCGAGCCGGTCGAACACGAGCCGCGTTCCATCGGGAGACCATCGCAGCTGGCCGGCTAGCTGATGCGCCACGAGCTGGTAGCCGCTGCCGTCGAGATTGAAGGTGACGATGCCCACCGTGTTGCCGGCCGCGGCGAGTGTGCCATGGGGCACGACGGAGAGATAGGCTGTGTCGGCGACGCTACCTGAGGTCCCAACGATCGCTACGCGGCTGTACGCCGTGCCCGTGACGGTCGTGCCCGATATCGTAGCGGATCCCGATGCGATGGCCAACGATACGGGGTCCGACCGCCGATTGCCGAGGCGATCGACGGCCGTGTCGGCGAGCGTGATGGGGTGATTGACGTAGGCGGCCGTGTCGTGGGGCGTGATCCTGATGCTCGCCGTGTTGCCCGGAGTGATCGTATATCGCGCGGTATCGGAGTGGCCGTTGACCGCGGATCCGGTGAGTGCAAGCCCAAGTTGCGCGGAACCCACATGCTCGCCAGCCACCACCGTAATGCTCACATTCCCGTTGGCGTCCGCGGTGTCGAACTGCGACGCATACAGGACCGGCACGTTGTCGGTGATCAGTGTGACCCAGATGATCTGATGGGGCGCTGCATGGACCACGAGCGGGCGCGGCATCGTGCCATCGATCGTGTCGGTTTGGTTGTTGCCGCCGACGATCAGGATGCCGGATGCGGGACCGCTCGCCTTGTCGGAGGCACAGGCGCCGATGCCGGCGGCGATGGCCCCGACGATAGCGAGCCGCGCGGCGGATCTCAGTGCCATGACGGCGACGCGATCCTGCCCGTGTATCCGAGGGGAAGGATGAGGTTCGACGTGACGCTCAGCAGTTCCACTTTGCTCGTACTCTGATTCACGGCAATGACCCACTTTCCATCGGGGGACCAACTGAACAACTGGGAGTACGCCGCTGTGCCGAGTGGTGTCTGTCCGGTCCCGTCGGGGTGAACGGTCATGAGCGTCCCGCTGCCGGTCTGATACACGATCAAATTGCCGGTCGGCGACCAGGACACGGCATATCCGGCTATACCACCGATATTCGTCGACACGCCCGTCGAGACGTCGAGAATGTTCAGTGTTCCCGGTCCCGGGACGATATACGCCACCTGCGAGCCATCCGGGGACGCGCTTGGATACTGCACTCCTGGCGGATTCTGCATCGACACGACCGCGTCGTTGCTCGCGTCCGGATGCACGCGCCAAAGTGAGCTGCCGGACCCCTGCAGTTCTTTCACGTAGTAGATCCACGACCCGTTCGCCGCGTACGTCGGCCAGGTATCATAGAGGCCGGTCGTGCTGGTGCTATTGTCGAGCACAGACACCGTACCGCCCAGCGTGACGCTTTGCAGCAGCGGGGCGGCCGTTTGGATGTTGCCCTGAGTTTGATCGAACACGATGCTGGTGCCGGATGGCGCCCAGACGACGGTTCCTGCGGGAGCCTTCAAGATCTTCTTATATCCCGAGCCATCGAGATTAAAGACAGCGATTCCGCTATCGGTCGACCCGGCGATCATCCCAGTAGGCACACCCGAGAGGTGGGTCGTACCCTGGAAGCCCAGTCCTGAGGCGGTGATCATCACGCGTCCGATCGCGGTCACAGTCACGGTCGAACCGGACAGCGTCGCCGGTCCCGATGCAACGGCGTACGTGACTGGGTCCGTGCGCGGATTGCCGAATCGGTCGGCGACCGCGCTATGCAGGGTCGCCGTATGGCCGGCGTAGACCGCGGTGTCCGCCGGTCCGGATCGTATCCCCGCGGGCCGTCCCGCCGTGACGGTAAAAACTGCGGTGTCGACAAAACCGAGGGCCGGCACTTTCACCACGAGTCGCGCCCGACCCGCTTGAGGGCCAAGGGTGATCGTCACGACACACTTGCCCGACGCGTCGGTGGTGTCCACCGTGAATTCTTGGGGGTAGTTCGAGGTCAACTGTGTGCTGAATGCCTCGGCCGATGTCCCGGCACTGTCCGCCACCGAGATAAACTGTACGACTTGATGCACCACCGGTTGTCCCGTTGCTGCGTATGCCACGCGCGTGACGAGCGCTTGGCTCAGCGTGGCCTGGATCGTGTCCGACTGGTGGTTGCCCGCGAGGAACTGAATGTTCGATGCGGTCTCGCGCGGGCCTGTGGAGCCGGCGCACGCGATGTCGAAGACGAGGGCCGCGGCCAGCACTGGTTTCAATGCCATGTCGGAGAGTCCATCGCGCCGGTGAAGCCGAGGGGTAGAATCAGGTTCGGAGTCGTCACGCTGATGAGGTCGATCTTCCTCGTCGCCACGTTCCGGGCGGCGATCCAGTTGCCATCCGGGGACCATGCAATTTGAGCCTCATACGGTCCGGATGTGATGGTCGTCTGACCCGTGCCATCGGAGTGGATGGTGCCGATGGCTCCGTTCACGGCATACGCGATCACGTTCCCGCTCGGCGCCCACGCTGTCGAGAAGGCCGCGAGGCTGCCGAGGGGTGTCGAGACGCCACTCGACACGTTGAGAATTTCGACGGTCGCCGATCCCTCCACCACGTACACGATCTGCGTGCCGTCGGGTGAGGGGCTCGGGAACTGCACCAACGGAGATCCGGCCTGCATCGGGACGGCCGCGTCGCCGGTACCGTCGGGGTGGACGCGCCAAAGATCCCCGCCGCCCGTGATCTTCACATAGTAGATCCACGTTCCATCACGCGAATACGCGGGCCACGCATCAGTCGGACCGCCCGAGTTGTCGAGCAGCGAGACCGATCCGCCGGTCGTCGCGGCGAACAGACTCGCCGTGCCGCCCGCTGTCCCACCGGCGTAGGTCTGGTCGAAGACGAGATTCGAGCCGGACGGCGCCCAGGCCACCGTTCCCGCGGCCATCGTCGTGATCGTCTTGAAGTTCGACCCATCGAGGTTGAAGACGGCGATCCCGCCATTGTCGAGCGAGGCGGCCATGGTACCGGAGGGAATGCCGGAGATGTACGACGAGTCGGTGATGTTGTGCGCCGTGGCGGTTACCAGCACGCGTCCGAATCCAGTGACAGTGACTTGGGATCCCGACAGGTGCGCTGGTCCCGACACCAGCGTGTACGTCACGGGATCTGTGCGCGGGTTGCCGAAGCGATCGACGACTGTCGTGTGGAGATTGACGGTACTGTTCAGATAGACAGTCGTGTCGGCCGGCCCCGATCGCAACGATGCGGCGCCACCGGCGGTGACGTTGAATCGCGCCGTGTCGATGTAGCCGAACGCCGGCACCTTGACGATGAGCGGTGCCGTGCCCGCGCGCGCACCGAGAAAGACGCCGACGGTTACCTCGCCCCGCGTATTGGTCGTTTCCGCGACGAAGTTGGTCGGAAAATCGGAGCTCAGCGGCGCGACGTCGACCCAGTCCCCTCCAATAGCGTGGGTGCTGTCCGCGGCTCCGACCGCCACAAATTGTACGATCTGGTTGGCCGCCGGCGCGCCGCCGCTCGAGACTTGCACGACGAGCGCCTGATTGAGGGTCGACTGAACCGTGTCGGACTGCTGATTCCCCGCTAGAAAACTGATGCCGGGGTGCGGGTTGTTGTTGCCGTGCGGCGCCGTCGAGCTCCCGCACGCGACAGCGAAGAAAACAGCGGCGATGGCACCGCCATGATGAACCGAGCGTCTCAATGCCACGTAGGTGATCCGTAGTTGCTGGTATAATCGAGTGGGATGACGAGTTGCGTGGCTACTAGGATGAGCTCGAGTCGAGAGGTCGCCGTGTTGCGCGCGATGAGCCATGCCCCATCGGGTGACCAGTCAAACTGCGGTCCATACGGCCCTGAGGCGATGGTCTTCTGGCCCGTGCCATCGCTGTTGATAGTCGCAAGGGTATTGGAGAGGGTCAGATACGCGATCACGTTGCCGGTCGGCGACCACACGTCCGAGACACCTTTGACGCCAAGGTCGACGACCGTGCCACTTGAGAGCGTGAGAATCTTCAAGTCGCCTATCTCGGATCCCAAGATATATGACACCTGCGTCCCGTCCGACGACGGACTCGGAAACTGGAGCCCCTCGGGCGAGACCATGTTCACAAGGCTGTTGCCAGTGCCATCGGGGTGTACGCGCCACATGGGCTGCGTGATGCTGTATGCGTCGTAGTAGATCCACTGGCCGTCGCGCGAGTACTGCGGGTACGCGACGGCGATGCTGGAGTTGACCAGCGTCGTGACCTGGCCGCCGTTCAGTTGTATGCCTTGGAGTAGACCGGTGGCGCCGTACAGGCCGTTGACCACCTGATCGAACACGAGGCTCGAGCCATTCGGGGCCCATTTGAGCGTACCGGCCGCCGCCCCCGTGATCTGCGTCAGGCCCGATCCA